>Ga0116231_10000296_pt1 | contig 78656 bp, 63 predicted proteins | sample S1TSphgellanicum_2_FD_89695 | JGI IMG/M metagenome (GOLD analysis project Ga0116231, IMG submission 89695) | Host-associated microbial communities from peat moss isolated from Minnesota, USA - S1T2_Fd - Sphagnum magellanicum MG | ecosystem: Host-associated > Plants > Peat moss > Unclassified... | reverse complement strand
TGTAACTTACTTGGAGAGCGCCTTACCCCCTGTAATATTTTTGCTGCAACATGGGAGGCAACTTAAGCAAATGGCGCCTCCTCTTCTTCTCAAACAAAATCGGAGTGCTTCTTCCTTTAGTAGTCCTTCAGGCACCTGAATGGATAGGCCATCATCATTCAGACCAGGGGAACAATGAGAGTCTCTTGAGAGTAAATGAGAAGGGGTCTAATGGATTGCACAGGAGGCAGCAGCAATGGGAGGTATGATTTAGGTTTATATTACCCATTTGAATGCTTGTTGTGATGTGTCTACAGTTTAAGCTGAATCATGATGTGGTGAACTATGTTTTGAAGAAAGATATGGCAAATCAGATTGTGTACACTAAAACTCTGATGCCTTACTATGGTGATGCCACAGGCAAGGAGTTTCTCTTCATCAGAAACCAGAGTTGTTTTTGGAGGAACTGTAGACAACATCAAGTGACACTCACTGGGGTAGTTCATAGAAGCCATAAGTCCTGAAGAATATTACAGTAGGAGTAATAAGTATAGGGGAAGGCCTGCTCCCCAAGGCCTCCCCTAACTTGAGGGTTATAGCCTTGAAGGTGGTTGCCAGACATTGGTGTAGGCCCAGAATTTAGGGGAGGTCAGTGGGAGCAGGCCTTCCCCAGAGTAAAGCACCAAAGGTTTTCTTATTCAAATGGTAGAAGATCTGCATGTGATCAGTCTAAGGGTCTTCAACCGACAAATGAATCTTCCAGGCGGGGAGGTGCTTTGGAAAACAAAGAAAAAGTCCCTGGAGTGCTTTCCATACCCTGGAATAGGCTCAGCCTGTCCATTCATGGACATAATCCAGCTGGCATGCATTATTCCGCAACATCTGATCTCAATGCTGACATTTGAATTGTTGAATGACATATCTATCTTGTCAAATGGATAATTATGAGGTTGTAACCTATCACCTAAGACCACTAGAATAATTGAGCTGCTGGTTCAGGTCATTCTGCGTACTAATCTTCCTAGGAGGGATTGAAGAATAATCTACAACAGCTGTTTATGTCAATATACCAAGCTAGCAATACCTCCATAGAAATGTAGTATGTAAAATAGTACTGGGCATTAGGAATAAGGCCTCCCGTATGAAAGGCACTTATTAAAGCCACCACATTTGATCTGACACCATGCTAGTGTGTACTTGAAACATGACCACCAAAGTATGCAAGAATGGAAAATAAAGGGGGATAAAAAACATGAAAAAACAACAAAAATAAGGCACAGCTCGAGGCTTATCACTGTATTCCATAAATAGACAGCAAGATTTTTTAGGTGTGTAATATGTATATGCCTGCTGCTGCCAATTAATCCTTGGGACTTTGTGGGAACAACAATAAAAAAGAAAGCATGGATCTAATTCAGAAACCCTGGAATAACTTTCAAAACTTCTTGACAAACATGATTTGGGACTTTTGGGAACAGCAATCATGAAACAAACTGGGGAGGAAATGAGCAAGAGAGCAAATGATATAAGCTGTCAAAGTGACAACCCAAGATCATGGAACACTCACAGCTTCCTTCATTCACCACCAATGTAGGGAATAAAAACCATGGGGAGAGAGAGAGTAGTGCATCCATTAACTAGACCAAGGTCCCTTGTATTATACTATATTTCTAAAATCTCTATACTCTTATATTTTTAAAAGAATTTTTTTTTGCAAAGGAGAAAAGAGAATTTTTGGATTTTTTTTTGACATGGGATCTTCAAATTTAATTAATTATTCACCAGACATGTGTTGAAGCTGCCCTTGTACAAAAGTAAACAAACTGGTTTATATAGTTGTTTTCACACTCAGTATAACTCTTAAAAGAACAGTCCTTTTGGTCGGTGACTGCAGGTTGAAAGAGAGTGAACTGCATCCACTGCCTCCAGCTGAAGCAAAGCAAAAGGTCCAATGTATTATACTGTATTTCTATACTCTCTATAATAATACCCAGTACTTGTTCAAGTTGTTTTCTTCACACTTGATAGCTATAAATTTTGAAAAGAACAGTAATTTTGGTCAGTGAGTGTAGGTGGAAGGAGAGTGAAGTGCATGTATTGACTAGACCAGCTGAAGCAAAGCAAAAGGTCCAATGTATTGTACTGTATTTCTACAAACTCTCTACTCTCTGTAATACCCAGTACCAGTTCATGCTGTTTTCTTGACACTCATAGGATCTTGACCGGTGCCCAGTATGTGACCCTGCAAAAGTATTTTTCACATCCAAGTTATATAGTTATTTACTTTTTTGGCAACCCCATTCATAAAACTAAAAGTGGGACAGCAAATAGGTGGGGAACTACTAATAACAAACCACATGGACGAACCAGTACGATGGGCTAATCAAAAACACTGACGAGAAGTCAGATCGTATTTATTACACTCTTTTTCTGCAGGTGCACAGAGTTGCTGTGCACTTTACCGGCCATACAAACAAGGCAATCATGCTGAGCCAAAACCATTTTCCTGAGCCAAAATCGGCATTTCGTCCAATTTTACTGTGCAGGACAACATACTGAGCACCGCTGGAGATGCTCTCAGTAGGTATAAAATTTTATATGCATAGTAGTTCTAGTCGGTGACAGCACGTAGAAAGAGAGTGAAGTTCATATCCATCGATTAGACCAGCTGATGCAAAGGGAAAGTCGAATGTACTGTACTGTATTTCGAACATCTCTATACTCTCTATAATACCCGCTACAGTGTTACTGGTTCATGTTGCTTTCTTGACACCAGTAGATATAAAACCTTAGAAGCGCAGTAGTTTTAGTCGGTGACTGCAGGCAGAAATAGAGTGAAGTGGATCCATTGACTAGACCAGCTGAAGCAAAGCAAAAGGTCCAATGTATCTTATACTGGATTTCTAGAAGATCTATACTCTGTATAGTACCCACTACTGGTTCATGTTTGTTTTCTTGACACTTGGCAGGCATAATATTTTGAAAGCTCAGTAGTTTTGGTCGGTGCCTGCAGAAATTAGAAAAATAGAACGAGTTTTTGAATCATTCCAGAAAACAAAGGAAACACATGTAAACGCGTTCTTTCTCGGTGGGCCCTCTTCTGCATCGGCCAAAGTATTGAACATGAAATTAGATTCCTTCCCCAAAATCTCTGTCAACCCTACCAAACTGTTGATAATTTCTCAAGAGATAGAGATACCTTTCTCTGTTTCTGGCAGCTCAATTTGTCTGCCAAAAGACACCACAAGTATATTACCTTCGTGCGTGGGCATTTTATAGCTGGTTTTGTTGTTGATCTGTAGTTTTGGTTGAGTCTTCTGTTTTGGGATTTGTTGCGACATTCTGTTTTGTTTGTGAGATATTCGTCTAGGAGCTCTGTTTTTGGATGGTTGGGTGTTGTGTGAGCTTTTTCGTCTCTTTGATAGAAGTTTTGCGTTTTGGGTGTGCTCCGGTTGGAGTCTGTTTGGCTTTGCAAGTCTCTACTGGGTGGAAAGGTTTCGTTTGTGTGTGTGTGAAGAGAACTGTAGTTGCTGTTTCAAAGGGGACAGGCAGTCTTACAGAGAGAAAAAAAAGGATCGAAGAAGACAAAACAAATGGCGAAGAGGGCGTTGCTAGTAGGATGCAATTACCCGGGCACCAAATGTGAATTGCACGGATGTGCCAATGATGTAAGGCGCATGCGCACGACGCTGGTGGAACGGTTTGGGTTCGACGAATCCGAGATCCTCGTGATGCTGGACACTGACCCATCCACCCCACAGCCGACGGGAGCAAACATCAGATCGTCACTCAACAAACTGATCAACTCAGTGCAGCCCGGTGATGTGCTGGTTTTCCATTACAGTGGCCATGGCACGCAGGTGAGAGAGCCGCTAGGATTTCTGAAAGCCTTATATTTTTGGAACTCGCAATTGTGAATGAGAGAATCTTGCTTCTTTTGAACAACGTCGGGGTGGTGGTGTATGGGAATGCAACATACAGGTGCCACCAGAGAATGGAGCGCCTGGTGAAACAGACACCGAGGAAGCCATTGTACCTACTGACATGAACCTTCTCACAGGTCATTTCATGATCTCTCTCCATCCCACTCTTGATCTCCTTATCTAGTTTTGCTGGAATCGAGAAAATCAATGCAGATCCCTTCTTGGGTGTGTGTGTGTGTGGGTTGTTGGTCTCACAGATGATGACTTCCAAGAGCTGGTTAATCAGATTCCTGATTGGGTTGACCTAAATCAATGCAGATCCCTTCTTGGGTGTGTGGCTTGTTGGTCTCACGGATGATAATTTCCAAGAGCTGGTTAATCAGATTCCTGATGGGGTCATCTAAATCAATGCAGATCCCTTCTTGAGTGTGTGTGGGTTGTTGGTCTCACAGATGATGACTTCCAAGAGCTGGTTAATCAGATTCCTGACAGGGTTGACCTAAAACAATGCAGATCCCTTCTTGGGTGTGTGGCTTGTTGGTCTCACAGATGATGACTTCCAAGAGCTGGTTAATCAGATTCCTGATGGGGTTGAGCTAAAACAATGCAGATCCCTTCTTGGGTGTGTGGCTTGTTGGTCTCACAGATGATGATTTCTGAGAGCTGGTCAATCAGATTCCTGATGAGTCATCTAAATCAATGCAGATCCCTTTGGGTGTGTGGGTTGTTGGTCTCACAGATGATGACTTCCGAGGGCTGGTTAATCAGATTCCTGATGGGGTCACCTTCACCTTTCTATCAGATTCATGCCACAGTGGAGGTTTGATTGACAGTGAGAAGGAGCAGATTGGGGGTGGCACTGGAACAGGAGGTGCTGGTGCACCTGTAACTTTTCCAGCAGGAGGTGGAGATGGAGCTGATGCTGGAGGGGGGCTCATAGGATTGATCTCTCAGGGTCTGCAAGCCTTTGCAGGTCAAAGTGGTGGTCAAACTCAGACACGGGATTTTATCTTTCCATCTAGGGGAAGGAGACAAGAGGAGGAAGGTGGGTCTTATGGGGGGGAGCAGGGTTACAGAGAATCACAGAGAAGGTCGTATCAACAGGAGGGCTATGGGGAGGAAGGGTATGAACTGGAAGGCAGAAGACGCCATGGCAATGATGAGTATGAAGGTGAAGGAAGAGGAGGTTATGTCAACGAAGGCTATGGTGGCAGAGGACATCAGGAAGAGTTTTATGAAGGACACAGAGGCTATGGTGAGGAAGGCCGTGGAGGGAGAGGAAGGGGCAGAGGCCGTGAGTACTATGAAGTAGAAGGTGGAAGAGGATATGGTGATGGACAAGGTTATGGAAGAGAAGAGTATGAGAATGTGAATCATGTAAGAGCTTCTCACATCTACAATGAATGTTCTACAAGGAAGGTGATCTTGTAGACAATTGCTCATCTTCTCCTCAATAATGTTGTTGGAAATTCCTTGGTCATGAAACCTGCTTATCTCCTGGTTTTGTAACAGCACCAATTCTTAAACACTGGCTTTCTGATGAGCTTACAATTTGCTGCTGTGGCTTCAGGGAAGAAGGTATCAAAGAGGAGAGGAAGACTATGGTGGATATGGGAGAACTGAACCAGTGTCTGGCTATTCTCAGAGTCAGGGTGGGTATGCACCACCTCCACCGCCACATATGGTTTCCAAAAACATTCCTATTGATCTGCTTACGCAGATATTGAGTGAGAGAACAGGGCAGAATGTCCAAGTGGGAAACATCCGCACAACAATTTTTGACATGTTCGGAGAGCAAGCCAGTCCATCTGTCAAGATGTTTGTGAATCTGGCTCTGAGCCAGCTGCAGGTAGCACACCATAACATCTGCTGTCCTCCTGTCTTGATACCCTCTTTTGCATTTGCCATATGCTGCAGGTGGTTGGATGCATAGGCAAGAAACATGGTTGCCTGGAGTGGATTTCAGAGATAGTGACCATCTGTGTTTTCCAGTAAAGTTTTCTGATGTTGGTCATTGTAAGAGGGCATGAAGGACTTTGAAGGTATATTATGCACACTTTTCTGTGAAAACAACGTAATGAAACAAGAGAATTTGTTTATGCAGCAGCAAGGTGGAGATCAAGGTGGATGGTTGGGGACTGTATCAAGTCTAGCCAGTCAGTTCCTTCAGACAAAGCTTGATAGCCAGAGCCCAGAAGATGCTGCAAACTATACAGCACCAGCTGAGCAGGCAGGCCTCCCTGGCCCTAAGAATCGTGTTGACTCTGATGTTAGTGTCCTGATAAGTGGTTGCCAGTCAGACCAGACATCAGCAGATGCAAACCCAACACACAATCCAGCTAATTCATATGGGGCATTCAGCAATGCAGTTCAAACTGTGTTGAGCCGCAATCCATCACCTATGACGAACCGTGAGTTGGTGCTAGCAGTTCAGGATGTACTTCAACAAGAAGGATTCAAGCAGCGTCCATGCTTGTACTGCGGTGATGGTAAAGTGGATTCTGCATTCATCTGTGTGTAGCATTCACAATATGTCTGAAGTGAAGTGGAAAGGCAAACAGATCAAGGTATTTATGGAACTGCCCTTTTACTCTATGATGTACTACTTGTTGATATGATGTGTGAAATGTGTGATATAAGAAGGTCTGCACAATCATGCAACGCACAATGGTTGAAGGCACAGTGGCACTACCATTTGCTTTGCTGATTGTTGTTGACTGGTACGTTCCACAGTGGTGACTTGAAGTTGTGTTATGCAGTTTGCAATGTCATGCAAATATTTGTACAACCGAGCTTGGCTGCTTGATGCTTTCCATCAGATACCTTAAATTGTGCAGCTTTACTATTATACTTCAAATGACTCTTTGAAGCATTGGTTGGTTTCATTGCACTTTTGATGATTAGTCAGGCAATCTGAACCTGCAAGCAGAGAAGGTACAGAACTACTGACTTCAGAGTAGCTGAATACATCCACCTCCCAATGCCCTTTTCTGGTACGTGTTATATAATGCAGATGTTTGCTGGAGTGATTTGGCAATAGCAACTAATCATTTGATAAGCTAGCAAATCCTGGAGACTTGAGGAGAATTAGGAGTTGCACAAATGTTTGCTGATTGTTGTTGGCTGGTACTTTCTACAGTGGTGACTTCAAGCTGTGTTATGCAGTTTGCAATGTCATGCAAATGTTTGTACATGCTTTGGGTTCCAGTGAATTTTTTCTGTCAGAGGTCATCATCAATAACAGCACAGCTTCTCATGACATCCTCCCACTCTATATCTCTTGCCGATGAGACAATTCAGCACCCAGTGGTGCACCCATTATGATGCAGTGGTGAATGAGTCATGACATCCACAACAGAGTTACCAGGGTTGTGCCTTGGTACATATCCTGTAAACCCACCTACTTTCCCCTTGCACTACCTAGGTAAACTAGCTATGTAAATTTTCAAGTTGTATCCTTCTGTGTTCCCCACTCACTACTTGGCCTTGAATGGATGTATGCATTGAATCAGAGGAACTTTGATTTCTTTGTGACAGTTCAACTGATCTTCGAAGTTGTTCAGCTTTAGCTTCTTTTGCCAAACCGCACATGATAGCTTCCATTCTCCTTAGGAATCAGTAGATTGCATAGCAGAGCATAAGTAGTCACCATGTCAGGCACCAAAGTAACATGTAGCTCTGTCTTATCAAGCAGCTGAACATGATCTTACTTTTCACAGACTTTAATTGTTTAGAAACAAAAGTTCAATGCAATTTACAAACAATACAAAAATAACAATATTACAAATGACATTTCAAATAATGATTATTATGAATGTCCTTTCTATAATGCATTAAATAGTTGATAACATTGAAACAAAAATGTGATGAAATATTTAAGTGCTTTTGCAAATGAAATTATTAACAACTTAGAATTTCAAATGAAACTTGATAGTGCTGTTAAGAATGATGGTTCTAAGGAGCCTTTAGATAATCCTTTCACTCCAAATGAAAGTTAGAAAAAAAAACAGAACACGAGATCAATAAATTTATCTGTAAAGTCAGGAAAAGACAACACCAGAACCCCCTATTTGGTCACATAGGGGATGAGATTTCAAAAAACAAGAAAAAAACTACACTCGGCTTCAATGGGGGCATTAAACTCAGTTTAGCAGCAAATTTGGTGCTAAACTGAGTTTGCTCTATCCTTTGCTTTCCTGAACACTTTCAATGAGTAGCTGTTGCTGTTATGTGTACTATAGCTATAAATGTTCTTGAGAGCCTGGTGCATTTAGTCGGAGTCTCAGTATTTCATACCCTTATTTAATAAAATTTCATGACTTTGTGGACAACAGCCAGGAAAGGATGAAGCATGAAATGAAGGGTTCAATTCAGGCTTAACGCATAACTCTAATGTTTATGAACATTTTTCAACCATGATTAAAACAATATAACACTGTTACAATAATTTGTAAAAATTAATAATTTATTCAAAAAAATCAATGTCCAATTTGGACATTTCATAAATAAATTATACATTACATCATAATAAACTTCTAATCTCACAAAATTTTGTAAAACTCATGCAAAATTTATGTGTGTGTGTGTGTGTGTGTGTATGTGTGTGTAGAATTTGTGGGCTTCAAAATATAAAAATGACACAAAAAATACATGTAAAATATTCTTATAAAAATCTTGTAAATTTTAGGAATTTGCCAAATTGTTTTTCTGAAAATGACAAAAATTTCTCAAAAACAATTTCATTGCAATTTATACCATGCCAAGACCACTTTGAAGAGTGCAATGAACATGTTTTTTTTCTTTTAGGGTATTTATAGGGTTTTAAGTCATCCATAAACATCCTAACAATGACATGGAGTCTCAAGGTCCATTTCTTTAGGTTTTTCTGCTGAACCATTTACACTATTATGTACATGGAATTACATTATTTTCAGAAATGCTGGAAATTTCCCAACTATTTTTCAAAGAAATTTATTTGTGAAAGAAAATAGTGAATGCTTTAGAACTCTAGTTTCAACATGGGAGTCTTCAGAATAAATTTATTATTCAACAGTGAAATGTTCAGCTTGTTCAGCTTGCCATAGCACTGCAGCAGGGAACAACAAAAAATGGAAGGATGAATAGAAATGAATTGGGGCCAAGGTTCAGACTTCAGCAAAGATGACACTATCACTCATGAAAATGTTGCAAACAGCGTTAGTTAACTTGCGAATCCTCAAACCAGTGCTTCATCTGCTGGGTCCTTTGGGTTGGAAAGTTTACAAATATGATGGAAACTGGTGACTATTTCCTTACTTGAAGGGAGTAGAGAAACTTTATCAAGGATTTGCCCACCAAAGTAACCCCCCCAAAGAAAAGCCTCATGCATGTCCTTCCATTTAGGGCAATTCAATGAAATGAACTTCATAGAGAATACCAAAGGAGTTATGCTGCAGAAGCATCAAGAGAAAGCAGCGATCAAATCACAATTGTATCCCAAAAGTTGCAAAAGTCTGATACCAAACTAATGCGTGCGAGGAAAGGCCTTGAGAAGTAGTTTAAGGCAGTGTTTGACAATCTGACATCACATTGTTACAGAGAGTACACAACTTCAAATGTTCTGCAAGGCTAGCACTTCAACTGCATTCATCTTGCTGCCGCCAAAGTAGCCATCTCCAAAATGTCAATGACTATTTAAATTCCACTGCAGGGTTGTTGTAAGTCAGAACCTAGTCATACCACAGTATCATAACACAGGATTCCTGCTCTAGACTGATTATCCCACCTTCTTCTCCTTGTTCATGCTTTCCTGAAGACCCACAAAGTCACTCTAGTTGATATAGAGGGAATGAGTGAAGCAGTAATTTGAAACTACAGATGTTTAAGTTCAGTTGTAGATTGCCACATCCAGAAAATCTCCAGTCTGCATGCCAGAATGCCCATAGGTTAGAAATCACATATCAAACCTTGACACCAATATTTCAATGTCTCCCTTGCAAGAAGATTTAAGTAGAGTGATCCAGATTCAAGGACCCAGAGTTTTTGTATCAAAGACTGCATGTTCAGAATCTGGATTTCTGAAATACTATGAAGCAACTTTTCAAAGCCAAATACCTCTAGCCTGAAGCTGGTTTCAGTGCTGACATCCAAAAGGGTTACCATAAAGTACCAAATGTACATGGCAACCACAATTGAACGAGCTGCAAGTGTCCATGGGAAAACATAAAAGGACAATCGAGAACCATACCATTGGAAAAACAACAGTACCTGAAAACTGAGCTCAGCAAGAGTGCGGTGATCATCCCCTCTTCTTGAGGTTGAACCCACATATGTCATTCCTACCTGGCATCCAGAAGCTTGTAAGCTTTATCCCTCACACAAAATTCTCTACATGCAAAGATCAAATGAAGGTCAAGCTTTGTGTGAAATAAAAATACCATACATTGCGAATGACATTACGGCCACGACGGTCTGGATATACAAATGCAAACGAGAGGCGGGCATCACGCTTCCTTGCTGCAGGTGCTACCTCCTTCATCTGCCAGTCCAAGTCATGTTCGCCCTTCACCATGAATAACAGTGACTAGCTGCCTTGACTTCTCACTCAATTCATCAGCTTCTGACCACAGGCACAGATGAGTATAGAATACTCTGCCCAAATTTTCAGGCAAACAATTCTACAAAATCTGCATGCTGAGGTTCTGTTGCATTTCTAGAAGCAATGAAAAGACTCAGTGATGACATTGGCTGGCACTCAAGGGACATTGTTAATAAAATAGTCAATAATACCCTAATTCAAGGCTGGCAATAAGCTTGTATATCTTAATGCTTCAGATATGCAAATAAGCATCAAGGGCTTACAAGGTCAGTCAGCTCTCGCAAGGTGGCATCACGCCAAGTGTATATCTGGACTTCATCCTTGGGTTCCTTGCCCCGTATGGCAAAATCTTCCACAGTATGATGACCTCCAATCTATCACACACATAGCATAGGTCAAAAGCCCTACAATCTACAGCATCTACAATACATGGTCATGTTCAACAACCCTTTCTATGCTCTGCAACTGAGGTATTTGATAGATTACCAATAACAGGAGGCAGAAGACAAACAACAGCCACATGGGGAAGATTATGCCAGATTGTACAGATACTTTGTAATAAAAAGAGGCAGCAGAACAACAAGGCAAACCTTGGTAAAGACTCGGAGTAGAAGTGGGCAAGTCTGCAATTCAACAGGAGAGAAAAAAACTTCACGCAGTCAAGACAAAAATTCATCACTTTCAGTATTACTTTCTTTCTTGCTGTAGGTGATGGTTCCCTGAAAATAGAATTTTACAAAGGAATGGACTGAAAATAAGTTGCAAAGATGCAAACACTCTCACAGCACTCTCATGGTGATTTGGACCTCTTGAGCTGGAATTTCAAATTTTCAAGAGAAAAGAAAAACTTCAGTGGCAACTACTGCAAGCAAAAAATCTCCGAATGTGCAAAGACGACCTAATCGCGGCTTTCGTTTGTATACTTCAACCCTGATAGACGGCTATAAACCTAATCTTATTTTGTGGCTGGATCGATCTTGACTATCGCTCACAACAGCTTCGAACAAAGACGGAAACCGAGCTAGATACCGAGAGTGCGTGGGGGGGTAGTAATGCATGTGTATTATAACCTTTTCTCGGTCCACAACCGTGGCCAGACGAGGAGGTCCTGTCGGTCCTCTTGGAGCAGCCATGGACGTCCTGGCGGGCTTGAGCTGTATTTCCGCTCCTGCCGCTGCGTCTGTTGTTGCCATGTGTGTAAACGCTAACAAGCTAGCAAAATCCCTAACTTCTCAAAACCCAACAAAAAAAACACAGCGACCAAACTTGAAACCCCACACCAATGCGCGCACGCACCCAACCCAAACAAACAAACACCACAAAGAAAGGAAACAGGCAGGAGAGCGAAGAACGCAACTTTCTTTCAACAAGCTCTCGATGGACAATGCTGCTGCAACAGGAACTTTGGAAAATGAGCTTCAATGAAGAGAGGTTGAAAGAAAGCATAAGCGTGGGCGATTAGGGTTTTAGTGCACCCCGCGAAAGTCGTTCCTCTGCCATTTGCAAGGCATCCTTACGGGTTGTAAGTTAACCATGGTTGTGTTAAAAAGTTTTGTGAGGTCGGTGGACTGGCGATCATCCACAAGAGGAATGAGCCAAATTTGGCTACAGATTAGAGAGGAAATGAGAAATTTTCTAGAATCATGCCATGGTTTGGCGACCTCTAGAAACCTGTTGTCTAAATCTGGCGACTTCAGAATTCTTTTCCTCAAAATGTGGCGACTTTGACACTTTGTTTGGAATCCCTCCCCCGCCCAAAACCCCCCAAAACACACACAATCGTTGTACCTTGTCTTAGGCATATTTCTTATTACCGAAATACAATGTGAAATTCAAATTACAAATGCAAAAATGTAGTGAATTTTGGGGTTTTCAATCGCCAAATTTCAAAAAATAAAAATTTCCACTGATTTACATTTGGATCAATAGGTAGCTTAAAAATTATAGAATGATGCTTAATTTCTTAGATTTTCATATCTTGTTTGTAGCCAAATTTGCTTAAATCTTCCTATTGATGATCTCCACTTTGGCTACGTCACAAAATGGACCCCCAAAAAAAAAGTATTGAAGTTTGGATTACTTTTAACTTATTTACCATAGTACCTTGGGTAGGTTTGACACAAATTATATTATTTTTAGAATTTTTAATAAAAATTCGAAAAAAAAACTTACAAAGGAAATTTGGAACCTTTTGAAATATTTTAAAATTATTTTGAACATGGAATCTTCATGACTAATTAACTTCTCAACATGCATTTGTTGAAATTGAGAGGTATTATGTTATATATGAGTTTTTCCCCTATGTTGTCCCCAATAACCCCCCATTATATCCCATATTTCTTGTCCAATGTCACTTTAATCTAATAATGCCAAATAGATGAGCCAAAAGGAAGGGTCATATTGAGAGTGTCCAATACAATTATTCACAAAGCCAAGCAAACCTAAGAATAGAACTTGGATTTTCCCCAAAACTAAAGATGAGGAAAATTGGTGACATGATTACACAAAGAAAAAAACTAACACAAGAGGAAACCAAATTTTGGTCCAAAACCTATATTTGCTTGAATTTCCTTTTGTATTCTTGTGTTGTGGGTTTTGTGAGGCTATGTGAGGGTTGTGTGATTCGCAAGTGTTGAACATATTTACCTTGTGTTGTGTGTTTTGGGAATCTATGTGAATGTTGTGTGATGTGTAAGCATTTGAACATATTTTTTCTAGTGAGTGAAGTTCTATGAAAAAAATAAAATTTTGAAAACATAATACCATAAAACAAAAACAACTTAGTGAAAATATATTTAATAGCTTTATTGGGATCTATAAAAATGGGTAATCATTAGCAAAACAAACAGTACTAAGGCAATGTTGCGTTCTATAATTTTTTATATTGAAACTACAATAATATTTATAAAATTACAAAAACAACTATTAAAAACTAAGAAAATATAAACAAGAACATATTAACACAAGTGGGTTCACCTCCAATGAGCCATAACATTTTAATAACAAAACAAGTGAAAAAACAAAACCCTAAATTGCAATAATGGGCACACAGCTTGTCCACACTCCAAGTTCAAATACATCTATTTCTTATTATTAAAACCATGCATTATTCTATTACTACAACTTTAATAGTTCCATCATTTTAACACACATTTTCCATTGAATGATCCCTCTCTCCTAATAGATCCTATTTTTCTTCTTTTTTTTTTTTCTTACATTCTTTTCCTAAACAACATTCCCTCTTGAATGCAAGGGAGGTAGGTAAGCAACTCAACACTACCAAAATAATTTTGTTAATTATCTATTGTTTTATTGTGGCCTTAGCCTTGGACTTGCAACCAAAATTGGGGGTTCATAAAAAAAAGGTTGGGGCTAAAATAATGTCCTAATATTCACACACATTCTCACAAGTGTAGGAAAGAATAAAAGAAGCAAGTTTGAAACACTTCCAAGTGGGAATCGCTTTGGAAGTTGGAATCTTAAATTATTTTAAATTGTCCCAAATATTCGGGATAAAAGCCTAGATGACAACTTGTTGAAATCAAGTGTTTTTAATACTGTTAAAAAGGTCTTGAATCTCAAAAATAAAAAATGGGCTCACATTCTTTATTTGGAAATCTAAAGCTCAAACTATAACCAAAAAGAAAGGTCAAAAATCAAATTGGCAATTTGATTTTTGGCCACTAAATCCCAAACAATAGGGGTCAAATGACCTCCAAATTGCACATTCAATATGGCATTAAAAATATTTCTTCAAGGCTACAACCTCTCCCTTTGAAGCTCCTCAATCAAAGCTTGTATGCATGAGTTATAAATTTGTGGGACTCGTAACTCAGTAGTTATCAAGACTTCCACTTGAAAATCCTAAAAAATATAGTATTTTCAATGTAGCTTTAGTTGCCAATCACAAAGTACATTATAAGGAAAAGAATGATGCCGCTTCCAAAAGGTTTGGGTCATGTGAATCAAGTAAAGTTTTGAGTTGCCCATGATTATATCATAGGATCACTTGATTTCAACTTATGATAACTAACTTGTTTGGTTAGTGTAGGTTAACTTATCCATGGATTTGCATTAACACCCTTGTCCTAGTTCCATCCTAAAGCTCTCACACTTTTTTTTTAACCCCCAACTGCATGGAGCTAAGGAATGCACCTTGGGTTGCATTTCGCTACAACTTTAGGAATTAGCAACATATTTACCCCGATATAATTTGACAAGCCTAAGGGCATGTCATTGCTATAATAACTATAGTATTCCTAATTTTTTAGCTTTAACATTTAACATTTTGGTTTTGCTTTCCATATAGTAATCCTAATCTTTAGCTTTAACATTTAACATTTCGTTTTTGCTTTCCATTACAAAGAGTAAAAGGTGACATTTTATGTTGTGTTTCTTCTAAAAAGCCAAGAAGTGATGTCACGTATCAAGTGAAAGTAAGAAAAAAATCATTCAAAGAATGGATAGTGCTTAAAATTATAGCACTACAAGTTTGCAAAATCACCATGAAAACACCATAATTCAAGAAATTAATTTTTTAATTGGAAAAAATTTACATTAGTTGCAAAGTTTCAACCAGAAAAATTTGATGTGAATTTTCAACGTTTCCATAGTCCTTTTGTATGTTTAAAGCACTTAAAATAAGGATGTGAACAAATTTTTTTCCCTTATCAAATGTGCACCAAATGTTTTGAATTTTTTTGCGAGTATAAATATACTTCACAAGGAGGGTTGCATGTGTTGGACCATTCAAAATTATTTTTACATGCACCATATTGGATTTTGACTTTCAAAAGTACTTAATGACTTTTTAAATTATAATTTATGATCATGGTTCAAAAGAAAGTTGTACAATTGAATATAATGTAAATCTTAATGCAAAAATTTGAATATTATATTATATTATTAGTCATATTTGGTCTCAAAATCAATATTTCATTTACATTTTTTATGAAAAATGCATAGTGGACCAAGACATGAACACCATGTGTAAAATTTGACTTGGTGCACCTCTAACTCCTTTTTTTTTACTTTCACCATGTTGTGTTTGTGTTCACATTATGGCATTCTTCATGTTGTGTTTTTGCTAGTCATAAAGTTTGTATATGAATAGAAAGCATGAGCATAGATAGAGGCATAAAGGGCTAAAGGGATCAAAGACAACAATTGGTGGGGGAAGTTTCAATTGCTAATAGGAAAAACAAAATCTTGAGTTTTCGGATTTTGGATTAAAATAACACTTCTGCAACTTGAAATTTTGAATTTTGGGTTATAGAAGCAAGTTCAATTCAATTGGACTGCATGGTCATCCATCTCAAAATGGATCAAAAACATCAAGGATCAAACCTAGTCAAACAATGTGCAAATATGTTAATAAAGTGCAAGATTTTTTTCATTTCAAGGTTTGTGTATAATGTGGATTTTAAAAGCTAACATGAAAATTATATGCTTATTCTAGATCATTCAAATTTCAAATTAATATTAGGTGAGTTTTGTTAATGTTTAATTGATGCAATTAAAGTCAAAAATATTAAAATGAATAATTATATTACCTTGCCTATATAGTTGGTTTTGTTTATAAAAGAAACAATATTAAACAATATAGTTTTCATTTGGTCACCAAGTGTGGTTAGGGTGAAGTGGAATGTTCACTAAATGTTGTTGGGGCTAACTATGAATTCATTTTTTGGGAATAACATGAAACATTTCTATTTTAACTATTGTTGGTTTGAAATTTGAATTTACCTTAAATGGTGGGTAGATCCATCACCCAATGACTCACTTCTTGTTGGTAATAGTGTGAGTTGATACTACCACAATTGACCACCCATTTGTAATTACAACACAATGCCTTTGATTATGTTATTGAAATGTTTGTGTCGTGATGGAACTAAATTGTATATGTGAGTTGACATAAATGTGATCAACCACCCATTTGTAATGGCACATGGCATTTTCAACTTAATGTGCACCGAAGAGGATGTCATGATTATCACATTTTACAAAGGAATTTTCTTACTAGGTATTGAAATGGGTATATAAGAAGTTCATTTTTTATGAAATGCATTACTAGGTGAATTGTAATGTTCCAAGGTTAATTTTCAATGATTTTTTTCAAGTTATGGCTATCCTAAGATGTCATAGAAGATGTCATTAAAAGAAAATTGTCACATGATTGAAGGAATTAATCAAAAGCATTTCACGTATGTGATTGATGTATTTGAATAAATGACTGTGAAGAAAAATTAATTTGATTTTTTATTCTATGTATTTTCAATTATGGTTTCAACTAAGGACTACTCATGTTTATTAAAAGACTATCAAATTTACACCTTAGTGTGAAGGCACCTCACAACCTTTAGGGTTTAATGATACCAAAAGGGTTTACATTTTGACCATTTTTGTCTTCCTTTTAGAGTGTTGCAAAATATATTAGATGTCATTTAGAAGCTTGTCATTCAACAAAATGTGGTTTGTCACAAAACTATGTTGTAAATGTGTATGTGAATGTTGTGTATCCTTTTGACATAGGTTTGTTGTGAGGCACTATGGAATCATCTTGAAATCATCTTGCAATGCATTGGATCATATTAGAAAGTCAAGTTAAGGTTCTTGGTAGAAAGTCACATTAAATTGTTGTCTAATGGACAAACATATCATAAACAAACATGTGATAGGTAGTTTTGGACAGAAAAAGGATGTATTTTTGGACTTATTTGATATTATGAGATGTGTTTATCATGTAGAATTCCTTTGTAATAAATAGTTCTAAAAAACACAAGTAGAAAAATTCATTATTATCAATAAAAAAGGCCAACTAAAATATGAAGGTTCAATTGAAATATAATATGGATTTTGACTTTAACAATTTATTTGGAAGTTGCCTTGTGATTTGTCAAGTAAAATGATACAATGTTATAATAAATCGTGTTTTTTTCCCTACATTTTTAAACTAAATTTTATGTTGTCTATTTTGACAAATGCGTTATTTTACATGGCTACACACACACACACACACACACACACACACACACACACATAGAATGATGTAAAAAAATTCTACCAATTTTCTTAACAAGTCACTACAATGCCCCAATTTTTAATATTATCTTTAATTTCATGAATTGTGAAAAAGATTAGTTGTGTAAGATGCAAATTTTTCATTTTATTATTATTATTATTATTTGGCATGACTATTGATAGTTTTGTTGAACCAATGACACATCATTAGAACCATGTGTGTACATAATTTTAATTTTTTTCTTGTTGCATCAACATGACTAATTTTAGTCACAACTATAGGATGTCAAAAATGAGACTTGAACCTTCATCTCCACAACCATATGACAAGTTTTTAACCACTTGACTACCATCTTTTGTGGTGATAAGTTTTGTAATCACATAAATATAAACACATCTATTTTTAAAATTTCACACATTAAAATCTTATAGTATAATTATTTTAAGTTCATATGTAGTAGGGTAGTAGGTAATTCTTGATTAATAGGTAGCTAAAAGGTGTGTGGTGGTTATCACACTTGTAATACCTACCTACTTACCTATATATTACCTACATTTTTATTTATGAACTATCTATGGCTTACCTACATACATGTTTAAAACTTGCCTACCTATCTACTACCTACTTACCTACTTTCATTTCATTCTTTAATTTAGTTTATTTCACTATTTATTTTGATTACTTTATTTTTACTTTGTAAGAAACTTAATAATGCAATATAATTTTTAAAAAATAATTTTAATATTTTTTGAGAAAATCAAGTATTATTTTATGAATTTCAATTTGGGGTTATTAATTCAAATCAATTCATTTACATTAGATCTATTTTTTGAATTTTTCTGATTTCATCACTTTAATTAATTCTATAGTGTGTTTTTTTCAAATTTCATAACATTAGAGCTTTTTTAAAAATTGGCCATAAATTCAAATACATCACACTTTCATTTGATCAATTGATACTTAAATTTCACGATGAAATTAACTCTATGCATGAAAATTAATGATGACTTTCACGTGTATATAATTTCATTGTTAGTTTTCATTTATAAGTAATGGTTTTATATCAAATGTAAAGACACGACATTCATTTAAAGTACTTATGTCAACATTTCCTATGTAATGTTTTTAATTTAAATACTATAATTATATATTTACATTATGGAATTAATTTCATTTCATGTGTGAAGTACAAATTATAGGTTGATTATAGAATTTCATGTTTTTTAATTCATAATTACAATTAATTAAAAAGTAAATATATTGTATACAATGCCACATAAGACCAAAAAAATGACACATTTTTATCGTGGTGTTATATAAGATAGCAAAAGTAACATGTTTTAATCACAGTAGTCATACATGATGATTAGTCATCATCTTAGTCACATTTTAATAACTGAATTAAGTCATGGTGCTAGCACTAAGATTTCCACTTAGGTCCCCTAAGGTCCACATATTGTTTATAATGTTTGTTTTGACTAAAGCAAAAAATTGAACTTAATCAAAATGGACATTGGTACTTTTGAGTTGGTCAAAATAGACAAAATGAGTCATGGTAGTAAAATAACAATGACTTTATAATCATCTTAATCACAATTTAATTGCAAAAAAGACATGTTTTTGTTGTAGTGTAAGGTTTGCAAATTTTTAATTTGATGTCTTATGTAAAGTCTAACCTACTAATTCAATGGTTAATGTCTAAATGGTTTGGGGGGGTGGGGAGGGGTGGAAGGGGGGTCATGTATTTTTTACATGACCCCCACTTGTGTGTTTGTACCATTCACACACACTTTCCTAGAAGGCTTGTGTTGGTGAACTAATGAAATTTGGTAAAAGAGGTTTGTTACATAATTGGCAATTTTCAAATGTCAAATTCTAGACACTCCTAGTGTGTTTGTACACCCCTTCATTTAAACAACCTTAAGGATTGCAAAACTATCAATTTGATCATATCAAATAGTAAAACACAAATAGTGTAGTGAGAATTATTGTGTAGGTTATTTAACAATGCAATTTATTGTGGGGGATTATAAAGTTTCTTGGTATGATTGTGTTAGTGTGTGTGGTGCTAGTTTTCATTGGCAAAGATGCAAAGTGGGATATTGGAGCAAAATTCAAAATTTTAATTTTTGAAAAATAGAAAGAATATAATGGGCTTGATGTGTGTGAGAAGAAATAGGTGGTAATGAATTTACTATGGAAAAAAGTAAATTGATATATCTTTGATTGTTGGTACCATTATGTTTCCAAATTTCATTATTTCTATAATTTTATTCATATCCAACCTCCTATTTTGCCATGAATTATGTTTTTGATCTCCAAATTGGGAATGTCGGTTCACTTTGAATATTTGTTTTTTAAAACCTTTTCAACAATCTCAAAAGTTCCCAATTTGGTTGAGGACCAAAAAATTTTCTAAACATTTGGAACATGATAAGACTTTAACATCCAAAAGTGTGAATTGGGAGTGTTGAGACTCACTTTCTTACACTCTCCCACAATTGTGGAGTGTATTTGATTTGAAGGAAATTTTTCAGAACCATTTCCCTTTCCATATTTTAGCCTTGGTCACAAGTTCAAAATTATGGTCACAACAAGTTTCTTGTTTCGTTTGATTCCACTTGGAAGCATTTCATTTCCTTCATCCCAAGGATGTCATTTTGTTGTCCTTCCTAAAACTTGGTTGAAAACCCAATATAAGGTTGTGGCATTCTTCCGCACTTAAAAAAGATCACTACTTTTATCAACATTATGGGATTTTGCCCATTGTTGATTCTTGTATAACTAGTGGGTGCCCATGACCTTTGGCCACTATGAAGTCCCCCGATTTCTTTAAACTTGGTTAGCGTTTTAATTTTTTTTAAAAACTTTTAACTTTTTTATTTTTTATTTTTTATTATTATTTTGTGATCATCTAGTCGGATGGACATTTCATCCATCCCCTTAATTGGGATGGACAGTAGCTAAAAGAAAAAAAGCTTCCCCAAAATCCGTCCCTTCATCAAGCCGGACGAACATTTCATCCATCCCCTTAATCGGGACGGACAGTAGCTAAAAGAAACAAAAGGTAGTCTTGGTCAATACAAAAAATAAAAAATAAAAATTCTGGGCTGTCCAAGGCCTAAATATTTTTTTTCTAGTCTACCAAATCTTTTGCCTCAAAAAATCAGACTACCCCTGATTTCTTTTTTCTCTGGAGTCAGTTACATCTGGGGAAGTTACATCTGGGGAAGCGCCTCAAAAAATCAAACTACCCCTGATTTTTTTTTTCTCTGGAGTTAGTTACATCTGGGGATGGGGCATTTGGAGGAACTGCTCGGACAGATAGACAGACACCACTGTTGCTTTAATATATAAGATTGAAAGCCAAGTTTCAGCTTTGTTTTTTGGCTTGGTTTCACATTCATTATTCCTTCATGGTTTTGTGGCAACCTCAAAGCAAGGCTTGCAACAAATTTTGTCATTGAGGTTAATTGTGATTTAACAAATGAAATATGTTGACAAATTAAACTATTAGTTTCTTTTTGGAGCATGCATGATCTCCATATTAAACCATGTTAAGGACTAACCCATTGTCTCAACCCACATATATTCCTTTTCATTTTGTTACATAGATTGAATTTTTGTTATAAAACCCATCTCCAACATCAACACTAGTTAGTGACAACAATTTCCTTGTGATGACCCATGATATGTTTTTAGAGGGTATCCAACTTGGGCAACTAAAACTTGTCTTTTTTTCTCAGTCATAAAACAAATGGTCCTCACTTCATTTGAAACATTACACCATTTAGTTATACACAAGAACCCAAGGAAATCTTGGAACCCATTTGTGTTTCAGGAAACTTTATTAATTGTAAAATTTTATAGGTTTTTTGAAGAGAGGTGATTTGTTTACATTGGAGTTACTAGGTTCAAATGGATTGTTGGTTGAACAAAAGGAATGACTTGAAATGGAAATGTAAGGACTTGAACTTGAACTTGAAATGTTAAACTTTCACCTCAAACAAAAAAAATTGACCTGAAATTTGATAATTGTAATGGAAGCATCTTTTGTTGCAAAGGTGACTACAAGCAATGCATAAAGACACTAGTGGCAACTGTAGACAAAGAGGACACTAAAACTTTAGTAATGAGATTTGTGGATTGATGAAGTTCAACATGAAACATTGAGTTAAAAGTTTGATGCATCAAACAACATGTAAGATGCAAACCATCCTTCAATTTTGACAAACTAAATAGACATAAAATGAAGAAAAAAAGATGAAAGGATAGCACATGGGCCCATTGGCCCAATGATGTGGAGAACTACAACTTGTATTTCAACAAAAGCTTAAAGAAGGTTATGCCTTATATATTGGTCATGCCATGGGCCACCTTTAAATAGCTTGAGCCTTGCATTGTGTAGGTCTAGATCACTATAAAACATTGTAACCTATTAGGCTATAGCATTGAAGTTCAATTTGACCATTGTTAATGGCTACCTGTCACAAAAAAAAATTCATTAACAAGCAATAAGAAAAAAACACGTCCATAAAAGGGTCAACCTACATTGAAATGTTACAAATTGCAATCCAACTACAACTTGCTTTGAATTTTTAAATCACTACCATCAAACCTTGTTGTCAAGAAAACATTAAGTATTGAATGGAACGTGTTATGCAAAAAAAACTTGGGGAAATAAGTTATCTATTTTGGTGAACTTGCAAATTGCACTATTAATGTTCAGCTAATTTGATGACCCATAAAATTGAATTTGAAGTGAAGCTTTCTACTCACAATGTGTTGTTTGTGAAAATAAACCTTTCTTCTATTAATTGAGGTGATGTAACACTTTGGCCTTTGTGCTACTAACAAATTGAACCTTTTTTTAATGGTGGTTAAAGGTGACATGACATTTTGGCATTTGCAAGATTTGGTTACCATGTCTAGGGTCATGGTGATTTTGGGGCAACTTTATGAAAACATTTCCATAAATCTTGAAAGGCATTTTTTTTGGCCCTTTTTACTATTTCAAAATATGGTGATAATTCACCAAGAAAAAAAACAATTTTTCTTATATACAAAAAAGGCTTTTGTATCAAACATATGTGTAAATTCTTCAAAGATAATCACATGTTATTAAAAATTCCATGGCCATATCTTATGGATTTTTGAGTTTTTTACTCATTTTTTTATGTTTGCAAAACAAATTGAAGAAAGGTAAAATGATGCCAATGAAAGGAATTGGGATTGTAAATGTATCTTCATATGTTCAATGACTTTTGTTCACTTTATAATATTGAGGGCATAATGTTTTTATTGTATTGGATTTTCCATCAATTCAACCATTAAACACCTTTTTGTTCATATCATTATGTTTATTGTGGGCACTACATATGTTACACTTGCAACTTTCATATATTTGCAAGTCAATGTTCATTTAATTTGCATCAACACGATGTCATGTGTTAGGTTTTAGTTTTTATTTAATGGACTTAAAGCTAAAAATTGTTAGTGGAATTTGAATTTAACCTTTCGACACATAGGTATATTTAAGAAATATATCATTGAAAATGTCTCTAAAGTAGCATTTCTGGTAGCAAAATCTTTGGCAGCAGCATCCTTTTACAACAACAACCTTGGTCATAGCATCTTTTCAACAAACATCATCTTTATAACCTTTATTGTTTTTGGCAACACAATCCTCTTCAACAAACATCATATATGTAATCAATATTATCTATGAAGTAAACATCAAATCTCTGCATATCATATATGTTGTTTTTGCAATAAACATCATATTTACAATTACCAACATATCATTTCTAGTGTTTATGCAATAAACATCATATTTACAATTACCAGTACATCATCTCTATTGTTTTTATAGAAAACATCAATTCCATATTAAACATTTCATTTTGAATCATTACAACAATTTAGTTAAAAATGGAGGCTCAGGATGTAATGAACAATTCAAGCAACAATACAATAGAAAATGCAAAAGGAAAAGGCAAAGAACACATCTACTTGAAGCATCTTGTTGATCTAAGATCCAACATGATTCCTACAATTGAAAGGTCGAAAAGATGTCAAAAAACTTGTAATTAGAAACAAATTAAAAAACACCAAGAAATGAAAAGATGTATAGTGCAAGGACAATTGGAATTGTATCAATGGCGACTATAAGAGGATTTTTTATTACTACAAAAGGACTAGTCATAATACATCCCATTAGGATTTGTCCATGGAAAAGTGTGATATATTTCAATTGGCAAAGCAATTCAATGAGGAGTGCTACAATGTTATTCATGCATTTTAAGGGGAAAAACATCAATGTTATTATACATGTGAGAGACCTCAATGCACAAGGAGATGAAATTTATGTACAACAGAATGAAGAAAAAGAAGAGGAACATTTTTCTATGCAATCACCTTGTTTTTTCATGCAAAAGTTATTGGGAGAAGACAATGTTCTTAATGACAATTAGGATGCTTAGCAAATGAACATCATGTTCACTGTTTAATGTTCACACGGAATCACAAAGCTATTCCAAAAGATGCAATCAATCTAAATGATATCTCATAATCTTCTACATTATGTAATATTCAACATCCCATAATCATCAACCTTGGTGACTTTTCAAATTTCATAACACATGTGAGAGGCAATAACTAGCCAATGCATGCCACAAGGACAACTTTGGGGAGTACATGAGTAAGGAAGAAATGGACATTGATTTTCATGTTGATCATTGAGAGCACATATAACCATAACAAAAACATTGTGGACACCATGGACCAAATCAACACTATTCAATTAGACATTGACAAGAATTGCACCAAATTTTAAGGAAAATACTTTCAACGCACATTTGAAATATTTAAAAGAAAGAGGGAAGGAAAAGGACAAAAAATATTACAAGATGAACAAAAACATGGAGAATGTTCTATCCAATTTGAGTTTTGCACTTTGTCACACTTTCATCCAAGATAAAACACAAATGCCACCACCAATTCACATGTTTGAATTGTCATCTACTGAAAAACCAATGCTGAACAATCAAAATACAAATGGAGAGTTGGATGCTAACAATTCATACGACAAAGAATAATTTAATTTGAGCATGATTACCTTTAAGTTAGATGTGATAACTCAATTTAGCGAGTCATTTGGAATCAAATTGTCATTTCCCCCTTCCATTTCAATTCAAAAATGTTTTGTTCATATTTTTCTATGTGTTCATTTGTTCTTTAGAAATGTTTAAAGAATTAGTCGTTGGCTAGATCCTAAAAGTTCATTACCTTCTAAAGTAGGGTCTCCTTCATTGAATCTTGCATCTACATCCATTATATTATTTTGAAGGTGTCTTGTTCTAGCTTGATGATCTTCTTGGTCCAACTAAAACATCAAAATATTCACATCAACATTTTGTCCATCCAAAATGAGATTGTACAACATAAGACAATAGCTAACAACATCAAGCATGGAAAGGATATGCAAATTGTTTTTCAACATAAGTTCTTTGAACGTCTTCTTCAATATCCCAAAGGCATTCTCAATTAGACTCCTCCGCCTTGAATAATGTTTGTTGTAGGCTGCTTCTAAAATAGTATGCCTAACATTTATGTTTTGCTTATGGGGAATCATGAGCCATATTAGAAGAAACAGATAACCCTTGTCCCCCAAAATGTAAGGGCAAATTCCATCTTGTGCTTCATGTTCAAAATCGAAGAGGCCATTGTAGGTTGTTTTTTGGTAAAGGCTAGATAGTCACAAAACTTTGGAATTGTTCATAGATTTCAGTAGTTCCACAAAAACATTACAAAACACTTATAATGATCAACCATTGCTTGTAGTTGCATGTTATGAATTTTGGACTAATAGGAAAAATAATTTGAAGAAAAAACACCATTGGGTTTCAAAATGTGAATTTGTGTGCAATTGATTGCACTATGAACAAACATGAGGCCACACCAATCCCTGGAGCCCACCATGACCTGAGACACCTCTTCTCCCCATGGCCAACAATTGTGGTTTCTAAACGCTACATTCATTGCAAAAACAAATTCATGTAACGCCATGTTGATAGAAGATGTTCCAATGGGCAAATTTATCAAAATCATGTGATATTGCAAATGTTTGAAGCACAATGAAAATGAAAATACATAGAAAAATAATAATGACATTCAAGATGACACATTTTTTAATAACAACAACTTTTAACTGTGAAAACTTCTTGACAATAGCAATCTTCAAAGCTTCTTGACAACAACCTTCAACTATGAAAGCTTATTGATAACAACAATCTTCAAAAAATTGGAGGAGAACATCACGATGTTGCAAAAGTTTAAAACTTTTAGAAATGACAAACGATGTAAAAGAAGTTTAGAAACAACATAAAGGAAAAGACAACATAGAGGAAGAAGATAAACAATCCATTGGAAAATGGGAAAAAAAAGGCAAGTTCAAAAGCAACAAGGACGTTTTGCCAAAATCATGACATGATGTCAATTGTTAACTTTTGGGCGCACATCATGAACAAAGATGCATTACCTTTAAATGATAGGGTATCTACATACAAAAAGTTAGTAAGTTTGAACGACAATAGGTAATAAAAAGTTAATGTAACTTGTCAATAAATAAAAACCCCTATAATGCCTTGTCAACGAACATTAACCTAATTTAAGGCCCTAGTTTTTCATTGCTAACTATAAGTTTGAACGAATCATAAGCAATATAAAATGTTGTAAAAGGTTTCATTTATGTTAGAGGTTCAGAAAGTTTAAAGAACCTACAAAAGAAATTACCTATATAATTATTGTTGAAATTTCAAAAAATCAATTTTTACTATAAAATGAATTAAAAATATATAATAATTATTGGATAGTTGAATGATGGACTTGAAAATGAAGGTTACACATGTGATATAGCTTGGTAGGTATAATACCTAATTATGATTATGTACACAATATTTAACTATCCTACCTACTTACCTATATATTTACCTACCTATCTACCCATTTTCACAAAATTTTCCATGCAAAATTGTGAAACAACAATTCATGAATGCCAATTTTTCAATTTTGAATAAAGTTATAACAAAAGTGTTTTGTTGGGTCTACAATCTCCAACTCCTATTATTGAATGCTACAAAAAATTAATTCGGCAATGTGTTTTTCAATGTATAAATTACCAAATTGTTTAGCAACAAGTTTAAAAGATCCTAAACTTTTTATTCTTTGAAGAAAAATTGGATTTTTTTTTCTTCTTCTTATCATGAAGGTAGGTAAATACCTATTACTTACCTAGTAGGTTCCTATTACCTACTTAGTGATCCCCCAACCCCCAAAAAAAATGTTGTTTTACAAAGCTCTACATAGGAATGAGATAAAAAACAATATTGGGTAGTTGCTAATTTCATTGGCAAGACACTAAATACACCCCATCTAGCTTTGAAAAAACTCCTTTTGCATCAACATTTCTTTTGTTGAAGATTTTGTAGAATAATAATAATAAAAATAAGAATCTCTTGCAACAAACTTGTCTTTTGTTGGAGATTTAGGGGGCAACATAAGAAGAAAAAAAGGATAATTTGTTGTTCTTGTTCTTGTAACAATTTTGATTTTGTTGGAGATTTTGTAGGGAAGAAGAAGCTCCTTTTTGCAACAACTTTGTATTTTGTTGGAGATTTTGTAGGGGGAGAAGAAGTAGAAGAAGAAGCTATCCTAATACCTTTGTCTTATGTTATTTTGTAGGGAAAGAAGAAGAAGAAGAAGAAGAAGCTATCCTAATACCTTTGTCTTATGTTATTTTGTAAGGAAAAAAGAAGAAGAAGAAGAAGAAGAAGAAGCTTTGTGATGACTTTGCTTTTTGTTGGAGATTATATAGGGAAGGAAGAAGACGATGATGATGAACACAAAGAAGCTCCTCTTGCAACAACTTTGTTTTTTGTTGGGGAAGAAGAAGTAGAAGAAGTAGAAGAAGAAGTTCTTGTTACAAGAATTATGTCTTTCATTGGAAATTTTATACTAGAAGAAGAATGAGTTTAATTTGTTGTGAGAAAAATAAGGTTTATTGTAAGATGGATAGAGAAGAAGAATGGAGCAAAAAAGGGAGAAAACAGATGTGGGTTGTTTCTCAAGGATTTTTTGAAGATAGGGGGATTAAGAAAAAGGAAAGGAGAGGTGTCCTTTCTTGAAAGATCTGATGTTATTGTGCTTGAGTGACTTTCTTTGAGATTTGTTTGTTTGTTTCTCTGATGGGGTTGTGCGTGAAGAAGCAACATTTTATATGAGAAGAAACATAATGATCGATCATTTGTGTTTCTTTATGTGAAGTTGAACAATTTGTTTTGCAACTTGGAAGTAAGAGCTCTTTCCTTCATTCTACAATTGGAGCTTGAATGTCATGTGGACATGGCTACAAAAAGGATGCAAACCCTGGCCACTTTTGTCCACTATTAGTTCCACATCACAATCCCAACAACAATATCTACAACAATAGGCGATAGTGGCGGCAACACCACCTATTGCTTGCTTCCAATGTCTTTGTGTTTCAACATATGGAGCAATTATTCACCTGCAGTCCCTCATCATACTAACCCTTTTGGAGATCATAAAATATATTGGAATTTCTTTGCATTTATTTTTTCCATTTTTTTTGTTTCTAATGATTTTATTGAAGTTCATTTGATGGGGGCACTACTCTTCCATTATTGGGCTGCAAAAGTATCTTTAGTTGTTGTCACTATAACCATGCAATGGAAGCAAATGATGATGATGATGATGATGTGATTGCAGGTTTTTGCACAATAATTATTTTTGTAGATTGCATCGCAGGCTGCATGGGGAGATGTATTGATATCTACAAGTGTTTTTGGCTAGAGATTACTTTGCCTTTGACATTAGGTTCAATCTTCCAAGGTTTGGAGCTCATTTGGGATCCCTCCTTTGTTTCATTCTCTTGATGATGATGCCTCATCTTTTGGATGTGGTGTTGGGGCGTTCTTTAATCATCTTTTGTAGATTCTTCTATACACAGTAGTGCGTTTTTTTTTAGTCGTACATCAAGAACAACTTTCAAAGCCTCTTGCAAGGACAAATCCAATTGTTGCAAACAAATGAAACAAGTACAAGAAACAATGGGCTATCAAATATCTCAATTCCAAATGTGCAAGTTTACATATTAGGGGAGTTGTTGTCCTTCTCTGAAAAATATTATCACAAGGTTATTAGGTTATCTTCTTCCTTGTCTTTAGTAACAAACAATGTTCGTAGATCATGCACCATTTTTGTTCTTGAGGAATAAAATATCTTTTTCATTTAGTATCAAACTTACAAAAGTTTTTATGTCATTTGTTTGTAGTATTTCTTTCCTTTCCATATGCAAACACAAAGTCTCACTAAACAAACATACCCAGTGGAGGACAAAAACTTTGTTTGGTTCTGAAGAAGTTTGATGCTACATGCAATTACAACTTTTGTCCTTGCTCAAACTTTTATGTGCATGTGCATCTATTTTGCTTCATCTAGTCTCTTCAATTACACCTAGTTCGTCACACATTCCACACCTTTTCTACCTCATCAACAATGGGCTATTCCTCAATCATTTATACCTACACCAGGGGCCCATCCATTAAAAGCGCCTGCATGTTCCTTGTCCCGGTTGTGGTTGCTTATATGTAACAAGAATAGGTTTAACACATCATTAGACATCATGCACCACACACATGTAGTCATCAGCTTTCAAGGTGTTGATGGCTTTGGCATTACCATCTTCTCATCCTTTTTCGGCTTGGATATGGATTACATCATTAAATATCATTGATGTTTTCCATCTTGGTTTACCACATCCCTGTTCATGCTATCACATTCCATAGGTTTTTCGTGTTGAAGTTCAATGTGCTTTTTGCATCCATTTAGCTCAGTTGGCCATCGATCCATTTGACATAATAGCTTGACATACATTTTTGCTTTTTCATTTTTGGTGCTTGTCATTTCTACCACGGGGTGGTGAGAAAGGCCACTAAGAGACGCATCCCCATTTGCGTCGATACATGGCAGGGGACTTGGAGACATTACAAGAAGATCACATAATTAAAGCATGGGTGTTGGTTTCCCAAATATCTTCAAACATGGCACCAGATCCTATTCTACTTCCATCAACACGATTGTGTCATACACATGCACTTGTTCATGTAAGGGAATATTTTTGACTAATGCATGCATTGGCCCCCAACACTTTTGCCACGCCATCAGCTGAGACCATTGTGGCCCTTTGCCATCTTCATCCATTGGCTAAGGTTGACCTCCCCCCTTTTGTCAACAATTGTCATCCAAAAATGGATCTTGTTTTGGATAGAAAGGCATTTATTTTTGCTTTGACACATTCTCCACGTTTTTCATTTGGTGGTCCTTCGGATATGGTGTATGAGCTTTTGTGGGATTATTTTGTCTTTGATGATTATGTTAATGGCTTTGATTTTTTTTTGAGATATGTGGACACATCATTTGTGGTCATGTTCGTCCATTAGTATCATGTCCACTTGTTGCATTACGACTATTGGTTTTGGAGAAATAAGTCGAAGGCATTTCAACCCATCATGATTATAGAGGTGATTTATTGGTTAGTCGTTCACACATTGGCTATTTAGTTCAAGGATACATTTGTAGAGCATTTTTGTCCACACCAGTTTGGGGTGGCAATGCCGAGTGGGTGTGAAATAATGGTTCATGGGGTTAGAGCTATGTTGGATCTACATCTGGAGTGGGCAGTATTACAAGTGGATGTTTGAAACACGTTTAATTCAATATCTCAAACAACTATTTTTAAGGAATTATGGTTTTTTACCAGCACTTTAAATCAATTTTTCACATTTGTTCGTTGGTTTAACGCACACCCATCTCCACTATATTTTAGAGGCTTTTAGGCACGAAGATCTCATTATCATTTTATCCGAATCAGGTCCACGATAGGAGGATCCTTTGGGAGGAATGTTGTTTGCACTAGCTCATTTTCGCACTCTATGTTTTATTGTAGCAACCCATTCTATATGTGTTTTTCTTTCATTGGCAAATGATATGCACATAGTTGGTCTTGCCTCGAATGTGTTACATGTTCAATTATAGGGAAAATTTGGAGCATTAAGACTTCCAATGCAGCTGACGAAGTGTGTAGTTTGGTATTGACGGGGGTTAAACCAATTTATATCATTTCTTCCAAGTTTTCTTACACTTGAGTTTGGTCTTTGTATTTTAAGTTCTTTGCAATTTGTGCAATCCTTTATTATAGAGGCATTCCAGGAGGACTTCAACATGATCATTAGCCCTCCTATGCTCGTAGATCCTTAAGCAGCTTTTGCAATGCTTTCACTTTGTTATGCTTAGCAGCCAAATTACCTATAGCATATTATATTTCCATCACCAGGTATCTTGTAGTGTTATACTAAGTTTGATGCTCGTACCATATTTATGTTAGAAAAACTATTAGGGTCAGGATCTTTTAGCATATAAGGGGCCATTTGGCTCATTGTTAGGTCACTTTTCTTACTTCTTTGGGGGGCTAGACCTTCCTTTAATGATCTGGCGTGTTGCCCCCACCTTTTTAGGATTTGGGCTTTGATCATTCTTGCACTAGTCTTTCGTTTCTAGTAAGATGACCACTTTACTTTTTTTGATGCAGTGGCACATGCATTAGTAGAAAACCCCCCCTTTTTTATTATGTTTCCAACTTATAATTATAGTTGAAAATGACCCTTTAAACTACAAATTATTTTTTTCAACTGCTAACCATAAGAGTCAAAAAGTATAAATCGAAAATGAAATTGCAATTGAAAGTGACGGCCATGTGTTAACACCACAATAATAGCCACTTTTGACCATTTAAGTTGGAAATGATTCCACCATTATAATTGAAAGTTGTTTTCAACTTTAACTTCCCAGTGGATGAACTTCATTTGCCGACAAATCATGACATCATCAAAATTTGAGTTGAAATTCAACTGTGTTCCAACTATGTTTTGATTATGTTTTGGATTATGTTAAGTAAAAAGTCTAGCCAACAATTTGTTGACACATGGCACCAACATCTAACCAATAATTTGTTGACACGTGGCCCCAATGTTTAATAAATAATTTGTTGCCATGTGGCTCACATAGGGCTACATATCACCTAGCTTAGGGCTTAACTTAAACTAGACCCAAACTTAAATTAAGTTTGGACTTAGGCTAGGCCCAAACCTAAGCTAGGTTTAGAACTAGGCTAAGCCTAGATTAAGCCAAACCTAGACCTAGACTAAGCCTAGACCTAAGCCAAATGCCACTTAATTAACAATTTACTTTTTCATTTTAAGTTTAACCTTTAAGGTCAAACTTTTGTGATTAGTTCATCTCGAATGGCTATTGAACAATGTAAAACTTTTTGAGCTTTGCCAACATTTCTAATTCACATGTTATATACTTTGGAAACTTATCATGGAAAACAAACAATATGGGATAAATAGTTTAGTTGTAAATTAAGGTAGAACAACTAGTGAACAATTACTTAGGGGTTCAGAGCTCGACAAAATCCAAGGATCTTATTTTTTTATGGCGTCCAAAGATGAATCAAAGTCCTTCTCTTGGCAAAAGTTATGGCTCCCCAAAGTAGGGGGGGTCAAAATAAAAAATGTTGAACACTTGCAAGCCTATTCCTGAATGTTGAAAACAGTTCTAGGACGTTGTTTCATTGCTTTTAAAGATCAAAGATGATTTGTAGAACGTAAGGTGGCATTCCCATAGCACTTTAGATTGCTAAAATTGAATAAGAAATGAGAAAGATATGGACTTTGAAAGTCGGAGGGGTTTAAAAGAAAAAAGTGCATTTTGTATCTTGAAAAAACGTGTTTTGTATTTTATTTTTCTAGCTCTTTCTCAATTACTCCTCTATTTGTCTATGCACTTCAAAGGTGAATTATAAAGCTTAATTTAGTGATTTCATAAAGTTTTAAATCACTCAAAATGAAGAAGAGATGAGAAAGATATGAATAAATGTTTGGTACGCTGCCGATTAGTCATGGGCAATTCTACGTTAATTGTAACCAATTTACAACCTAACTAGTTTTAACCCAATTGCAAGTTAATCAACATGACTTATTAACAACTACCTAGCAACCTACTTATTTAACTAGTACTACCTAACTACTTATCTAACCTAGTTTATTACCAATTAACCTGACTTTTTAAACTTATCAATTAACCTGACTTATTAAACTTATCAATTAACCTGACTTATTAAACTTATCAATTAACCTAACCTACTAATTGATGTAGCATATGTGGCACCTAGGTTGGGCTAAAGTTAAACAAGGTGGCACCTAGGAGTGCCTATCTAAAACCTAACAAAAGTAGCCTAGGGGTTTAATAATTATTAGCCTACTAACTAATGTAATGTGTGTGGCACCTAAATTGGGCTTAAAGTTAAAGACAGTGGCATTTAAGCCTAAACCACCTAATACCTATTTAATACTTAACATAGGTAGCCTAGATACTTAATTTAATTAGTAATAGTTAGAAAATACCTATTATGTAGGTACCTAAAGGTAGGTATTAACTACCTAGCTAGTTAGTATCTAATAGGTAGGTACCTAGTAGCTAACTAAACCTTAACTTTAAACCCTAACTACTTATTAACTAAGTACTTAACTACCTTATACTTTAAGTACCTACTAACTAAATAAGTAATGAGGTAGGTATTAAGTATTTAGTAAATACCTAGTATGGTACCTATAAGTACATAATAGGTGGGTATCTAATTACTAGTATTTAACCTTATTAGTAGTTTGTAATACTATTTAAATAGGTAGGTATAATATTAATCTAAGTATAATAGTAGTTTATATAACTAATAGTAGGTAATAATTTTAATTCTCAAATGTTATTGCAATTAGTTATAAGCTAGGTTAGTAACATTTTTATAATTATAATAATTAATAATAATTAATAATATTATAATATGATCATAACTTAGGCAAATAATTAATAGCTAATCACCTAAGGTTAATTAAGTGCCTAATGTGGCACCTAAATATGCACTTAGATTAAACAATCTAAACCATGCTTAGGCCTAGATCACCTAATATTTATCCAATGCTTAGCATAGGTAAACTAGAGACTTAATAATTAGTAATAGCTAGAAAATACATATAAGGTAATAATTAGTAAGTACTTAAAAGTGACTACTAGCTACTTAACTATGTATTTTTATAGCTAATTAGAAACTACTTATTAACTACCTTTTAAGGAATTAGTTATCTAATATACTATATATATATACATTAACTAAATAACTAATTACTAATTAGGTGATTAGCTAGGTAGGTATTAGATATTTAATAAACACATAATAATTAAATAATTAGACAATTAATATATAATTAATTAATCAATTCACAAATTAATCATTAATTTGTTAATGTATTTAATTATTTGGAAATTACCTATAAAATAACATAATTTTCTGTTTATTAAAATTTCTATTTTTAAATTTATTTTTACCTCTGAAAATAAACCTTTTAAAATGCTAGTGATCTAATAATTAAATAAAAAATTAGGTTTTAAATTACTATTTAAAAAATAAATTATTAACTAATTGGCGATTTTTCAATATTGACTATAAATGATTAAATTTCTAACTTATTAAATTATTTGTAGAAACTAAATCAGTTTAAATTCATCATTAATATTAATTAAATAATTTAACTCATGAATTTCTAATTTCTAATTTGATAATTAACTAACTAACTATTAATTAATTAATATTTATTAGTTATTAACAATTTTTTATTAATAAGAACTAACTATCACATAATTTAATAAATATTAATAAATTAATAATTACATTATTACTTTATATTTAGAAATATCAACTGATAAATAAATAAATAATATATATAGAAAAAATTTGATTAGTTCATTAATTAAATATTCAATGGGTTTTAATTAATTTTTAATAATAACTAGACAATTTAATTTGTGAAAATTTTAAATTTATTATTCATTGGTTGATTAAATATTTATTAATTAATAATCATTAACTATTAAACATAACTCTTAATTAAGTAATTAGATCATATTATTGAAATGTTTCAAAATGAATGAAATGTTTCAAATTTATTAAATAAGGAATAGTCAAATAACTAATTATCTAAATAATTAGTCAAAAAATTCACTTTATCCAACTAATTATTTATAATAATTAGTTATTTTATAGTAACCAATTAATAAATAATAATTGGTAGTTAATAAATTATTGACAAATATTAATATATAAACCTACTAGTTTGTTAATATAAATTAAATAACTTTAAATTAATTAATAATTATTGCATATTTCGTAATCAATCAATTAATTAATATTTATAATTCATGAATAATGATTAATTATTGTATTAATTTATGCATTCTTTGCAAGGTTGACTTGTAATTGCATAGTATAGTTGAAAAATAGTCAAACCAAAGTTGCAACAAAGACATTAGTCCCTTGAATTGCATTTCATCCATCCAATTGACATTTATCATCTATTTTGATGTTTTGTGATTCACCAAAGTAGTTGTACATAAAACTTATGAAGTCGACACACCACCTTGGGAAGCACAATTATAAGTTATGTCATTTTCCTAGTTGATGTTTTGACTATAATTCAATTGTAGACCCCTTAGTTGAAATTTACTTTCAATTGTCCACCAAGAGAGTAAAAGGTTCAACTTATTTGGTAGCCCCAAATAATTTTTTTAATATTTAAAAATTTGTAGTTGAAAATGACATGTAATCGAAAGTGGGCTAGTTGAAAAAGGGGGGTTTTCTATTAGTAATGTAGAGATCGATATTTATCCTTTCCAAGTCGCACTATGGGATACTTGTGTGTTGTTACTTGAGGCCATCCGATTACATGTCTTGCTTTTCAAAAATATAGTAGTGCAATCCTATTTTCAAAAGTAATTTTTTTTTAGGACCAACTACACGAGCAAAACTTTACTTTGCTTCTAGTAGATGTTCCTTCGAATGTCATGTGAACATGTCTTTGTTCTTGTGCAAGTTCAACAATATGGGCTTGGTTATTAGCTTGTCCTAACACTTTTTCATTTCGTTTATCTTTCGCCCATTTTTTTACAACATTTTGTATTCGTCTTAGTATACCACATCCTACAATTACGCACCTTTCACAATGCTAGTGTGATCATACCATCATTAATTTGGGTATCCATTTGCTACGTTGTCTTTGTAGGAATGAGTGCATTGTGTCCCATGATATGCTTTAAGATATTGTTACAACTATTGCATTAAACAATGAAGCCCATGTATAGAGAGAGGTTTCTCATCTTTTCCCTTGCCACACATGAAGACAAGTGGATATTGTCATCACAAGAGATAGTTTTCAAACCTTGGCAGATGTTGTCATTATCGATCCAACTCGTCCAAATTTGGTGCAGCATGTTTTTACAACAATAACACATGCAATGATAGTTGTCACTCAAGACAAGGCACAATCTTACACAAAGCGAATGCCAGGAGATGATTTCATTCCCCTTACCATTGAGATCTATGATTGTTTCCATCATCATTTTGATTCCTTTTTTACTTCTTGTGTACATGCATGTATGACTTGCCATCATCAGACCTCCTTGGTACCTTTGATGCTTATATTTCATTATAGGCAACGAGTGTTAATAGCCCTACAATGTGTGCAAGCCATCACAATTCCCCAACGAGCTGGCATGCTTAGTTATAGTTCTTCATTTCTTTCTTCATCTCTTCCACACAGACCAGCTACTGCACCTCCGTCACTAGCTGATTTGTGGCAGAGGATGCCCTTTTAGCATCTCATCTTCCATTTCATTACTGTTTTGATGGTCATGGTTTTCCTTTCATGTGTTTACATTTGCTAGACATGCCTTGTACTTTTTGTGGATGGATTTCCATCCTTGTTTATATATATCTACAAGGTTTCTTCATCTCTGAACCTGAATATTAATTTCCTCTCAAAAAGAAGATGCCACATGAAAGTAAGGTTGCAATGCCAGAATTATACCCAAACTTTGTACCTCATGCTTCAAGGTGCTGCCCTGCACATGTTACCTGCTGCCTCCAGAAGGCCCACTTTATGCATTTGCTCCTCCAATTTAGCTGTTGCATAAAACCACATAAAGGGGACTTTCAAGTTTCAAGCTATTGACACTTACCTGTATATGGTTGCTGACATGACTTTGCAGGAGTGCCAATGCTGCTTAGAAATACAGATTCACAACCCAAAAAAGAAGTGAGCAGAAAACAAGAACACAGGATTGTCGGCAACAGGACAACAATGAAAGTCATGAAGCTCATATACAAATGCTTGAAATCCCTGAGTGTCATGCTACTGCTTCAGAAAAAAAATTCCTTTCAAAATTTGTCCATTAAAAGAGATTCACTCTAGAATGGACACCCAGATTGCTTTGCCACAATCCCTCATAACATGTTGGGTTGCCTACTGAAGCTCAAGAACAAAGTTAAGCCTAAACAAACTGACAAAGAAGTATAGTGCATAATGACCAGTCACAGTTCCAGTCATACCACACACTAAGCTAACTGCAAACTAAATAAATTACAATTAGGCCTCCAGTTTCAGAACCCGAAAGGAGTCCATGATTTCCCGCAGGTCCTTCTCTTCACGCTCCATAGCACCTTCAGGCACCTGTAACCGCAGCTCATACAATCGGCTGTTCTCAACACCCAGCACTGACAGATACCTCCTGCTCCACTCTAGCTGTGCCACTCGGTCTTGTGGCATCACTGCCAGTTGGTTATTGTTGGCATATGAGCTCACATTCACCTGTTACATATATACCCAAACAATCTCAGATTTGTTTGCAATCTCTCTCTCTCTCTCTCTCTCTCTCTCCCCTAGACTTAGGCCACCCCAAGGTATATAGGGGTTGTGAAAAGCCCATGGCAGGACAATTAAGATAGGCATAAACCTCTCCTCCACATTGTTTCTAGTCTGCAAAAGTGATGAGGAGCAGACATTCCAATCTGATGGACCCAAAAAACCTAAAAATTGTAATCTGTGATAACTCCTAGTAGTACTCAGAAGCAAGCAAGCAAGCAAGAAAAAGGCGCATCATCCTTGAGAGAGGAACAGACATTCCAATATGATGGTGCCAAAAAACCCAAAAACTGCAATCTGTGATCACTCTTAGTACTCAGTCAGAAGCAAGCAAAAGGTGCATCAACTGTGAGAGAAAATGTTTGTCGGAATGTTGCATATCTTTAGTCCCTATTGCAGATTACACAACTATGTCCATAGTAGCAGAAGTAACACAGTGGATTTCCAAACTTTTGTCTCACCTCTCTTAAGAGAGAATGTAGACATGGGAAGAAGACATAGATGCAACCAGCTTTTCTCTCTTTTTAAAACCCTAAAACACATCAAGACCCAGTCCCAGCTACAGTTGTTGCATGCATGCTTAAGAGGAAGATTGCTACAGATGGTGCTGTCATGCTTAAGAGCAAGATTGCTACAGATGTTGTTGCCATGCACGCTTAAGAGCAAGACTGACACAGATGTTGCCATGAATGCTTAAGAGCAAGATTGCTACAGATGTTGCCATGCACGCTTAAGAGCAAGACTGCCACAGAAGTTGTTGCCATGCATGCTTAAGAGCGAGATTGCTACAGATCTTGCCATGCTTTAAAGAGGAAGAAGGTTGCAATACATGGCTGTGAGCTGTGATGTGAAGAACTCCACAGCCAAAAGCCCTCAAGAATGTGCACTAGGGTTTCGTATGCAGTCACAAATGTCGCAAACCCCTTGTGCGAGGAAGAGGCATGAGAGAACTCTGCAATGGGATCGAGAGAGAGAGAGAGAGAGAGAGAGAGAGAGAGAGAGAGCGTACCTCGACATCGTAGTAGAGGCGGCCGTCATCGCCGAGCCTGGAACCAGTGGCCACAATGTTGGATTCTCGACGGACGCCGAGACGAGTGGACATGAACTCTGTGAGGTACTGGCGCAGCACCTTCTTGCCGGCTTGCTCTGGGCTGCCGAGATCTTGCACGCCTTTGAATTTGGACGACGACGGCGAGCTGATCTCCACCAATACATTCTCGTCGAGGTTCACGGGATCCCGGAAGAAGACGTCGGCGCCTGCTCCTCGCACCTGAATCCATCCCGCAGGATAGTTGAACTCGTACCCATCCAATCTGTCCACATACTTCCTGTACTGCTGCTGCTGCTGCGTCGTCGTCGTCTCAGCAGCACCAGCAGCTCCTCTCCCATTGCTGCTGCAACAAACCAAGCTCTGCTGCAACAAGAGTGGCACGGCAACAAGGCAACCGAGAAACCCTCGTCGTGAAAACCCCTCCTCCTCGTCCTCCTCGACTCCAACACTCTCGTGACTAGTGCTGCAATTTGAGCTCCGCGTACTACAGTGCTGCCGTTGCTGCTGTACAGCTACGATGGCCGCCAACTGCTGCTGCTGAGGAAGAAGCCCGGTACAGCTGCTGCTGCAGCTTGCAGATGATGATGCGCAAGACTGTAGAAGACGACGCAAAGCTCTAGGGTTTGCAATTGCGGATGCTACGCATCGCGAGGAGGAGCAGCACGTGAGAAGTGTGTCCATGGCGAGCTAGTCACTCTCTCTTCTCTCTCTGGAGCGTGCTTGCTTGCCTGCCTGCCTGCCGCAGTGCAGAAGAGGGGAAGGGAAGCTCGTGTGCCGTCTCGTAACCGAACACCACGACGACGACGACGACGACGACGCTTCTTCCTTCTTCGTGCGCTTACGGGAAGAACCTAATCCAGATTCTCTAACCCTAGGATCTTCGTGTCCGGGACAGACTCCGGAGTTGTTGCGTGAAACAAGAGCGCGAGAAAGGCATTGTGTTGTTGTGTTTGGGGTTTTGGTTTTGTGAGCATCGAAGAAGCACAAGAAGAGGAAGAAGAAGAGCATGACAGGGAAAGCGAAGCCCAAGAAACATACGGCCAAAGAGATCGCAGCCAAGATCGATGCGGCGACGACCAACCGCGGCGGCGGCAAAGAAGGCTTAGCGGATCGCAAGGGAGTGGACAAAGGCGGACATGCGAAACTGGCATGCCCGATTTGCAAAGCACCTGCGCCCGACAGCAAGAGCATGCGCATCCACCATGACGCGCGCCACCCAAAGCTGCCTTACGAGGAGGACAAGCTCATCAACCTGCATGCATCTACTGGCAGCAGCGGCACCTCCACTTCTAACGCCGCTGCCGTCGAGGAACCCAAGCCCAAGCCTGGGGTTCGAGGCAGCTTGAAGAAACTCTGAGCACGAGAAGAAGCAGAAGAAGAAGAGAGCTACAAAGAAAGTCGCCTTGGGTGGGTGGTGTTGCAGCATCTTCCATTTGCCAGAGAGCTGCCGCTGCCGCTGCCGCTGCTGCTTTCCGAGTTCAAGGCTGTTTTGCATCAAGCTTTCGTGCCGCTTCTTCTGATGATGATGGGTTTTTTGCTTGATCGCCTGCGGTGAACAAAAGAAGAAGAAGAAGAAGATGATGATGATGATGATGGTGATGATGATGGGTATAGACCACATTGTCCTTATGTTGCAAATCCTGGTCCTGGGAGCACTTCCTCCATCACGCTGCTCCTCCTGCTGCAGCATTTGCTGCTCTTCTCCCATACTTGACAGCAGTTGTGAATCTGAATTGTGTATGCATATCTAGATTTGTTGTTTCTTCACATGGGTAGGAGGATTACAGTAGAGAGGACTCTACTGCTGCTGCTGATCTGATCATCTTTGGAGCTGCTGCCGCTCGTCACCTTCGGCGGACCTGCAAACATTGAAGAAATAATATTAGGGTTTCTGCTTTTTTGTGTGGGTTGTGGAGGAGCAGAAGAAACTATTGCGTGTGGGCTTGCTGTTTCTTTGCACATGGTACTGAGCTTGCTTCTGTTTTCATCTGTGGATTTGTGGAGAAACATGGATTTGATATCGGTTTTTCTTTTGGGGTTTCATGTGTGGATTGTGGAGCAACAGATACTTAATGCATGTGTGCTTGCTGTGTGTGTACACAGTTGCTGAGCTTTTGCTTTTGGGTGTGGATTGGGGAACAGCAGCAAGCAACAGGAATTTTAGTATTGGTTTCTGCTTTCATGTGTGGTGGATTAAGGAGCAATGATAGTATTGAAATTAGTGCAAGTTTACTGTGTGTGTGTGCACCACAGCATAGTGCTGAGCTTTGCTGATGGATCTTGTACCAGACAAAATACTTTTTTTGGGCACTCTGAACCCTTCTGCACCTGGTTTTTCCCCTCTTTCCTCAAATTCCTCCTTTTGAAAACTGAGGCTGTGTCCTGATTTGTGGTGGTGGTGTTTCTTCTTTCAACCATACATTTTACATGGGTGTGATTTTCTGTATGACAGTAGGATTTCTGCAATTAGAGTGTGTGAAGTTGGGTATTTATGGAAGTGAGAACTTGTCATTGTAGCAGCAGTGATCTGTTACTAATGGAAGAAACGTGTGAAGATTGCAAGGCAGGCGGCTTGATAAGATACAGAGGAATATGGGAGTGTGTGAAGAAAGGTATTTATGGAAGTGTGAGCTTGTCATTGTAGCATCAGTGATCTGTTGCTGAAAGAAGGATTTGAAGATTGCAAGGCAGGTGGTTTGATAAGATACAGAGGGATATGGTCGATACCAACATGGAGAAATTCACACAGGACAAGAAAATTTGACAGGATTTTTTTCTTTTTATTGATTCTTCAGCTGGAATAAGAGTTCTGCTTGAATGGAAAAAGTCTTGAAACTTCTTGCATCTTGTGAGCAGGTCTTGTGTAATTAAAATTTCCTCCTCTGAACAAAATAAAGCACACATGCAGCCAGCTGGTTAGTTGTGCATGTTTTTGAGTTATCTTTTTTGTATGGCAAACTGCTTCTTTACTTATTTTATTTTTCTCCTGGTCCATCATGGAGAAACACACTGAGGACATGAAAATTGGTCAGCAATTCTTTCTTTTTGATCAATTCTATGGTTGGAATAAGAGTTGTGTTTGAATGGAAAAAGTCTCGAAGTTTCTTGCATCTTGTGAGCAGGTATTGTGTAATTGAAATTTTCTCTTCTGAGCAAACTAAAACACATACATGCAGCCAGCCAGTTTTCCCTGTCTGGAAATATTAAAAACGAAAAAATCGGATCCGTATATTGATCCGTATATTGGAGAGGTTGTGCATGGTATTGAGATATCTTTTTTGTACCATGAACTGCTTGTTTTACTTCTTTTGTTTTTCTCCTAGTGCAAAAGTTTGTTGGATTCATGTTTTTTACCTCCCAGTTTGAAGAGTAGTATGTTATGGCTGATCTAATGGAAAGCAAGAACAATTTGTTTTGGTTATCGGAGGGCCAAAATGCAAAAATATAATCATGATCTTGGCTATATTTTGTATTGAAAGCATCTTGAACATCTAGGTTAAAAGACTCAAATCAATGTTGGATGAGGTGAAAGAGGAAGAAGGTAAGAATTGGGAGCAGTCTAACTGATTGGAAAATCATTATCCAAATTACCCAATACAATTTGTCAAGTTTCATGACCTTCTAAAAGCTTGCATGCAACATAACGGGACTTTTGTGTATTGTTTTTCTAACACAAAAACTGTGTATTCTGTTTTAAGTTCATCACCTTTTATTCTTGTCCTACTTCCCATTTAGGGGAGTACAAAAAAATAATGTTCTATCTACTTTCTGCAGTGAAAAGAATTTGTTTACTAACCCACCTATGCAAGTGGTGGTGGTGGGTGGGGATCTACAGCTCTCTTATCTGTTGAACAAAATCAGGCAGAGAACGCTATACAGACACACATTACAGAGGTGTATGTATAGATGATCGTAATCTCTCAGGTTTTTTCATGTTTAACCTCCTTCCTTGGATTTCTGATTGGAATTCAAGTGGATAGGTGAAGAAAGTCATCAGCTCACTTCACAATTGCAGACTCCAAAGATATGGTTGTTGCATGTGTGTAGGTGACTCAAATCAAGGCTTTCTTTTTGCTGCAAAAGAAGCTTTCATTCAACAACTCCATGCCATTTGAGAGCCATCCAGGGATCCAAAAACCTGATGAGCGTAATCTCGCAAAGCAAAGTCTTGCTCCTCACAGAAAGAAGTCTCCCAATTGGGAGGCTTCACAGGTCGGATTCCAAGGTCTGGAACACGGTCTTTGGATGCATGGTTGCGGTCCTCGGTCCAATCTGCAACATAAGTTGCAGCTCGTCTCTGGAACTTTGTCTTGAACTCATCCCACACTTGGAACTTGTAGTGATTGATAACTGCCATTCGTGTTGTCACCATGTTTGTCCGAAATTCAGGTTTCAGACTAAAGTGATGAATCACATTTTGCAAGCTTTCAACTGTGGAGCCTAACAACACCAGTGACTTGTGCCTCTCTACAAACTTTGTCCGACAAGTGTAACCCTGGGTGACACCATGCTTGGGTGACACAAGTAATCCTGATGGCCCGAAATTGTGGCACGGGATTTGAATCTGTCCCACAATTGTGTTCTCCAATTCAGGTTTTGTTGCTGGTAAATTGATTGCTGCAGCAATCAACACTGCCAAAGCTGATGGAGTTGTTCGGCCATAACCTGCCATCTTCTGTTCAGGTAGAATGATTTGAGCTCTGCTTGTTGGCACCCTTAGGGCTGGCAGTTGTTCTTGTTGATCATCAAAAGACATGGATTCTTCTTCTGTATTTGGAGTCTGGGATCTGATGACAGCATTTGGCAACAGCAATGGTGATGTGGGGGGGAGATGAACAAACTCATCAAGATCAGAAAAGAGCATCCAAGTGCACTCAGGTTCAGTTTGCATTGCACAGTGAGAGAATCCTGCCTCCTGTGTCTTGAACCATGGCCATACTTTCCTGCTGATTTCAAAACCATGTTGCTGCAAGCTTGTCACCACATCCTCAAGCTCGTCCTCGCTGTTGTTGTCATACAGGAAGAATTTCTCAACTCCCAGATGGCTATGGTACATCACCCACTCCTTCAAGAATTTTGCTCCATTGTAAACCATGGTGCAAGAGCAGATATGGTGTTGTTTCTTGGTGCCGGTGACAGCAACAGAGTTGCTGCCGCCACCACCACTGAGTGCTACTGTTGTTGTTGTGGCTGTGCTCAGAGCTTCTCTGATCTTTCTGGCCAGTGATTTCATGATTGAAGTACTACTGTGATTGCTGCTGCTGCCACCACCTGGAGAAGTATAATGGTAATGGGCAAGTGATGGCAGAAGCTTGTTCTCGGCCATGAGAGTGATTTTCTTTCCTGAGAGAAAAGGCGCCATGGAAGCTGGTGGGTGCAAGCACCTGAAGACTTCCTGGGCAGCAGCTGTGACAGAAGTCTGGTAGAAGCCTCCAAAGACACACTTGAAGTCTGTCAAGCTTTGATTATCAGCAGCAGCAGTGCCTGAGAGCTCAGACCCAGCTGCTGGGTTGCTGCTGCTGCAGCAGCTGATGTTGAGTCCTCTGGCTAACACTAGAACATCTTTCTCTGTGGGAAACACGTCGTAGACAAGCTCGGTGAAGTTCCATCTCACGGGTCTGGTTTTGTAGCTGGGATTCAGCCTTGATCTGCTTCGAATCTCTTTCTTCTTCTTCTGCTTGTCAACTTCGATGGATGCCGTGTGAATCCCCCAATGGAGCTTCTTGGGTGGTGCTCCGCACACCACAAAAGCTCGACCGCTGCTGCTGCTGTCCAACTGCACGCTGCGTGCCTTGCGGTAGTAGTAGACAACACTAGGGGAGCTCTGGTTGTTGTTTGTTGGCCCGTATCGACAAGCCATCCTCTCCTTGCTGGGTATCTGCGCGCCTGCGGGAACTCGGACTAGGAAGAGCACCTCACTCGTGAAGGTGATCACCTCTTCGATGAAGGGAAGATCAGCTGCTCCTTCTTCACCCCCCACCCCACTCTCCTCCACTGTCTGCAAGCTCCAACTCTCCAGTACTCGCTGCTGCAGCAGGTAGCTGCTGCCGGGTGCTAACAACAGGCCCGGCCGTAAACTGAGCTGCTGCTTCGGGTTCAAAGAATTCTCTACAAGAAGAAGAAAGTCCATGAGCGCCACAAGCATGAGAATCCAATACTACTAGCATAGGAAATTCTCTCCAGAAAGGATTGCTGCTGCTGCTGCTGTTGCTTACCAGAAACAGATTGTGTGCTGACAGTCGCGATGACAACAAGTGCAGCCGCCAGCACCATAGCATAGCACACTCTCCGAAAGCACAGACGACGTCGACTCCGCGGCCATGTCTCGAGACTTGCTGCTGCTGCTGCATGGCGAGTACGCGAAGCTGCTGGACTTGCTGCTGCAGCTGCAGCTTTATTACTACTACCAATACTACTCTCCAGCAGCAGCAGCTGATCGGGAGCTTGCGCGCGCTGAAGATTAAGCCACAAGCTGCTGCCGCCCCTGCTGCTGTGCGACAAGAATCTCTCCCTCACCGCCGCAACACCCCAATGAAACCCACCTGATTGCTGCTGCACGAGCTTCATAATCCGCTCAAGAAACATCCCGCCAGCAGCTGCTCTCCCGCTCTCCTGCTCCTCCGCCTCCTCCTTCTTCAAGCCTCAATTCAAGCTCCAAATCCAAATCCAAATCCAACAACACCTGCAGACGACATAAGAAGAATCCGCATCCTTGCGCTCTCCACAAAGAAACAAACTACTTTCTCGTCGTCGTCGTCTTCTTCTTCTTCTTCACCTCTCTGCAGCCTGGCTGCTGCTCATGGACAAGGCTCTGGGCTCATCAATTCTACCAATATTCTAGAGCTTAAGCGAAAACTCAGCAAAAAATCGGAAAAAAACAGACACATGATTGCCTACTCCATCACCGCATCGTTCCTTCTGCAATTCATCAAACCCCAAAACAAAATGGAAATTGTAGATTCATGCGCAAGCAAGCAAGAAAGAAAGAAAGAAAGAGAGAAAGAACAAAGAATACGAGGTCGCGGACGTTGTCGTCGTCGACTTGTCGTTGTAACGCTTCTTCTTCGTCGCCACTCGCTGTTCTCAACCTGAACTGTGTCTCGACAACGCCACCTAGTGCCACCTACAAATAGGTAGCCTAGTGCTAGTCTGAGCGGGTCCCAAGGGAGGATAGGTAGGTCGGTAGCAGTTCTTTTTTCTTTTTTCTTCTTTCTGGTGGCGAAATATCGCAAATTGGTGAGTTTATTTATTTAATTTTTCCCCCCAGAAAATGGAAAAAACGAAAAAAAAACCAAGTCTTTTGTGATTTTAAGGGATTTTTGGGCAAATTTTTCGAAATAAAAATCATTAAATTAGCCACATCTAAATCTAGGCATTTCCCAGGTCGCCACTTGTAGCAGGAGTTTTGTAAACATGCTACAGCCCACCTAGGACAGTCGCCATTTAAAGTTAATTAATGCTCGGGATTCTCGCCAGTGGACCTACTTGAGGAATTTGAAATTTAATTAACTACTTTAAATTTAAATTAAAAAACCCTGGAAGGTAGTGGGTAGGGCTGGTAGGTAGTAGGTACGAGTCACACCTAGTTTTACGTGTTTTTTTTTAAAGGATTTGTTTTTGGTTTGTAGCCAAAAGGGCGATCATCCATAGGAACTTGTTTGCAGTCTTCTTCTTCTTTTTGTGGCGAATTAGTTTTCGTCATTTTTTGAAAATATATATTTTAGAAATGGAATATCCTGTCGCAAAAAATCCCTTTTCTTTTGTAATAAATAAACTAGCAAGAAAAAGGAACTTTCTTATTTGTTGGAAACTTTCCCGAATCGCCACAATTGCCTAGTATAGGGAAATGGTCGCTTTTTGGCGAAATTTCGCCGGTAAAATTTTCAAAAGGTGTCGTCAACTACCGACCTACCTAAAAAGCCCAGAATTAGTGACTTCTGTATACACTACCTACTATTATTCCAGGTACAGAGAAGTCTAGTCAGCATGGTCGGTAGTATGAAGTGTAGCGATTGTAAGTGCTACACGTAGTGGCTTCTTTTGCCACGTGGCGGCTCTCACTTGGCAAATCGTCTAAAAAGTTTTAACCCGGAATTTTATTATTTTTGTTTATTAATTTCTCTTGAGCTAGGGGTGGGGGAGTCTGCGTTTCCTGCCCCCTCGAAAACGCGGGTCACCCCAACAGGTAAACCTTTAGACCAAAAAAAGAGGGGGGGGGTTTTTTGGGAATTTTTTGATGAAAATTTGGGTAATTTTTCTAATTTTTGGGGGAAAAAATCACCAAAATCATAATATCGCCAAATCGAGGGATAAAATTATTTATTAAAAATTATATATATATATATATATATAATACCTTGTTTGTATGGGGTTTCTACTATAATCTTTATTTTCTGATAAATTATTAAAACTAATTTTTGCTCCTGCCCATTCCATGTAGGAACATGCTGGGCCGATACCGTTCCATCAGGTGTGATAAACAGATTCTACCAGGGCTTGTTCCAGAGCATAATCAATACTTCCCACTTGTTGTTGATTCACGTTACAAGTGGAATCAGCACAGTGACCACCTGTCCCACTTACATTGAGGTCTGGTATGGCAGATTATGTGATATAATCTTCCATTGATGATGATCATCCACTCATAGTCTCGTAATAGTGAACCAAAATGTGCTTGGAATTTGATAATTGACAAAAAATCCCATAAATATAATTACCTACTTTCCTTTGAAGTCTGAAAGTAAGGTTGGAGTCCGGACTGATTTCTTTGGAAACTTTCAACAACTTTAAACATGTTTTCATCAAAAGTTAATTTAAAAGTTAAATTAAAATTATTTGTAGGAATGGTTGCATGAAAAGTTAATCTTAAAGCTAAAATTTTAATTATTTTTTAGGAATGGTTAGGTCAAAAGTTAATTTAAAAGCTAAATTTCTAATGATTTTTGTAGATTATTTCGTCAAAAGTTAATTTAAACCTTCATTACTTTTAAGTCTTCCTTTATTCCATTCTGAATAATACCTTTACCTTAGGGCCAATTTCATCATTAAATAATCTTTTTAAAAAATTTGTGAAAATATGAAGTTGAAGTCTCAAACATCATCGTAAATTATCACATGCTACAATCTGAATAATTTCACTCCTCAATATAACAATATCATAGTGGATCATGAAAAGAATAATAATAATTATTATTATTATTATTATCAATAATTAATTAATTAATTTCTTGAAAAAAAAATTTTCTTCTTGTCAATGTGGAAACTAAGGTATGGTAGTCTTAGAGTAATGTGCTACATTTCTTTAAAAATATTCATTACAAATTTGTAACATCTATTGTCTAACTAATGTAAATTTCATTGTCATTATCCAAAATTGTAGGGTTTTTATAATATTTGGTTTTTAATTCCATCATGAAACTTATATATATATATTAGGACTCCCATAGAATGCACTACTCATCATAAAGACTTCAATAATTTTTCTTATGATTGGTCCAAAGTCTAAATTCATGTAATTTTTCACTTTTTTTTTTTTTGTTATTTTCCCTTTGGATTCAATATTTCTTTTGGGCATGATTAGACCAGTGTTTTATATTTTAAATAATTTTTATTTCAAAAAATTGATGAGTATTTTTTTAGCTGTACAAAATAAAGTACACTTAAAAAATCAGATTTTTCCAAGTTTTTTTTCTCAAAAACTATTTTTGGCAAAAACTACTGGACGGAAGGAAAAGAAACAAATCACTATTGCGCAAGGATGGATGATTCTCAGCACTTTCCAGCTAGAGGGTGAAGAAGTTACTAATTTTGCTTTTCAAAAAGTGAAAAAGGCAAAAAAGGATAAAGTAAATGAAATTAAAAAATTAAAAAAAATAGTGATTTGTTTCTAGTTCTAGACACCATAGTATACACATGGGCCACACTAATTATACTATTTTCAGAAATTTAGGAATATATATATATATTTTTTAAAAATTAATTTTTTTTTTTCAGAAATATATTTTTTCTGAAGGGAAAATAAGGAATCTGATGAAATATTTGAGAATATATTATTCATCAAAATGAAGTTCCCAAAATTAATTAATTAATTATTCGACAAACATGTGTTAAAGTGGCCAAGGTACTACCATATCGAAACCACCCATGATCCATGTATATAAACATGTTTCACAATTGACCAAAGTTAGGTGCAAAGCAACCTTTTCCTTTTCTTTTTCTTTTCTTTTCTTTTCACCCAACGTTGTATCCTTGGTGATGAATATCAATTTTGTTCATGTCTTTGTTTGACCTCCCATATGGTTTTAGCCCAAAAGAAACAAAAAGTGGGGGGAAAAAAAAAGGAAAAAAATCCCATGTGAAAAGGTGCCTTGGTTATTGGGCAAGGGACAATAGCTACCATGGCTATTGTGGCCATTGCATTAATGAGTGATCACCAAAACTATGTAGGCCAAAAAGCAAAACCTCCCCGGACCCCGCACTCTCAAGTTGTGAAAAAATTATGTTATATTTTAACAGAACATAGCGCTAACACTAAAAAATAATTCTTTGTGTCTTTACATGTGTGTGGTGGTGCAGATCAAGTTTGACGTGTTCCATATGCCATTATTTAGGCTATTGTCATGCCTAATTTTAGGAAATCTGGCAATTAAAGTTTGTTGTTCACTTTTATTGGCATGTCAAATTTAGTGAGTTTATACTCTGGCATTTTTTTGTTCCCTTCAATTTGTGGGTACCCATTTGATCCCTTTGTATCTTCAACAGTTTTCCAATAATTAATAATAGTTATTAGGCTATATAGGTACCTTCTTTCATTGCATTTTGTAGGCAACTAGTGCCAAAGGTACCAGCACCTACACTAGTACCCACCTTTTATGTTCTTGAGTGATACCTCTTATTAGTGCCAAGTGACTACATTTAACTCCTCAAATGTTAATTTTAAACTTTTTAGAGACAAGGATTTAGTCTTATGACTAACACAAGATGGAATATTTCTAATGTCTAGAAGCAACCTAAAAAACAATTTGGTACTGGGAGAGTATTTGATTTTGTTTATGATTTTGTTTAGATACTAAAATTATTCATAAAGTTCTCTATAGTCTCATACCCAATCTCATCCCTTGTCCCAATTTCATCCCCTATTATTGGTTATCTGCAAAGTCCAAAAGTTAGAGGATGAAACCATAAAACAATCTGGGGACCATTGAGTGAGTCCATTTTCTTGTATTGTTCATCTTTATCATCTTTCTTGACTCACATCGTATCCAATGGACAATATGGTTATCTGTAAAATCACCCTGTCTTTGGGCCTGCTTTCACCCCTGTCCCCTCTTTCAGCGGTATCCACAAAATAAAGGAATATGATTAAATCTCAGTATGCACAAGGTTCGAAACAAAGTATAGTAATTGTACAGGTAGTAGCAGTGAGAATTTTTATGTAGTAGCAGTGGAGGAGCTCAGGAAAAAGGAAAGACAGGATGAAACTCAGTTTACCACTAAAATTGCTGGAAAAACTAGGTATTCTGGGTCCCAGCTATTTCATTTTGTAAAATTTTCATTCTCAGATACACGTTCGATGTCCTATTATGCCAAAACTGATGGTTCTCACCCCCTAATCGCAAAACTTTACAGATAACTCTAATGCCAGGGAAAAATAAAAGCTTCCAAAAACTTTAGAGTGTTTTCAATGTTCTCCACCTCTTTAAGTCCATCCATTGTTCAAACTTCCCAAAAATGCTGTCAACTAGATACCATATTTAACCAACTTCTTAAGCTCCACCCATCATCCAACTTTATCAAAAAAATTTAATTCTATTCATTGTCTCGTTATCCCTACATCCATCCATTATCCAACATCCCTAGGATCGTACCAGTGTTAGCTGTGGTTCTTCGTTTTGAAGGAGAACTTTCAATGTTAGTTTTGACACTTTTAAAAATTCGATAAGGTCTTTGAACATGGGTTTGAGCCCAAGTCTTCAAATTTCTAAACCGTGTGAATATAGGTTTGACAAAAACAAAAAATTAACAACTTCTAGATTGAGCCCAATTCTTCAAATTTCTAAACCATGTGAATATAGGTTCGACAAAAAACAAAAAATTAACAACTTCTAGATTGAGTCCAATTATTCAAATTTCTAAACCATGTGAATATAGGTTTGACCCCAAAAAAAAAATAACAACTTCTATATCGAGCCCAATATCTTCAAATTTCTAAACCATGTGAATATAGGTTTGAGCCAAAAAATAATAATAACAACTTCTAGATCAAGCACAATTCTTCAAATTTCTAAACCATGTGAATATAGGTTTGGCAAAAAAAATAAAATGAAATTTAATAACTTCTAAATTTCTAAACCACATGAATATAGATTTGACAAAAACAAATCAAATTTAACAACTTCTAGACTAGGGAGTTCAAAAATTGGGTCCATGAGTTCCATGTACAATGCACACTTCTCACAATTGAAATTTTTATAGGTACGAAACTTTATAATAAATATATTACAATAAAATAAAATTAAAGATTGTACTAGTGCAAAGTTTAACTAATTAAAAATGATTTACTTATCTATAAATGTCAACTTACTTGCCAAACTCTTCACAAAAGTTCAATTTGCCTATTAAAAAACTTGAACCTCTCATTATGGGACTTTGGGAGCTCAAAAGATGGTTGTGGGTTTAACCCTGGTAGTGTGGAGGTGAAACTCATGCCAGCCCTTGACCAAATGAGCTTGACTTGGGGGTGCCAATGGGTTTGGCAGGTTGGGTCATTTGTTCTATTTCCTAAAAAAAATAAAATAATAGTTTTTTTTCTAAAACTTGTGTTGAAAAGGTGTTTTCTCATGGTTTTGGTTTTAGTTTCAATTCAAGTAAAAGGCTATTTTTATATTTGGTTTTTGTATCAACTCATGTCTAGGTCAAAGAACTTAAACTTGAACCCTCGAATTTAACATTGCAAATCAAGGAACTTGTTAACATCATGTTCATATTGCTTCCTTGAATTCATTCATTGTCCCAATTCTTGAGTTTCATCTATTGTTTAGCTTTTTAATATTCAATTTTCTCGAATTCATCCATTATCCAACATTTCAAAAAAAAATCTAAAGTGTTTTAAACAAGCTAGGATCCAAACAAATTGACTATTGTGGAAGATGATCAAGTTGTTTATAAAATGTTTCCATCATATTTGAACCTTACTTCCTTGCATTCTATAACTTCAATCTTAAACCAATTATCACGTTTCATTTTAGATCTAAACAAAGTTTCATCATAATATAAACTATATGCAATTTTTTTACAGAAAACATTTTTTTGGTGCCAAAACTTGGGTATAAATAAATATTGTGCAAAGTATGTATGCATCAAAATTGTTCATTAAATCATTACACACACAAAAATTAATTCATTCATTCATTTATATTTATGTAAAGCAACGTATATTAATTGGTCAACATCATTGAACACATATTGTAATATTGTATGAAATTTAAAAGAGTAAATGATGTAAATCTAAAATCAAATTTCCATCAACATTTAGTTTATGAATTTTATTGAATTTCAATGACAAAATTTATTCAAATTTCAACATCTCTTGCAACTTAGGTCTAAAAATTAAAAAATCATACCCATGCAGGACTTATCAATAGTACCAAGAGGGTGCCCTAGTACAATACAAAATTTTATTTCATCTAAAATTTCAATGAAAAAATCATTCAAAATTTGACAACTCTTGCATCATAGGTCTAAACATTATGAAACCACCTCAATGTGGCCCTATTCATCAATGACTTTCCAATGGTACTCAAGTTTGCAAGCGAGAGCCTAGGGGGCAACGTGCTTTGCCAAATAAAGCAACCAACTACTTGCATAATGGTTTTACCTACACAATGGTTGAAGTTTTAAAGCAAAATTTACCCCAAAATTTTACACTAACATACAAACTCTTCCACATGGGACTACATCTCCACCTATCACACATAGTTGTCAATCCCACACTACATAAATGTCACTAGACCACATCAGCTCAAAATCAAGCAAAAAGTGTGTCCCCAAAGCATTCACCTATGCCAAGTTTCTTGCCTTTGGCCAAAGACAACAAAATAGATAACTCATCACATAATGACTTTGCCATTTATCATAGGTTCAAACAAGCACCCATGCCCATGGGGCCTAGTTGGCAAGTGGAGGCAACCCCCAAGCACCAACAGAGTTGCATCTTTAAAAAAACAACCATTTTGGGAAGTATTTTTTATATAATTAAACTAATTTATATAAACCAATTTATTTGAAAAATAAATGCTCATTTACAATAATCTCAATGTCTATTTAATTTATTGTCAACTATAACTAACACCCAAAAGGCTCAACATCGAGGCAATGCTTTTAATGAAGAAATTTTGAAGTAAAATGTTAAACAACCGCATCCAAAATGGGGCACATTATTTGCAATTTGCATATAGCAATGTCCTTGCTCAAAGATATTGTCTTGATAGAGATGAAAGATGATAAAAAAAAACTTGTGATCTACTTAATATGTTCTTTGGCTGACCTAACCCTAAAGATGCTTAATGATATTAACTTTTTTTCAAAGCCCAAGTAAATTCACATATATTTAGTTTTCCCTTCCTAACTCACACATATTTAGTTTTCCGTTCCTTCTATTACATAGACATCAAAAATGTACATAACATTGAAAAAAAGCAATGAAAGACTCCTTTCAAGACACTTGTCATGATAAAAATGGTTTGCACATTGCATGCCAAACTCATGTTTTGCAAAAAAATTGTTCAATTTACTTTAGACATAAATGCATTTTTAAATGTGATTTTGTATTTAAAATGTGATTCAGGGAAAGATGATTATTTCATCTTTAACTATTAATATTCAAAGCATGAAACTAGTACAAAGTTATAAAAACATATCCATTCAAGAATAAATTTATTATTGCAAGTTAATTTACATGCAAATTAACAATTTTCCCAACCTCAAAAACTACATTAATCCACACGATACATATGGACAATGATTTTTTCTTAATTTTTAATACCAAGGAATGTTGTATGTAAATTTCATACATACTTGCAAATCTTTTCTACAAAATACATTGTAATAAAAATTTAAAAAATACAAAGAAGCTCATTATAATAAAATTTTATTAATAATGTATTGAAAATTATTTCACATTTATTTGATTATTTTTACAATTTACAATGAGGATTACGTTTCACAATTGGATAAAATCCCCACGTTTTCAAACATCTCGTGCTAATTCACAAAGGATAATGAATCCTATTCACTTCCACTTGCAAATTGTGTCCTTTGAAAACAAAACACAAGGATTGGTGTTGAAGACCTTTAGATATATAAGTTGATGTATAAGAAATGGTACATCAATCCATGGATGGTCATGATATATATTTGAGTGTGAAATGATTGTATCAAACATGTATTGTTTCCTACAAGGTCCATTCTGAAAACTTTAAATTAAAAGTAGACTATCAAAGGATCTAAAAATTATAGGTGCTGAGATTTCATAAACATTTTTGTAACATGAATATTAGACATGTTTTGCATATGAGTACCAAAATTATAAATGAAGTAATTTGGAATATTATTTTTTTCAAGAACACAAATTTTGAAATTGTAAAGCACATCATGTAAATGATAAATGATATACTTGGACATCAATTGACAATGTTATAATTGCAATCATCAATCATATTGTTGACATGTGAATGAAACATACATTTGATTATGACTTTGCATTTAATATATTAACATGTGAATGTTTATGTATGAATATAAGGTCACAAGAAGGTTCAAAAACTATATGGGTACTAAAGTCATGCTAAATAGGTAATGCAAATATTTCAAAGTTTTCAAAATTAAGCTAATAACAAGTTTTAAAAATAAATATAAAATGGACCTTTTTAGGAAACTTATTTGCAATTCCATTGTTCAACTACGTCCTTTTGTCTGTCTGATGGGGGTTTTGGGGGGTGGGGGAGGGAGAGGCCGATGAAGCAGCGGGCGACCGGTGTCAATCTGTGACGGGGTTTGGACCACCACGGTTTCCGTGTACAAACTATCTCCACAAAGCATTGCAACCGTCCGAAGGGTAGGAATGACGGTCGGATCGCATCCCTCTCCCATCACACCAAAGGCGGATATAAAAACCTTCCCCCCCCCCCCCCCTCCCCACTACCGAAAGAACTAGCGGTTAAATAGAAGAGCGTGTTTTCGAAAATTTTCAAAACTTTCGGGAACCAAGGTTCAAAATGTCACAACCGAGGTTTTGGGTTTTCTCACGTTGGGTTAGGGAGTAAATACCCGGATTGATAACCTGAGGGTACACACGGCTGGTTCTGATACCCGCACAACGTCGGTCGGGACCACTGCGCGTTCGGGGTGGCTGGAGTGGCGTAGCCATGGGTGTCCGAAGGTCACGGGTACCACTAGTATTCAATATTTGAAATACTTGAATGATTGTTAATACAATCATCAATATATTTATTTATTGTACGTTCAATAGAATTGCATCACTTATCTAAAAAGAATGTTTATTCAAACTTACTTTAGATTGACTGAAAGTGGTGGTGCTCATGATTTTGTATTTTTTATGCCATCTAAATAGTTACACAATATGTAAATTTTATGTTTATATTTTCATGCAAAACTGAAATTCAAAAATTAGGACACATTTTAAATAGTTGATAGCCAAAATTCATGCAATTTCTTTAATATGTTTAATCCAAGCTATTATATCCTAATTAATCCTCTATTTCAGGTATGCATTTAAAATGATTTTTTGATTGATCTATCCAAATTAGTATTGATACATCTTCACTTGCAATTGGTTTTTATGGGTTATCATATTTGAATATCATTTCCTTTTCTCGTTTATCTTTGGCATTTCTAATAAGAATTTTGAAAAATTGTACTCTGATCATTTAGTCCATTAATTTGGTGCTTTTGATCCACCAACTCCAAAATGATTGACAAGGTGATGGCATTTCAATATTTTGTCACCTTATGTTGTCCAATTTTCCATGTTTATATGGATGGGGCTACACAAACAATTAACATTTTATGTTGAATGTGATAATCACCAATAAAGGCCCAAAAAAGGATGTGGGTGAACATGTTTTTAAAACTTCAATAATCAAATATATGATTCAATCAAGTTTTATTTGATTTAGGCTTTGCAATGTGCATCTATGTTGCAAGCATTATACACCATTGTACCATATCAACATAATGTGTTTGCATCATTATACATACACATTTAATAGGACGATCCACAAAAAAATACAAATGTTCATCACCAAATTTACAATGACTTATAAAAGTTAGATTTTTGAACTGCTTCAACATATATACTTCTACAACTTGATTCATATTCCAAGGGCACCATAAGAATATACACTTCAAGTAAATGCGAGGTTGAGTGACTCACTTTTGTGACATAGTGACATTTTTTTCTTGGGCACCTTTTGTTTAAATGTGTATGGTAATTAATATATCTATATACATAATAATTAAAATTTTAATTTTGATTAACAACTTCATTATGAACACATCCATGTAGTTATTTTTTGAAAAAAAATCATTTGCTAATAGTAATGGACTTTTAAAGTCTGAAAATAGGGTCTAGTCAACTAGATTCAAAAATTTTAAATGCACAAATTTGTATTGATTTCCATTCTAAACATGTTATAATGATTCAATATAGGTTATAATATGAGATGAAAAACTCAAATCAAGAATCCTTCCCATGAAAATTTTAACCAAATGATAGTTATGGACTTTTCAATGGTCAAAATTGGACCATATTTTCATAAGTCCATAGAAGGTGCAATTTGAACTATTTTTCAATTTTTTTCCTTCACAAGAGAATGTTTCCACAAAATCTACATGGGGAACTATTAATATGAACTCCTATCATTCCATGACATATGCTTGACCAATAAAATAAGAGCAAATTGCCAACTCATCACTAAGCTAGTGTTGTTTTTGGACTTTTATGGAGTACAAAACTTGTCAATAGTGAGAACTCAATCTTACATCCACCCCTTGAAGAGAATTAATATTGATATAAATGAAAACATTGCAAAGTTCTGTTCATATTTGAAACTATGAAAAAATCAAAATTCAACCATTGAACATTAAAGCTAAAACACATAGCAAAAAATTGTGATTGAAAATAATGTAGAAAATGAAAGGGATTCTATTAGGGTCTATGGTAGTTAAACCTAACCATATTCCCCGAGCATCATACCACTTATTAGCCTCCATTACACTTTTAGATAAAAGTAATGAATGAGATATTTGAAAATACCATGGCCCCGACTCACCTAAGGAATTGAGGGCAACAACTTGAAAATGGTTTTCATTAGATTGTAATATTTTACATGTCCAATATTTGGTGCTTGTGCTCACAAGTACATCACCAATGCAACTAAACATTGTTCCACCAAATTTCAACAATCTAAATATTTGTGCATCCCACCACAAACATGATGCAAACAATAGTCATGATCTTGTACAATAGATCTATTCACACTCATATGACTTTTGAACCTCCAAGAAATCATGTTACAACATTAACAATTGTTTTGCCATTTTCCTTTATGGTCCAATCAAGAAGATGAAAACTTATTGAATTTTTCCTATGTGGACAAACCTAATGACAATCAACTTAGAGATAGAGTATAAATATGTGAATACCATTTGTGGCACAAGTGGAAATCATGTCAATTCTACACCTAGCAACCACCCATTTTTTATTTCAAGCATGCTTGCAACCATTATCAATAATAATAAATGGATTTTTAGCACATAGCCTACACATTCAAGATTTCATTCAATTCCAACATCTTCTATTAATTATCCAATAATAATAATAATAAAACAATGATCTATGCCTTGAAAATGTCTTCATGAAATTCATATATATTAAAAGCAAACAAATAGTCACCATAATAAAAAATCAACTAAATGAAAAAATTGACCAAAGACCGAGAACTAAAACTAGAAAAAATATTATACTTGTGCAAAATAATACAATAGATTATGCACCCATGATCATTGTAATGCAAACTAATGTTTCACTCGTGTATGGAAATTTTGTATTGTTTCATCAACTTTGTCACCTTTTTTATTTTGACCCAAAGAATTGCACAATGTCATCTGCGTTGATAAGTTCCATGAAATAAAATGTTTAATTTTCCTTATACCTAGACACCATGTACCCAACTATGTCACAACATTTCACATTCTACCAAAATTAACCAATGTTGAATCTATTTTAGGGTATGAAGCATCTAAGGAACATCATTCAATACATGAACTAATATTTCCACATTAGATGGTAATACACAAACCTAAAGCAACCCTCTACATTTTATTATTTTATAACCTCATTTGGTCATGATGAAGTTTAAATTTATTTTTTCCAATAGCAAATATCACCAAATTAATTCAATAAAATTGTGTTGGCATCATTATGACAATAACACAACCTTGGAAAAAAAACATTTGTTGGCCGGTCCTTCACATGAAGACAATTAATGTTGAATAAACAAGACAAAAGTAGAAGTTCAATTCACATTTGTGAGTCAAGCAAGTAATTATAAAAGTTGTTACATTTCAATAACCAAGTTACCCTTAGTCCAATCATGGGAAAAACAAAAAAATGTGGTAAATACATAATCTCTAATCCTATATTATGGTCTAAAATATAAACTGAAATATAATAAAACTAATATTAACACAATCTATTGATTCAAATATACTTAGAACTAGTTTTAGAATTAAAATCTAGTAATGAAAGTATGATAAAAAAAACATCAAAATAACAACTCTAACTATGGAAATAAAGCTTTTCTAGATATCAAAACATATTTATCTCATACTCCATTAAAGCTCCATGTCTAGAATGATACAATGGTCTTTCATCTCTTTCTCTTCTCCAAAAGATATACCTAAAAAAAACAGTCCTATGTTTTATTCGAATTCAAATGGTGATAAAAACTATGTAATCTAGCTAGTAATTCCTAAAATAGTAACTAAGTAAATAGAAATATATTAACTAATAATTAAGTAACTACTCCCTTTACATTACCCCGCCCGTATTGTGAATTACATCTCAAAATTCTGGATCAAAAATGTGTCAAGAAAGCTAAATCTTTTGTTATTTCTAATCTTATGTTCAAAAAATCTGATCTATATGTACAACAATCTACTCTATCTGTTCCATAATGTGCTTTGCCTATACTTCATCTTGAAACACTATCTAATTTTCTATTATATACATAAATTGTTGTTGTTCTTATGATGCCTTTGTTGATAACTATGTGGTTGTTTGTTGATGGGTTGCACTCCATTTTTGTGATTGCAACTTTGTTATCACATGTAGTTGTTGCTATAACTTCATATCTATTATGAATTGAATTTGCTCCTATTGTTGTAACTATTATACAAGTTGTAGCTGCTACTAGTTTGATTATAGATTTGGTGTAATTTGAATATGATACTATTGTTGCAAATCTAACACATGTTCAATCCGACCCTATTGATGCTCTTACATTATATGTTTTTCAATTTGTACATGCTCCCCTATTTCTATGGCTGTAGATGCATACTCTTGAAAACTAACTTCTTGTAAAACAAATTATATTTGTTTTAAAGTCTATTCAGAATCCTTCCTTGCAGGGCTATCCTTTCATTCGTTGAGGTCTCCTGGCTCCTTTGGAACTCATGTATTTGATGGTCCCGCCCCATCTGTATTTCCTCTGTCTTTTTCTCATCTGAATTTTTTGGTTTTAAAGACAAAACTAATGGCTCATATTCAAATGATGGCATAATTTTTTTCATCTAAAATTTTTTGTGTCTATATAGCCTTTCATTCCTTTCACACTTCTTACAAACCTCAATATCCTTCTGGACAATGTTTTAAATTGCATCCCACCATAAGTTTGCATCATTTTCCTCCATTGATAATACCTTGAGTTTTACCTGAAGCAAATTATTCTGCTTTTTGAATTCACTATTTTATGTAAATATAATAACATAATTGAAGGGTTCTTTCTTTTTAGTCTCCAAAAATTTATTCAACTTTTCATTAAAGGCCATTTGCTTTTGCAAATTCTTGTCCATCTATGCATGCCTCTAGTCAGCCTGCCTTTATACCTCATTCTTATCTTGATATGCATTAACATTATCCACTATGAGCTCCTCCACCTCCTTCTACTATTTTAAGAAAGTTTCCACCATGTGCCTGCAGTCCCTTCGAAGTTTGGTATGTTTTATACTCAGAGTATCCTTATTCGCTTTTAAACCCTAATAATTGGCATCTATTTCTTTTAAAGTTGCCTACAAGGAATCTCTTTCCATTCTAATGTTCTCCAAATCCTTGTTCTATTCTTGTATGTTATCAATATTTTGTTTCATTGCTTGGAATTCTACCAATACCTTACTATTATCATTGTTCCTATCCTGCAATTATGCTTTGAGCTTCTGCTCCTTTTCCAAAGCTCCTTGAAGATTTTGAATAGATCTATCTTTCTTTTTTATAATCTGCTTGTTTTTTATCTCCAAATCAAAAAGTCTAAGCAAAATATTTGTCATATGTACATTGTATTCTACTACATGTTTAAACATAATAACAATTATTTTGTGCTCATCCAATTCTACTTCTACCCTTTGCACATAATGTGGTGTATTAAGCCTAGGGGTTTGACCCCTGGAACTTGTACCCGATGAATCTAGACTCATGTGTGTAGTTCAGACTTCTCCAAATACATTCATTCTTATTTAAAACTTGGTCTTGAAGGCAACATACCTTCATTATTTTGTGGTGATGGAATAGATTATTAAACTTCTAGTGGACCGTGATCAAAATCCTATATCTACTCCTTTGTTGACTATTGAGCTTGAGACTTTGGTTCCTTTTTGGGCAATCTCTAATACTCATGCCCATTAGACCTTTGTTCTTGCTTAGGAGAAATTGGTAATCTTGGATCAAATTTAGGATATATGGATTTTTCCTTTTGTCTCTGATGTTGTTGTTGTTGCCTCCTAAGTAATTTTGTTGTTGGTTGTGAATCGATACTACCTCTCATTGTAGTATCCTCTTGTCTTATCTGCCTCTTTTGCAAAGACTCTCTCTCCTCATCATCATTAGACTAAAACATCATAATTGTTCATCTAGTTGTCCTAGTTTCTAGTTGTTTTTCCTTTTTAGGAGAAATGTGCATAGGGTTAAGAGGCTTTTTGTTCTTAATGAACCTCTCCCTCAAATTGTCTCTTCTTTTTTTGTCCTCTTTAGGTTGATCTACATGTTTCTCCCTCTCTTATGATTTTGCCCCTTCTAATGGAAACCACTTTTGAAACATAACTTTAAAGGTTATGGTAGAATGACATGTATCCTTTTTTGGTTCTATCTTGGTTGTTCCCTCAATCATATTTTTATGACACTTCTCCCATCTAATCAATGCTTTGACCAATTGAGAATACATAATGGTAGCCCAATTAATAGACTCTCCATGATCTGCCCTTGAAATCATCACAACAAGCTTATTGCTAAAATGTTGCACCTTATCCTTATGGTAAATAATTGGTAGAATGGTAGCAATTCTATTAGCATACTTTGACCTCATCTTTTTTACAACCCACCCTTCATTACTGTTGTAGGTATTAGGAATTATATTTGTTATTTCTACCAATGTTATTCTAACATTAGACATTTCTGCCCAATCTGCCTCTATCTCTCTTGTATGGTAAATTCTAAAAACTTTTGCCAACACATGTTTGTCTATTATTCTCTGCTCCTCCCCCAACAGAATCTTGATTCTATTATGTTTAAGATCCAACTTCTAGTTGTTCAAAAATTCAACTAGAATGTTATGTTGAGGTGACTTCCACTCAATCTCAAACATGCTTGCCAATTTAACTCTATTTTCCCAGGCTTTCTCTTCTTTTCCAGAGCTGGTCCAAAGCAAAATGTTCTTCAAATTTCCATTATAACTAGGTTATATTAAAGTAAAAACATACATAATCTCATCATCTTGATGAATACGCACTTTCTTCCCATGCAAATTTATAGCCATTACTTGTTGACTTGTTCTCTTTGTGCGCTTCTTGTTGGGAATATGAACTTTATCTAGAATAAATTCCTGAGTATGTTCCTCTTGATGTAATGGTGATTGTTGTTGTTATTGCAAATCGTCCTTCTAGTGGTCTTCCTTAGAATTTGAAATAGAAATGAGACCGAGTTGTTCACTAGGACCTATCTATCTTCTAGGCTTTCTAAAGCTATATATCCTCAATGTTTCCTTATAATCTCTCTTGTTTTTTTTAATTTCTTCAAAAGCTCTTTCAAATTTGGATATTGGAGAAGATTTATGAGAAGAAGAAGAATTAACTGGAAAAGAAAAAGGTGTACCTCTTTCTGGAGACCTAGATTATAAGGGCAAAATGTTTCCAAATTTTTGTTGTTCTCTCAATCTTTCTTGCTCCTCTTTCAACTTTTGAAACTTCTCTTTAGATTGTTTTTGCAATTTCTCCACAAGACTTTTTTCATCATTCATTCTAGAGATAAAAAATGACTAGAACCAACTTGTAGAAAATGAAAACAAAGAATCAATGTAGTGTTTATTGCCTTTTGAAGCGTTATCACCTCGTTTCATGAAATGGCATTTCACTTTTCGTTTTGGGGCCAACGTTTTAATAATTTGTATTTTTATTACATTGTTTGAAACCTATCGTTTCCCACTTAAATTCATATAGGCATCAACATGGGCTATAATAAATACTTGTTGATTAAGGAATTACGTGGACGTGGCATTGGGTAATTCTGATGACATTTCTAAATCTGATCACCTGGTGCTATCTACACGACATACCCCTTCTAACCTATATTGAATCATTAGATTAACAAAATTTTGGTTTGACATCATTAACTTATCTACCCCATAATCCAATAATTGTGAATGTACATAATCATGGTCTGAGTATTTATTCATAACCTATTGACTTATCATATTTACTAGGGTTTTTTCTAATACTACTATTTGATCAATCCCAATGGTTTTTATTTTCCCTATACTTCTGATTCTTCATTAATTTTTTCTTCCATGTGTTCTTCATCTATAAATTATAAAGACTTCTAATCCTCTAAACTTTGAATCCCTTCAATGTTTGATCTACATATGTATATGGTTTCAACTTATTAACATTGACCAATTCTGGGTTTGGTTCAAAATTGTTAATAGAAACAAAAATAACAATATTATTGGGTAAGCAATATTGTACCATGAATGGACCAAACCACCTTTTCTTGAATTTTCCCAGATGTGTTTTTTTTCCCTTGGGAAACCATATAACATAATCTCCAAATTGGAATTTCTTCTTAGTATTCTTTTGTTGAATCCATACAAATCTGCTCCACTACTTGGCTCCCACATTGTTTTGAGCTTCCAATTTGTTCTCATGTAACTTTTCTAGTTTTGTAATTTTAGATGTTAGCACTCTGGTGGGTTCTACATCTCAGTGGTCCCCACTAATAGCCGATAGAACATATTATGTTAGCATTAAAGAATGCAAACCAAAGAGTAACTGGTAAGGTGTATAACATGTTACCACCTTGTAAATAGTCCTATATGAAAACAAAACTATAAACAAATGTTCATCCTAATATGTTCTTTTCTCATTAACTAACATGGTCAATAATCTACCAATGACTTTGTTAGTAAACTCTGCTTGTCCATTTCCTTATGGATAATATGTAGTAGAATTAACATACTTCAATAGAAATTGTTCTACTAGATGTTTTAATGTGTCATTAATGAAATGTATTCCCTGATTTATAACCATGGTCAATGGACATCAAAATTTAGTCAAAATATATTCATACAAGAATCTGGCTATAACTATTACAGTATTGGTTTTGAATGCCTTTATTTTTACCCACTTGGTTGCATAATTTGTATTTACCAAAATATATTTGTTTCCTATTAGTCTTCATGTTCATTTGATTAGACCTATAAAATATAAACCCCACTTCATATAAGGTTATTCTGCAAGTATTGTTACCAACTTGGTTAGATTGTTTGTTTTTAGTCCTCTAATTTTTTGACAACTATCACAACTTCTGCAAACATCATGAGTATCCTTGAATTAAGTTAACGACCGATACCTTACATCAAAAAATTTCTTTGTAGTAATGTCTACAAAAAAATGTCTTTTAACCACTCCTTCATGTAATTCCTTTAGAACAATCTGTGCTTTTGAGGTGGTCAAACATTTGCGCATTCTGTTGTCTTGTCCCAATTTATACACAATTCCCTCTTTCAAACTAAAAGGTTCTACCTTTCTAACTAACTTTTGTTTCTAAGTTAGGTTCAAAGTTTTTGACGTCTAACCTGTTTCTAAATAAGTTTTCACCTCCTGCATCCGTATAGATTTTATAAAAAATAATGACATATCCATTGTCTAATCTAGGACACCTAATGGTTCTAAACTATTTGGCAATCTAGATAAAACATCAACTACATGTGTTCTACCAAGTTTGTAGATTATTGTGAACTCATACTCCAAGAATAACAACAACCATCTTGCTATTTTTCTCGACACCTATGGTTTGTTGACCAAGTACACTAGAGCCATATGCTCTACATAAAACACAAACTTATTTCCCAACAAAAAATGTCTAAACTTATGCAAAACATAAACCATTGTTAAGGCTTTTCTTTCTATGGTGGTATAATTTTGTTTTGCTTTATTAAGTAGTTTAAAGGCATATATTATAGGCTGATCATATTTATTAGTTAGGTTTTGTGCCAACAATGATGCATCTGTGTGCACATGAAACTCCATTTGCCAATTTGGATGTATTAGAATTAGTGTTTCCATGGTATTTTTTCTTGATGTGATCTTGAGCTTATTGACACTCTATGGTCCAAATAAAAGGTTTTGTTTTCCTCATCAACTTGGTGATTGGTGCCGTGATAAACGCAAAGTTTTTTATGAAACATTTATAAAACTGAACCATACTATTAAAGACTTGAATTTGCTGTGGGTTTTTAGGTACTAGCATATTCACTATTACCTGAACCTTCTTAAGGTTTGGTATTTTTCTTTCTTTGGAAACTATGAACCCTAAAATTAGTCTTGAAAATACCATAAAGGCATATTTCTCTAGATTGAAATTGATTTTATATTTTTTTCATTTTTGAAAGCAAAGTTTGAGCTTCATTAAATGACTCTCCAAATCATTATAAACTATGAAGTCATCCAAAAATATCTTCATGAACTAGTTTAAATACTTTCTGAAAGTTTTGTTAACTGCTCTCTAGAAAATTAGTGGCCCGTTTTTTACACCAAATGGCATCACCATCCAAACAAAAGCTCCCCAATTTGTTACAAAAGTTGTTTTGTACCTATCCTTAAGGGCTATGGAAATCTGACGAGATCTTGAATGTCTATCTAAAAACGAATAAGCTTCATACCCTATTACATTGTTCAATACCTCATTAGAAAACAACAAAGGATAAAGATTTTTTTGGTTGCCTTATTCAACTTTCTAAAATCCACACAAATTTTCAATTTTCCATTCTTCTTCAGCACTACCACTATGGGTGATAATCACGTAGCCTCCTCTATTAGTTAAATGAATTCAACTACTAATAATTTGTTAATGTCCTATTTGATAACTGTAACATAATTAGGGTTTAATATGTACTTTGTTTGATGTGTTAGTGGTATTGAGGTATCTAACTCAATTTTGTGTTGAATTAATTATTGAGGTATGCCTTTCAAATCTTTGTAAGTATAAGCAAACACATCCTTGAACTCCTTAAGTAGCATCTGAAGTTCTTTAATCTTCTCCTTTGTCAATTCTAAATTAACCTTGATGTATTATGGATTTGCTTCTATACCAAGATTCAGCTTAACAAACTGTTGTTCCTCAGTCAAAGTCCAACTCGTTATCTAAAGATTCTATACCTATATTTTTGCTAGTGTTTCATTCACTTGAATATCATCCTAATTATGATGGTAATAGGTTTTTGGATAAACTTTGTCTTTTAATGAAACTCTAATTTGACACAAAGTCTTCTAATTTCATTATTGAAAGCACCACTTCTGTAGATGTTTGATATGATGTCATTTGCTTTAAATCAGATTCCTCGATGCTTCTGATTTTATACTCCAATATTCAATAATGAAATCCTTTCTTCTGAGAATGTAATTGTGCCAATTGAAGCCAATTATGGTTTTATTTCAAAGATTAGATCCACATCTTCATTTATTAACCCTTACATCAAGTCATAACAAACAAGTACTTGGGGCCTTCTAGTTTTTGCTCCCAATTTCCTGTTAACTGATATTGTTCTAATTATTCCATTACTTTTGAACAATAATGATATTGTTACCCCAATCATGTGTAACGTTTGCATCTTTGAGCCAAGGTCTTCGTAACAACATAAAATAGCTAGAATCTATCACATTGTTTTTCAAAATTGTAAATGTGGCTATATATGGAATACCATGTATGTGAATCTTCAAATTCTTGATGATTCCTAAAGGTCTAGTCATACTTTGATCTGCCATTGTAAGGTGGTATGGAATTGGTCTTGGTTTAGGTAAACCTAACTTTTTTCTGATGTTTTTTATTATAATGTTCACACTTGCTCTTTCATTTATCAAAACATCCTCAACAATGTTTTTCCCCGCTTGTACTTGGATAATTGCCATCTGGTTATTGACCTATATAACTAGTGTGTCTAGTTCAGAATGTGTTTCAACCACTATGGCTACACTAGGCTCTGATATTTTCTTAGTAGCTATATTTGGTTTTTCTGGCTTCAGTTTTTGCCACATATACTTTTTAAGATTTGGTGTTATCTTCAGTAATTGACCTAACTTCAAAGTATAGGTCATCTCAAGCATCTGTTTATTAATATATTGGAATATTTATTCCACAGACATAATTTTGTTGATAGGATGAGCATACAAACTTTGTGACTCGATGGGTTCTATGGAAACCTTAGATTTTGGCAATCCCGCCCAACTTTTACTCCACTATTTTTCCTCCTTTTGAATCAGATTTATAGTGGGTCCTTTACTTGTCTCTCCTAAATAGTCTTGACAAAATATTGATGTAATCTCTATTCCTCTTCCTAATCAACGGCTAACTTTTTCTTGATTGGTTCTTTATCCTTAAACACATGTTCTTCAGTAACCTTACTCCTAGTGATGGCCATATTCACATCCACCATATGGATTGAAGGATTTGAAACCTTAGGTTCTACCACATTTTGTTTTTTTATAGGCTTCTTTTATTCTTAAACATATTTTGCATATCATTGTACTTAAGACAATCTATGATCTTATGTCTAGTATCACCACAAATATGATAGGAATATCTCACATGCCTTTGTACTTTAATATGTTGAGTTGTAACTTCATAAATTGCAAGAACATGGTTTTCCTTCCTTTTGACTTTACAAGTTTCAACATTATGATTTGTCTTGTGATAATTTGTACAATACATTCCAATTTTTTCTAGAATTGTTTGAAGTTTCTAAGTTGATACTATTTTATTACTTTGTGGTATTGACATATTGCTTCTGGCCTCTATTTAAATGTTTCATTATTTGTTCTAATGGCAGCTTTAAATATTTTAACATGAACATTTGGGTCAAAATCCTTAACATACTTAGGATAGTTAAATGGCCAACAATAAGGTATGCTTGGTGGTAATGGTGGCCTGTTGGATGCACCATTGGCCATCCAAAATATCCTTAAGGTCCTAGAGGTCTTGAGGGTCCTGGTGGATTTGAACCACCTCTTCCTTGATTTGATGGCTGACTAACAAAAACTTTGTTCACTTCTCTAGGAAAATTTTCATGCAAATTCACAAATTTTATTCCCCTTGGAGTGTGTGGTCTGGATTTGATACCACCAACAGTATTAACTAATGTTGACACAAACTAAGCTTTAATAACTATAATTATAGATTGGGGCATTGCCACATAATATAATGGCACAAATATTACTAATTCCATTTTGAAATTTGAAGTTCCTGCATAGGTAACTCCAATTTTTTTTTGTTGGAACAAACTTTGAACAAGAGCTACATAAATAGGTATTACATCTACCTCAGTTTGAGCTTTCATTTTTACTTTGTTATCTCTCTAGATTTGTTTTTTGAATTTATTTGGAATTCTGACCCTCTCATGGTACAAATCCTTTGGTTCAATAGGTCCATGATTTCCTACTTTTGTAGGTTTCGAATTCAAATTTTGGAAATGCTCAACAAATCTTTGCTTTGCATTATTTTCAATAAATGGACATTCATTGATTTGATGTCCAATATGATGGTAGTATATGCAACGTGGAGAATTTGGTCTTGGAACTTTGTTGACACTATGAATTCCTTTACTCCAATCCTTTGGAATTCCACTATTAATGCTACCATTCTATTGATTAACTTTGGGTTCATTGTACTTCATTTTTATAGCCATAGGAACACCTTCTGTTACTGTTGGTTTTGCTTTTGATAAGACTACAATTTCTTATCTAATTACAAGTTCCAGTTCAACTCCTTTGCATATTCTGATACCTTGAGTTATGACTTCTTGTTCAACAACATAATGAATTGGAAGTTCAAAATTTTGAGTTTTTTGTTCAAACTTTTCATTTTTTTGGCCTTCCCAATAATAAGGAGGTGAAACAAATTTGTACTTTAGTACCACTTCTTCCCTTTCTGACCTATTGAATCTCTATTATTATTATTAAATTAGAGCATTAGAATCATGTTATTGAATTAGATCTATTGATTCTAGCACAACTCTTTGTTGAAGTTCAAATTCTTGACTCTTTCATATAAACTCAACCTATGAGTTTGCATTTTCAATTTGATGTTCTTCTCTCCTAAAGTTTTGTTGTAAACTATCGGTGTGCCTATGTGCTTCACTAGTTTGCACTTCATGATGAATAATTGGTGTCCTGAATCGTTCTATGGCCTATAGGTCTCTTTTATGTCCATAAATGTCTGTGTTTTATTTGAAAACTTTTTATAGGTGTTTCAAATCGCTAATCTACCTAATATGCACTCAAATTGTTATTAATGGCAATGCCATTTTCCACTTGTTCATGTAATACAACAAAATCTTGTTTCCTCAAACTTCTACTTACAATTTTATTTTCCATCTTTCCACGTCTTCATTCAAATCTCAACAAACTTTTGCATTAAAACAAAATCTTCATAATTAGCTACTTTGTTTAAATCTACTTCTTCAACAAATAATTATCATCAAGATTTGAAGAAAATGAAAAAAACGAAATTGAAGTTCACTATCTATCTATATAGACAAAAATTTCAGCAACAAAACATAAACAACATTCTAAAATTCACTTTGAATTTAGATCTCCAATATGGTCACCAAATGGTAAATACATAATTTCTAATCCTATATTATTGTCTAAAAGCTGGACTGAAATACAATAAAACTAATACTAACACAATTTGTTCATTTAGATCTACTTAGAACTAGTTTTAAAATAAAAATCCAATAATGAAAATATGATTAAAAAAAACATCAAAATAACAACTCTGATTATGGAAACAAAGCTTTTCCAGATATCAAAACATATTTTTTTCATACTCCATTAAAGCTCCATGTTTTAGAATGATACAATGGTCTTTCATCTCTTTATTTTTTCCAAAAAAAATACCTCAAAAAAAATAGTCCTATGTTCTATTTGAATTCAAATGGTGATAAAAACCATGTAATATAGCTAGTAATTCCTAAAACAATAATTAAGTAAATAGAAATATACTAATTGATAATTATCGCAAGTAACCACTCCCTTAAAAAAATGTTCCCTATCTTTACCACCAACACTATCACATGTAAAACAATCATCCCATGCCTATTGGACCTCCAAATTCCCTAACTATAAATGTTTTGTTTGTTCAAACTTTAGTTCCATGACTCTTTCATAGGAATCCATATCTCTTTCATTGCCATCTATAAATACACTTTCCTAGACCTTCACAAACAACCATAGCAACCAATAAGATTTCATTTAAAAAACACACTTCAAGTTTCACCTCCTCTAACACACCTTTCATATTTGTAATATGTTATTTCACATTTGTAATATGTTTTTTTAATGAAGTAAAATGCATGCAACCAAGCCATTGGATTGGTTGGCCATATATCCACTGTGTGGGAAATAACAACTCTTTTAAGCTCCCTATAAGTATGAGAGATCGATGCACCTATTGCACCCAAAATTACCCATTTCATCATTGCACCTCTCAATCTCCTTTAAAACAATAGTTTTAACAACAACTTCTTCAATACCTACATGTTTCCACCTTGTCTACAACCTTAATTTATGCAATCAATCTTTCCACCTTCATGAAACAAAAAAAAAAAACCTTTATTAGTTTTTGAAGTCGGTTGAAATGTTGGGTGAAAGCACATTAAGGTTGAACAAAAACAACATTCATGCAAGGTTTTCCATTATGGACTTTCATGAATGTTCTAACATGTCTAAAACTAGCCAAAAGTCTTTTGTAGTTTTAGACATGTTGAAGGAAATGGATGTCAAAGAAAAATCAATCTACATTCACAATAAATTAATTTGGGCCATTTTAGAATATTTTGTCTTTTATTTTTTCTATCAAAAAAGGCTCCAAATGTTATGATCACAAAAAATAAAACACTTCCTACAAACTCATCTTCTTTAGGTGAAAAAATAGTTGAAACCAAAAAAAAAAAAAACATTTGGCGATTTTATGTTACATTCATATATCCATTATATGCATACAATTTCTTAGCTATAGATACATCTCGTGGTGCATTTAATAAATCCATTTAGTACAATTTGGAGGTGACATTGAAGATTTTGTAATATCTATAAAAGTCTCGTATGAATTGGATTTCAAAAACATTATCACGATTTACATTAAGTTTTGGTGCCTAAAGTCATTGTTAATATGAGTCCCATTTTGTCATTTGCACACGTAATTTGAAATGAACTACAGTTGAAAATTTGAAATTTGCTAAAATGGATTTTGTGACATCCTTTTTTATCCTCCTTAATGTGTGTTTCCACCATGTTTGTAATACACTTTAAATAAGATTAGGATAGCTCATAACTACTATCATGTGGTCCCAAAAAAATAAATAATCATAGTAAGAATTCTAATCCCATATTGAAGTTGTTACAACAAAATGTGGATGCATAGATTAAGGTGTTTAAAGTATGCAACCTTGTCCACCAATTCTTTTGCTTGTGCATTCATTAAAGTGTTTTTAACTCCCCTACTGAACTTTCATGTGATCACATTTCAATGCTTTTGAGTTTTTAACACTTGTTCATATTTATAAAAGAAACTCAAGACACTTCAGATTCCTTGAAATTGTATTGCAAACACACATCATCCCAGGTAATCCTTTACAACATGTTGATATAGTTTAGAAAACCTAAAATCACTATCCCAAAAAACTTTGATTATTAAAGTTATACGTCCAATAGGGAGATGGAGTCAAAAAACATGAACATTGGATGTGCAACAACTCATACCTTGACCTTGTTAATGCAATTTCAAGATCCCCAATGTTGCAATAAAGTTATATTGGTAGATTATGTCCTAGTATCCCTTGTAATACATGGGAGGCACAAACACATATAAAAAGAAATTCACGACTTTGATATAAAATACATGTAAAAATCTAAAAAGATTGCACATATACTAAACATATATTTTTAAAATTATAATATTTTATAATTTAAAGAAAAACATCATTCTTGGAAATTTATTTATGTTCAAATTAAAAGAATTCATAGTTATTTTTTTCAAAATAATTTTGATATTGTTGGTCCTAATATTAACAAATTGATTGAAAGTTTTTCCCATTATCCTTAATCATATGAAAATCTAAGATAAAAATCTTCAAAGTGCAATCAAGAATTCCAATGCATTCCTATTCAACCTTGATTATAGGAACAATACTCACACATTGCACATGAATTTTTAAAAAAATAATGGACTTGCAATAGATGCATCTTTTAAACACAAACATATAATACAAAAAAATGACGACACATTCAAGAACATAATAATAATACATCTATCGTAAGGCTTTGGTAAGGTGTTTCAATTGCACCTTTACAACATTAACAAACTGAAATGTTCTATTTCACAAAACTAACAACCATAAATGAAATTGAAAAACTTTACCTCTATAAATTATATTTTTTCATTTCTCCTTGCATCTTTTCATTTATTGCATGTAAATTGCAAACATCTTTTCTTGTGTTGGGTGGTTTTCATTTTTTCATGAGAACCACCAATTTTTTTAAAATTTTGATTTTAAATGATTGGCTAGGTTCTTTTTTTAACTTAATGTTTTTTAGAGAACTAACTAGAGTTTCAAGAAGTTGGAAAATAAACTCCTTGTTTAGTTTTCACATTGTCGATTCTTACAAATTTGTTAACTGGTGGTTTTCAAAAACAATTCCCACAACTATTACATTCATTTCAATAAAATTTATTAAGTTAAGAGATGATTTGCAATCAACTCGTTGATCATTAAGTCAATTCTTGTTAACAAACATTAACTTTTCTAAAAAATTTGATTGTAAACAACATCTTCTAAGATTGGTGAGTATACCAATTAAAGAAAATATTATTTCAATTTCTATTTGTTTACTCACAATGCTTAATATTTGGCGAGCAAGAAAATTCATGACAAGGAACATGGATTCATGTTTCTTCCACCATTGGAACAAATGTTTTATCTCATTCACATCCACTTTATATCTTTTAAATATCAACAACTTTTTATTGATTAGTTCCTTGGCCAATTCAATTATGCTAACAATTGTTTCAAAGATATCAAATTGTATACTTAACAACCCGTTCCTCTACATGAACATTTCCATTATTTGCCAATGGATGCAAATGATGACAAAATTCACAAGCATATGATATAATGATTTTTTATCATACTCCTTCATAATAGAAATACCTTGCTCATGACCAATGAATGAAGATACCAAATGAAGACTTTTTTATTTTGGATCTAACATTAAGGAAAACATGTTGTGAGGTTTTTTTTTCATATTTTCTTTAAAATTGAAAGAAATAATCCAACACACCACAAATTATTTCTAAGGTTAAATGCAAGCAAAGACAATTCAAAAAAATTTCTAGAATCATCATCCATAAGATTATATAGGGCCAATGAAATTTCAACTTCTTCCTCCATCTTCAAGTTCATTGATCCTATGGAAAAATTTAAAGCATGATTAAGTAATCAATGGCCATTAGATTGGTTTTAAAAAATAAATCACAATTGGAAACAAATAGTCAACATTTTTTTGGGAAATATACCATGTAAAAGGATGTGGAACTTGAGCATAAACTTTAATTGTGGTTAATTTGTTGTAGCAACAAATAATTGCCTTGTGAAATAACAAGGCTTCTTCAATCAAGAGAGTTTTGCATGTAAAATTGCACATGATCAGTAGGCAATCAACATTAACTAAGAATTGTCAAAAACTTTAAAAAAATAATTAAAAAAAAATGAAATGGCTTTTTTTTAAAAAAATTATAATTTACCTTGTCTTAACTAAAGTGTTTAACTTTCTTAAGCAAATTCTATAATCCATAGAAATATATTCCATTTTTGTTTGCCTTCTATTGATTTTTGGTGCCATGTTATGCATTTTTTGCAAATATGATTGAACAACCTTGAGGTTTTTGTAGAATTTTTCTTTTATTGTCCCATATTGGCACGATTTGGAAAATGCATGTCCAGAGCAAGTACCCTAAAAAATTTCATCCAAACCCAAAATCTCACAATTAACCATAGACTTTAGTTCCATTGTCATTGTATTCAAGTTTGCCCCTTCATCTTAAACATAAGCAAAAAAATAATTTCTTAATCCATGTTCATTCAACAATGTAATTAAGTTTCTTGCCAAAACTTGTCTTGTATTTTCACTTGCCTCAAATAAACCTATTGTAATATATTTTGGTTGATAATCGATACTATGAATTTTATCATCAATGCAAAAATGTCATGTGCTCCTTTTGACATCTATAAATCAAAATTTGTTGTGGAAGAATAACATTATGCAAGTTTTAGCAAAACATATATTTATTTTTTTCTTTCGATTAAATTTGGCAACACCTCTTATGAATTGTTTTTGAGGGAAACGATACTTTTGGACGTAAATGCATTGCAACACGTTTCAATTGTGTTCTTTTTACAAATTGAATAGGTAGGTGATTTTTGACAATTAAAAGGCCAAAGGTCTTGCAAGAATTTATATGTTGCACATCATTATTTTTTAAAGGATCTTTTTCACCCAATTTTTTTGATATTGCATTATTAAACACATTAGTTTTTTGTTGGTTGTTTTTCCAATACCTCTTCCACACGTCTATTTACTTTTTCTTCCATGTTTTTTGCAATCACAACATGGTTTGCATTTACATGTTTTTTCAAGGTCATTATCCCATTGGTTTTATAATATGATATTATTCCTTTCCTACTTGAATTCTCATTAAATTAGATGCATCAACTCGACTATTGTAACAAAGCATGCAATATATAACTCTAGGAGCTTTTCCATTCACTTTCTTATTATCATTTACACAATAAAAAGCCCAACATAATGCAAATATGTTATGAGGTTTCCAAAATATTATCTAAGTGTGCAATTTCTCAAAATTTACTTGCATTCTTTCATGAATGGAGGTAGTTTTTATATCCATAAAAACTTCTTTGGCAGAAAATTTAAAAATCATTTTCAATTCTTGTTACATTTTCCTTTTGACTTGATTGTTCCATTTCCAAACAAAACACTTTTCATAAGATGTGATTGAGGGCCAAAACTAAATATGTTTCACAAAAGGGTTTATGTTATAGTATTTTAGTCTAATGAACTAACTAGAGAAAACTAAATGAAGTCCAAAACATTTGCAATCATTTACAAAATTCCTCACTTTTATGCAACATGGAATAAATGCAAATGTATAATAAATGTGGAGGATGCAAGTTTTTCTAATAGCCTAAAGCTCTTGCACAATCCACAACATATAACAATAGGTTAACAAAGATTAAAGAAAGGAAAAGTAAAATGAAAGCAAATGAAACATATACTCAAAATGAAAAGTTTTCACAAACAAGAATTAAAAATAAATAAAAAATGAAGGTGAAAACTTTATAGCACTTGGATAGGAAAACTTGAAGTTCACCACTCCAAGACTTGCACAAAAAAATTGGGGGGGGGAGGGGGGGGGTGTGAGGGGTAATATTAGTCCAACAAAATTAAGGCACACAATAACAAGCAAAGCATAATAGCAAACAAGGTGGAGCAACAAGTGCCAAAAAGGTATCTCAAAGTGAAGTAGCAAGGCATAACAATAAGGTGAATTAGTAAAGGATAACAACAAAGCACAACAATAAAGCAAAACAATAAGGTGTGATAGCAAAGGGAAACAATAAAATGCAACAACAAGGTGAATTGGCAAGGCAAACCAACAAGGTGAAATAACAAGTGCATGTAACAACAAATGAAAGTAGCAAAGCAAAACAACAACCAAATAAATTGAACAAACAAAAAAACAAAGAAATAAAAACATGGAGACAAAACCAACTAAACATTTGTTTGGCCCTCATTATAGTAGTGGAGTGTGGAGATGATGCCTCCATGCACACAACTATGTGACATGACCCTAACTTTAATCTCATTTTCTTTTTATTCGTTAACTTAAAACTTAGTTTAATAAACCTTAAAATGTTGGCATATGCCCCTAGATCCTAGACCTTTGTTATTGAGAATCAAAACCATTTATGTCTTAATACTTGGGCATGTTTTCATATTTTAATATTTAAATATCTTGGGCAATTATCACAAGGTTAGTTCTCAATTTAGTGAATTTGGCGAGTCAATTTTCATTCAAGGTATCACCATTTATGATATTTGTTGATTTTCATCTCATTTAAAAAATTAACCAACATTAGTTTCTTCCTTGCTACATGTAATGTTTCTTTGTCTATTGTTGGTTGCATGCAAATGTCATGATTAAACACAAAATGATGCAAACCTTAAAACCTTTGAAAGTAAATTATTTTGAAATCTCATTTAAGATTTCATTTGGAGTTCAATTTAAGATCTCATAGAATGAACAATGTTGCCACCTATGGAGCCGGTGTTTTTGCCCACTTAGATAGGTTGCCTCCACAACTAATGTTAATTGGTTATTGAAAAATGACTCAATTATCAACTAGGGTTCAAATATGGGTATGACATAACTTACTTGTTGATTCCAAATTTCAGTAGTACCTCATTAAAACCTTACTTAAGTTAATATGATTTTTTTTAATGCCCAACTAACCTTGTGACTATGGTATTATTGTGATGAAAAGTAAAATCTTACCCAAGTCTTTTTAAAGACCTTTGCAACTCACCCTATTTGGTTAATCATTTTTTTAATGCAATTTTTTTTCATCATTTGTATAGTTGTACAATTTCATCCAAAAGTTGCAAGTTCATCTTCTTCTTTTTTCATCCATTCAAGATACCCAAAACCAAAGACCTTTGAGATTGATTTCACAAGGTTGAAAGCTTTCTATTTTTGGCAATTACTTTTTGTCAAGACATATCTTTTCAACTACCATGGTCTTTGATGGTTGCCATTTGAAATTTAAGATTGTTATGATTTGGGAGTGAATTTGTATGTAGATTGGTTTAGGTTGATTTTTCAAAAGGATAGATATGAAATTGGAGATCAAGAAACTAAAGTTGTATGTTTAAAAATTCTATGTGATTTTCAACTCCTAATCTCTACAATATATTTCTCTAAGAAAGTTGACCCCTCTTACTTTGAATACATTCATTGTACACTCTTCCCTTTTTTTATTTGAATATTTTTAGATATAAAATTATTGTTTAAAAAAAACTTGTATGTTTGAACTTAAATTCTTTGAATTGTGATTGTGCACATAATGAACCAAAGACCTGAAAACTTCCATTTTTGAGCTTCTTTGATTGTAGTTTGTATGCTTATTTGAATTTTTTCCCCCCCAAAACTTACCTCTTTTCTACAATCTTCAAAGTTCATGGGCAAATTTTAATTTTTGAGCTTTGTCTATAGTTTGTCAGCTTGAGGTTATCAAGGGGTTTTTAAAAAAAAACCTATCTTTTATTTACAATTTTCAAAAGTCAAATGCAGACCTTAAATTTTGAGCTTTTAGTTTTTGGTTTGGAGGCTTGAGGTACTTGAGGATTTTCCCCCCCCTACACCCAATTCTTTTGTACTTTGTCACATTGAAACAATATCTAATGTATAGTTTCAATTTAAGATATCCTTTAATTGCAATACTAATGATCTTTGACATATTTTTAAAATTTAATTTTGCCATAGTGGAATTTTAAAAATCCTTACATCAAATCATGTGAACGATGGCTTTATGGTCAAAGACGTTTGTTTGCATGGTCTTTCTTATATGTTGATACACATTTACAATGTTCAGTTTTTGGAACCTTGTGGCAACCATAGACTGCATGGTTCATTTGTTTGAGGGCAACAACTTGTGTGCAATTCACACCAATTGTAGTACAAAATTTAGTCTCTAGATTCTTTTATGGTTTGTTGAGTTTAGCACAAAATGAATTAAAAAAAATGTTTAGAAGTCATTCCACATTAACTTTTTCCAAATTGAAGTTTCCTATCATGTTTCCTATGGAATTGCAATGCCAAAGGACTTGTGATTGGCCAAATGACCTCCAAATGTTGTTAAACAAGTTTCAGGACCTCAATCTTGGATTCTTGTTCATTAAATTTTTAATGAAATGGTCAATGAAAGGGTGGGAGGCTTAATATGGGACTTCTTTGTGCTTGAAAAGTCGATTAAGTGAACCATGGGGGCATATCTATTGTGTGACACACAACATGCACTCAATGCATCTATATTTTCAATGAAGGAAGCATCCATGGTAAAGAACAACAACCCACCTATATTTTTGCATTCACTCTCATACATCACCAAATAGGTTTTCTATTTCATTTGAGAACATTGTGTTCAAATTGTAACTTAGTACTTAGGAACTCTCAACTTTGGGATTTTCATATTTGGAATTGTATTCCTCATTCCTTCTCGTGCATCACCAAATAAGCTTTTTAAATTTCATTTCTATTTTGTGTGATAACTTTGTGTTCAATTTATAGCTTAGTAGTTTTTGGAAGCTCACTACAAAATTGTCAGATTTGAGGCATTAAGGATTGTGAATGTAAGTGGCTTCCAATGGTTGGATGTAATGGCCGATGTTGCAGAACCTACCCCACAATTAACTTGGATCAATTTGAACATGGAATGAAAATAAAAACTATGGTATTATTATCATTATTATTATAATATTTTGCTAAAGACCTACCCACACATTGTATTGGGTGGTTCTCAAACATGTTATATGCAAAACCAGCCCTTATTCATAATTGCCAAAAAAATTGTTTATTTATTGATAACCATATTGATTGCCTAGACCAACAAATCGATACTATGTGGGTCCCACCAAACTGAATTTTTAAAAATTATCTAATAGCATGTGTGTAATGGAAAATTTTAATTTGACAAATAACATCTCTACTAGATATTGAAAAAGTTTAATAACCAGCCAACAATGGTTCAAACTTCAAATTAAAAACTTCCCTTCATAATTAGATCATGAACTTCTCATCTAGATGAATGTGTGGACTTATATGAAACATGCCCATCCATCATATGTACACATAATGGGCAGAGCCAACAATAATGGGTGTGTGATTGTGTGGTTTAACATCATATATACTTTAGTACCTTGGCCAGTTCAACACTAATTATATTATTTTCAGAAATGTTGAAAATTTCAAAAATTATTTCTTCCAAATCAAAAAATATTGTGAAGGAAATTAGTGAATATTTAAGAATATTCCGTTAATCAATTAATTATTCAACGGACATGTGTTGAAATGGCCAAGGTACTATGGTATATACAATTCACTTCATTAAGAACAAGGGGTGTGTCACACTGTGGCCCTGCCATTTACATGAAAAAGTATCTTAAGACAAAAGAGGAATTATAGAAACTCAAATATTTCACCATGCAAAAATATAATCTTCAAAAAATCCTCTAAAAGAAACCAAAATCC
>Ga0116231_10000295_pt1 | contig 78716 bp, 66 predicted proteins | sample S1TSphgellanicum_2_FD_89695 | JGI IMG/M metagenome (GOLD analysis project Ga0116231, IMG submission 89695) | Host-associated microbial communities from peat moss isolated from Minnesota, USA - S1T2_Fd - Sphagnum magellanicum MG | ecosystem: Host-associated > Plants > Peat moss > Unclassified... | reverse complement strand
GGTGCGGTCCCCGCACCTCTTTTTTTTTGCCCCTCCCCCCCCCAAAAGGGGGGGGGTGCCCCCGCCCCCATGTTGGTGGGGCCCCTCTCTCCTTTTGGGGGGGGGGGGGGGGGGGGGGGATCGCCCCTACTCTAGGGCATTACCTACCTGTAAAGCACTGCCTGGATTTTTCCTTTGTATTTTCAGCTCCCTTACCTGAGCGGAAGGTACCAGCCAGCCACTCACTATTTCTAAAAAGTGAAAAAATCCCAGCTCTGCTTTACGGAGGAAAAGGACCTGAGTACAGCCCCTTCCGTGAATTTGGACCGGTTTCCTGTGCCTACCGGCCTCGGGCACAGATCTCAAATCACGGAAGGGCCTGTACTCAGGCCCTTCTCCTATACTAGAGTGCGTAAACCTGGCGGAAACATCGCCATTCCTTCTTAGGTCGAAGAATGCCAATTGGAAAAGAAAGAAAGAAAGAAACCAAAGAGGCAAAGAAACAAGACGCACAAAACAAAATTACTTCGTTTGCAGCAGGCATCGCAAGCGCGGGCATGGCCAAACACAGAAGCGTGGCGTCCAGGACTAGTGGGGCGCGAGCTTCACGAAATGGAGCCGGAACTTCCACGGATGTATCTCCTGCGGCGGCGACCTCGGAAGCAGCAGTAGTAGCAAGGAGTGAGGCAACCAGGAAGAGAATTGGGCCCAAACGGGCAGCGCTGGACTGGTTGGCGATGCTGGTTGGGGTTACGTATGTGGCGTGGATTGTCTACTATTACACTGCAGATGTACTGCCCAATGCCCTGTCCGAGGCTGCCGCTGGGAAGAGAGGATTCTCAGAAGAGAGAGCTTATCGCCATGTCCGAAAGCTTAGTGAGCTGGGGCCTCATCCTGTCGGTTCCGATGCCTTGCAACGCGGCGTTCAGGTATCAATCTCTTAATTAGGGTTTAGAATTCTGCTTGGAGAATAGATAGGATGAGTTTCTATTGTGACTTGGAAGCGATCATGGGATTTAGTGTGTACGACACGGTGGTGATAATAAGGTTGCTTTTTGAATGCCACTTCTTGTTGAGTCCTTCGTTTGATTCTCAAGGAATACAATTGTTTAGATCCATGCCTTCTAGAGACACAGGAACATATGGAACCAGTAGACAAACATAAGTTGTATCATCTCTTCTACCGCCAGGATATAGGTGGGTAGTTTCATGCTTATTTTCTTCTGCATCATTTCTGCAGTATGTGTTGGATCAAGTACTGGAGGTTCAAGAGGAGGCAAATGCAGATGTGGCAGTGGATGTGGACTATTTTTACTCACAGCCAGGGTTGCTTCGGCTCACTGGTGCTCTCTTCAATGGAAAGACACTAGTGTACTCTGGTCTGAAGCATGTAGTTGTGCGCATAGGTCCTAAATATGATGAAAGTGCTTCACTCAACTCGATTCTTGTGTCTTCACACATTGATTCAGTCGTTACTACGTAAGTATTACTTTTGTTTTGTCAGCCACTATTCCATCAGTCTTCGTTCTATTGCCTCATTTGAACAATTCACAAATGAATCTTATGCACTGAGTTACACCGTGTGCTGTAAGAATGGTTGAGTATACAAGCACCCCTGCAATTGAATCTTATGCACATTTGATTGCTTGTGCTCAAGCACAAGCTGATCACAAGGTGACTGTACAATTGCAGAGGGGGAGCTGGGGACTGTAGCTCATGTGTGGGCCTGATGCTTGAACTGGTGCGCACACTTTCAAATTGGGCACATGGCTTCAAACATTCTGTCATCTTCCTCTTCAACACAGGTGAAGAAGAAGGCCTTACTGGTGCACACAGCTTCATCACTCAGGTGTTGTACTCTATGTGGATGCATTGTTGTTGTGACTGTCAAAGCTCAACTTTTCTAACAAACATAAACTTGCTTTGGTGCTGCTGGACTCAAATTATGAGAAAGAAGATGGTTTCTGTGCATTGACCTCCAGAAAACCTTGGTGATTTCTCCACTGAGAGAAGTAGCTATAGGACATAAGACCTCCAAGAGAAGGAATACAATGAAAAGTAGAAAGGTTTACAAAATGACAACAATAGTGTTGCCGTCTCTTCATGCATGATCACTAGCTCAGTTTTCTGATTTAAGGTCTGACTGGGAGTGAGACTTGTGTGGTGCCTGCAGCACCCATGGAGTGAGACTATCCGTGCAGCTGTTGACTTGGAGTCTATGGGTGTTGGAGGTAAACACTATCTTTTTCAGGTTAGCCCTCTACCCTACACAATCGTACAGCTTTGTAGAAGAGCATCAGTAAGCAGGGAATTAGCAGTAAGATGTGTGACTATTTAGGCTTTTGTATGTTGGGGTTGAACTTTTCTTGATCAGACATTGCTGTTTTCTGTGAATATGTCTTCCTTGAGATCTTGGTGAAGGTCCTTTGTATGTAACTGCTTACTGATGATGTTCCTGCTGGTGAGTTTATTACTAGTGGGGAAGCTATCTGCTGCCATTCAGGCTGCTTGTCTGGCACAATATCTGGCAATTGGACTCTACTTTCTGTATCTAGGGAGTTCTGTACATGTGAACTTGCAGCAACACAAGCCTCTAGTGCCAGATGTCACTAGAGACTTGGGGACAATACAGTGGTTGAAAAAGACAGAAAAAGCAAGAATTGAAGTAGGAAAACCATATAATCCAGTTGACAGAAGGACTGTAAGAGTCCTGCTGGTGGCTGATGGATGCAGGAATTGAAGACCAGCAGCTCACCCACTACAGCATTGTATTGGTTTACATTTTAGGTTATGGTAATGAAACTCCCATGGCTATGAGTTCGTAACCTCATGCAGATTTAGAGTTTTAGAGACTGGACAATATCCATTACACCTATTGAAACTAGTCTCCAGGCATTCTGTTTCAGTGCTCTGAATTAGAGAGTTCTGCATTATGGTAAGATGGACCAGACCAGAGGTCTGTGGAAAGATCAAGCCCTTAGAACATCATCAGTGGTTGCAATTTTATTGTGGCCATGTGGTGAAAAAGCCTTGTGCCTTTTTCATGGTTTTAATATTGTAGATGCCATTATGGGAGAAAATTGCTTTTCTTCTTGTGGTAATATATCATCAAGCTTGAGTATACAATACTTGAGTGCTACTGTCTATTGCCACATTGTTTAAGGCACAAGTTATTTGTGATGTTGTGGCAGGGTGGACCTGACAGTTGGCTTGTGGAAGTGTTTGCAAAGGTCGCCAAGCAGCCTGCTGCACTAGCAGCAGCTCAGGTTTGGATTGTGAAGACATAAATAGAGGAACATAGGCAGAAGGTTCAGTGAGGATAATTGATGCCCTTCACTGCTCAGAGAGTGGTAGAAGGCAGCACATTTTATTTCTTAAGAAAACCTTGTGGCCTCATAGTCTATCCTGTTGTAGAATGAGAAAGGGGATCATTGGCTGTCCAATCTCTTGGTCCATTGTCATCTTCAGAATCTGAAATGAAGGGCAGCTTTTCTCCAGCAGACAGCTATGTACATAGTATTGACACCATAATAGATGATTGGTGGACACTGTTTGAGACCTAGTTATTCTATGTGCATATGTAGTGCTGTCAAGACAGAAACTGATGAACTCAGTTTGAATCTGCTGTGCAGGATATTTTCCACTCTGGTTTAGTGAAGTCTGCGACTGATTTCCAGATATTCAGAGAAGTTGCAGGCCTGTCAGGGCTGGATTTTGCATACATGGACAATGCTGTAGTTTATCATACTCGGGTAAATTTGCTACTTGGATTTGATCATGTCTAGGCTTTTAAGGCATTTTTTGTTTTAAGTCAATGTTGCAGAGACTCTACTCACATCCAGTCAGTTTTGTTCATGGCAGTGGGTAATCCTATCTCCATACATCAATTTCCAATAATTCTACAGCATGTTGATTTTGAGTTTGGAAGAGTGCACATATGAAGTTCATGCAGGGGCTGCACACCTTGTGGAACGTATCTCTTCAATCCAGCAAAACATTTTTGGTTTCTGCTCCTTCTTCAGCTTGAACTCAGATTAATATGTTTTGGGGTGACCGTGCAGAATGACAAGTTGGCACTGCTAAGGCCTGGATCATTGCAACATTCAGGGGACAACCTGTTGCCTTTTCTGCGTGAAGTGGCCACGTTGCCAGATTTGGCTGTCCGCAATTCCACATTCCCAATTGAATTTTCCAACATGGAAGTTGTTTACTTTGATATTTTGGTGAGTAGCACATGTTTGTGAGCAACATATGTTTTGGGATTTTTTTGACATTCTTGTCATCAGATGAGCTATATCAGTATGCCAGGAACTCAGATTGAGAAACTATTTAATAGGGGTTTTGTGTTCCAATATACATGGCAGGGCTGGTACATGGTTACATATAGCAAATACTTTGCCAAAGTTCTTCATCAATCAATTATCTACCAGGGGCTTGTGCTTTTTCTATCATCACTCTGCCTCACAGGTGTCACAGGCTTTGTTGCCCTAGGCTTGGCTGTTTTGGCCATTTATCTCACATGGACATTTGCGATTGGCTTCACGCTCCTTGTTGCCATGATTGTCCCTTACTTGAGCAGCTTTGCACTACCATTTATAGCTAGCCCATGGATGGTCATTGGTTTGTATGGAGCCCCTGCCTTGTGTGGTGCCCTCCTTGGCCACCGCTTTGGTCGTGACCTTTTGGTCAGTTATCTGGCAGATACACATGTAAAAATTATCCAGAGAAAGAACAAAGAAACTCCAGACCAGGGCACTCAAGAGGTAATTGCAGTGAGGGCACAATCACTGGCACAGTGGGAGGCGGAGAGATGGTTGTTTAAGGCGGGCATTCTGCAATGGATGTTAGTTCTTGGATTGGGCACATGGGTGAAGGCAGGCTCATCCTATTTGGCACTTGCCTGGGTTGTTGGGCCTACTGTAGCATGTGAGTTGCTTCACTGTCATAGAGATTCCAGCATTGAGACATTTGTATCTCATAAGACTAAAGAAACAGCGAACTCATAATCTTGTTTGGACAGATGGAACCATACCTGATCTTGTTTCTGGAGCAGATTGTTGTCATGGTAGCTTTTGTATGATGTGAGTATGAACATGGTACAAATAGAGGAGTGTATTAAATTTGATTTGGAGTTGCTCTGCTTTCTTGGCACCTGTGTTGGCAGATGGAGTAATTGAGACACAGTTTTCACCAAAGCAGTCATTAAGAGAGTTGCACCGGCTGACATTTTGGCTGGGCATGCTGATCCCATCTGTACTGACTGGCTTTCCTGTCATCCGTACTCTTTACATGCTCATCTGTTTGATTGTTAACTTTGACAGGTTTGCTTTCATTATCCTTCCTTTTGTAGTTTGTCATACTTGGAAAATAGAGATCAACGCTTACGTTGATTTGAGATGGTTCTGTTAAGCCTCCAGTTCCTAGCATTGACAAGGCAATCTGTCAATGTGAGGTAATGATATTACTGTAGGTGATCTTGACTTAATGTGATCATTGTCCATACCTTGTTAGATGAACCATGAAGGTCAGCACTGTTGGATTTCCTTTGTTCCATGAGATGCCGTTTGGTTTCTCTGGTGAATTGATCCTTTTGTAAGTTGTGTTTGAACCAGCAATATCATATGTCTTGCAAGCCTCTGTTAGGTCCTAGAATCGTGCAGGATGCACTACGTCTGCTGAGTCTAGAACACACATTTTGACTGTCTACTCAGGGATTTGAGTTGGGTAATCCTGCTTGCAGGAATCCAGGTGGTCTTCCTGAGTGGTCAGGAAGTGTGATGGTGGGGGCTGTGGTGGCTGTGGTTGTTTGCCTTATGTTTGTTTACTTGCTGCCATATGCTCACCGTTCAGGTATGCTTCTCAACATAACATGAGTCTTGTAAGGCACATATGCAGAACCATTCAGTAACTGTGCAAAGTTATCACTGAGCTTCCCACCCATTTTGCCTGTTATGGATTCATGCATGACAGAATGTCCTTAGTCCGAGTAGGGACCTGGCTTAACCTGGCTTAACCTTTGGGGATCAATTGTGGATGCTTTCTGGTGCATAAGCTTATTTGGAATTCGGCATTGGTAACAATCTCAGTTTCCTATGGTTTTGACCTTGTGTACAGGAGGCTTCAAATGGATTCTTGGAGCTGTAGCAATGCTGGCAGTAGTGACACTTGGGCTCCTTGCCCTCAGGATCTTCCCAGCATTTACCACTGACATTGGGAGAGCCATCAATGTAAGGATAAATATGAAGAAAAATTGGATATCTTATGTGGTTGGAATGGACTTGACAGTTCCCCTCCATTTTTGGTCACATCTAAGCTAGGGTTATTTTGATAGTATTTGGGATGCTATGTTTGTTCACATTGACTGCAGTTTCAGTGGGAGATTGTCATGCTGTATTATGATCTATATATATAGGATTTTGTCTGTGTACTAATCATTGGTTGATTATCTTTACTTCTGATTGTGCAGGTTGTTCATGTGATTGATACTAATGCATTGGAAGGAGATCAATCGTCACCACGGTCATATGTTTCACTTTCATCTTTAACCATGGGCAGGCTGGATGAGGAGGCCAAATTTATAAATGACACTGGCCTATTGTGTGGCAGAAGTGATGGCCCTGACTTTGCAAATTATGTAGTAAGGTGAAATTCCAAAGCAATCCTGTTTGATCTTGTTGATTGGATTGTGGTAACATGTTGATCAACTTAAGCCTGATCTTATTGCCTACAATTATATTGATAATACATGACTATTCCCCTGGTAAGGCAGAGGGCATGAATCTGGTTGTCAGAGTGGATATGCTTCTGGAGAGTCAACTCTCTGCTGAAGCTTTCCCTGTTATTAGTGGAAATTTGATTAACACTAAACACATGTGGCAAATCTTTGGTCACAGTTTTATGTTAATGTTTTTTCTCAAGACGATGACCTGTGTTTGTGTAATTTTGTACTACATTAACAGCTCTTTTGGATAAATGTGTTCCCATTGTAGAGCATCAGAGGGTGGGTAGAGGAGTAACAAGGTTTGCTTTATGTCCAGATATGGTTGTAAGAAAACAGTACCACTACAAAAGGACCTGTGGAACAACCGTCCTTTGCTGGAAGTGGTCAGTGATGATCAAATTGACGGATGCAGACAGACATCCATACACTTGAGCACTGGTGCAAGCCATCGCTGGTTCCTTGCCATCAATACAGACAAGATTGAAAGACTCAAGCTGGAAACTCTTCCACAAGCAGAAGGTGCAAAATCTTGACTGCTCATATGGGCTCTTTCTTGTTTGTCTCTTTGAGCCAAGGATACTGTGGTTGGTGCAAAACCTAGAGAAGTGGAAAAGAGAGTTGGTATCCTGTGGCAAACATTAAAGTTCAGTTAACCAAACATCAAAAAGAGAGTGACAGGAGTAGACAGGACTCTGCATTGCATAATTTGGATGGATGATGATTGCAGTACTACATGCACAAGCTGTATAGGAGTTTGTTCCCCATCCAGAAATGTTATATTTGTACCCTGTGGGTAACATGGAGGAAAAAGTGCTACAACCAGCTTCATTTTAACTGATGACAGGGTCTACCATTTTATGGCCTGATGCCATTGTGCTGCAAGTCTGACATATGGCTGTGGTCATTGATTCACCTAACAGGGCCAGGAGGTCCCCTAGTCCCTGTGAGTGACATTACAGGGGTGAATGGTTGGCACCAAGTCCAATACATCAGCGAATCAACCGGTCCTCATGAGTTTGTTCTCACGCTCTACTGGTCAAAAAACTCAAGCAGGATGGAAGGTGACAGCACGTCAGATAAAGAACTTCTCAAACTGAGGACTGATGTCAATAGTGTAACAGAAGAGGCAGCTGCTGTGTTTGAAAAGCTACCAGAGTGGTGTGTCAGTTTTGGTAAATCAACTGCACCCTACTCCCTAGCTTACCTGGCTGGCTTGGATGTTCAATTTGGTGGAGCTAGGGTTAAGCACAGTGTAGTGTAATATAGTCAAGAAGGTTTTAGTGTTAATATGGCATGACCAGAACTGAATCATCCCATGGAAAATTTGTTCTGTTTTACCACCTCCTCAGTGAGCCACACTTCACAGATGTGATGAAGAATTTGCTGAACTAGATGCAGAATTGAATTTGATTTTTTCCTGGGATGCCCTCCTCGTTGAGCCTAATTGAGTAAATTGTTTATAGAACACCTGAGGCTAAATTGAAGATTTGTGTTGTCTGTGACCATGATGATTTCCGTGTTGAAGGTGATGGTCTGACACTTTGTGAGCAACTCTCATAAGATTATGACTGCAGTCATTTTCATGTTACCTTCAAATTGTTGTTATGGAGATTTCTCAGCAATTTCATAGATATGTGTTCTAGTGGCTTTAGTGGATGTTATGCATCCAAGTAGTGACTTGTAAAGTGCTTAATGGATTTGTCTGTTCTACATGCAAAATGAAGCTGACCCTCACAAGCTTGTTCGGACATGAATGAGGATATTATTGGTTTTTTTATTAGCTATGTCTCTTATGTGCGTTAGCTAGCATCAAGATGGAGTCTTGCTATTGTGAAAAAGAACTTAGTACAGAGATATTTTGTAAAGTGGTTTTTGTTGAAGTTTTGTGTGGATCATTATATACTTACCTACATCCACGAGCAGGAGTTGACAATGCTAGTGGGTAGTCATGGCAACTCATCATTGCGTATTGTAATGAAAGTGATGGTCTAACATTTGTGAGCAATTCTCAGAAGGTTATGCTTGCACTTGTTATCATGTTACCTTCAAATTGTTGTTGTGAAGATTTCTTTATTATTGCGTAAATATGTCTATGACCAGCACGAAATTGTTTCTAACACATTTGTGATTCATTCCCAACATATTGAATGGTGAGTCAAGTGGAAAATCTTCCCTCCCTCATTAGAGTCAGTTGTTGAACAACAATGCTTGCTTCAAGATGTGACATTTCAGCCGACAAACAAAGAATAGAGTTTAAGAGTGCGATGGCTCCCACTCGGCATCATCAAAATGCCACCCTTTGAAATTGAATCTTAACCATTTGGTTGGTTTTGAAGGAAGTTTGTGGAATTTCTTTGCAACTTTTGAGGGGTATAATGAGGCCATTCTTTTGGGTTTTGAAGTTCATTTCTTCATTCCGTTGAAAGTTTATACTAAGAATAATAATTTTCTTCTATCAATTCAAAGTAGTACAAATTTCATTACCAACAATCTTGCAGCATTTTAATCAATGTTTTGTTTTCTGTCAATTTTGTGATGTAACCGAAGTGGCAATTGTCGGCAAGAAGAGGAAGATGTTATAGGAATTTGATGATTTGTTATTTCTTTTTCAAGATCTGACAAATTTGGTCTTTTTTTTTTCCATAATTAAATTCTTTCTATAGGTCAAAATTGAAATCAGGTTATTGAAGTCAAAAAATTGCAAAAATTAACCCAAAAGAATAAGTCCACAAAGTACAACATATTTGCTTCCAAACAATATTGAGTTAGGCATGATATAAAAAATTTAACAATCACTATTGCCACTAATGAATTGTAACCCAACATTATAGTATTATTCACATTAGAGATATCCACAAAGTAACCTTACCTTTGACCCCCCTTCCATCAAACCTTTGTTTCATCATTATTTGCAAAGTGAGGAAATTTTATTGAATTTGGGTATAAAATATGCTGGAACTTAATATGTAATGCACGGATTTAAGAGTAATAGCAATGAAAGTATCTAGGAAAAAGAAAAAAAAGAGGGAGTGAAACTTAGATTACTATTGAATTTGTCGGTAGGGTAGATAGGCTAGTCAGCAAACACTTAGTAGCTCAAAGAGTTGAGGTTTAGTGACTGCCCATTTGATGGTCTTGACTTTTTAAAAACTCTTGTTAGGGTACTAATCTAACCACATGTAGCACCTTTACAGACCCCAAATTGGATAGGAATTGCAAGAGTTGGGGCCTCCCAAAGTTGGTGAGGTCTTTGAAAAAAATAAAATTGCTATGGAACACACTTTCAACCTTGTGACAATACAATAAATATCTCATAAACAATGCAGTAAATAGAGTTATCCGTAAAGTAACCCTGTCTTCACCCTGTCTTTGGGCCTCCTTTCACCCCCCATCCCCTCTTTCAGTGGTATCGGCAAAGTAAAGACATTTTAATAAATCTCAGTATGAAATGCTGACACTCATTATAGTAATTGTACAGTTAGGAGCAGTGAAAATATATGTAGCAGCAGTGGAGGTGCTCAGGAAAAAGGAAAGACAGGATGAAACTGAGTTTACCACCAAAATTGATGGTTTTCTGAGTTCCATCCCTGTTGAATGCTAATGTACTTTTTTGCAGGTATTTGTGAATCTCACCCTGTGTATGACCAAACTCAGGGTTCTAGTGCTGTGTTTTTCTTACTTTACGGATAACTCTAATGTCTCTTAACTAATCACTCTACAGCCTATAACTGTACACCCCTAACCCCACTAGCCATCAAAGCCAGACCTAAAATACAAAAGGAATAACAATAAAGGGAAAAACAATCCAACAAGCCCCATTAGGCCTCTGACAATTGATTAGATCCATTGTCCTATTACCAAACATAATTATATGAACATTGATCACACTTTCCTTGATAAAATTTTCTCGCTTACTCATTTGTGAACAACATAGTTCTTGTAATAGGTCCTTCAAAATCTCCAAACACAATAGTCAAGTACCGACCGTTTGGTAATAGAAAATCTGATGCACCAAGAGACTATTTAAATTTCACGTTGCAAATTGACAAAAGTTAACTTTTTGATTTCATGTTGCTTGTGCTAAATGGATTCACAAGTTAAACCAAAACTGAACTTGATGCTATATACAATAATATTATCTAGTTCACTAATCATCCAATAATTAGAGTTCATGTCTCAAAATTCTCAAAATTTTGAAACAATTAGGGACCAATTATTAGATCTTGATATGAAGCTTTTTTCCAAAATCCAGGTGTCCAATAGAGATATCCGTAAAGTAAAGAAAACATAAATATTAGTGCTCAAAGTTTGGTCATAAAGGGGGATGAGATATTTTTTTAAAACATTAAAAAAAATACATTGCTATTAAACGGGGAGTGAAATTCAGATTCCAGTGGAGATGTGCTCATGTCCACCGGCAGTAGTATAATGACCTTTAAACAGTAATTTGGATGAAGGTCAAGCTTTAAATAGTGTGAAATTGAGTTTGGACTTATTGTTCACAATACAATGTACAGATCGAGCAAGTTCAAATTGATACTAAATATTTTTTCCAGTATGATCAGCAACCAAAACTATGAAAACCCTAAAACAATACAAGCCAAATTGAGATGCAATATTATCACATCACAGTGTCAAAGGACATGATCTAATAAATTGTTATATTGAGTTGTTGGATCTCCACAAGGGGTCAGTAAACAAATATGATTGGCTTCCACATGGTGACATTTAATCAATCCTCAAGCTACACTATTCAGGGTTTCATGTCTCTATGGATGGGGATTGGGAAATAACTTGCACACTATTTTGGATGTGGGGGACAATGGTAGAGGCCAACATACAGGGTGTGGGTGGATTTGCTCTTTGGGCATCTCCACTCCACACCTGCAAACACTCCTTTTCATTAAATCTTGCAGTATGAGAGTGTAAATCCTGCTGCACTCCTGTATTGATGTCCATTTTGCAGTGGTCATTTTAACCCTTTTAAAATCTTTTTTCAACTATGGATTTGGACATTGACTATTACTCGTCCAGATGTAAAGATATAAATGGCCTTTGACTGTTTAAAGGGACTTTAATGACGTTTGTGGGTGGGAACAGTGATCATTAAACACTATTCTATTTTACCATAAAGGAGTTGTTTACAGTTTTGGGGTGGAGATTCTCTTAGTCAAGATTTTACTGGAGAAGTTTCAAATATTTGATAGCAGGTGTTATCAAAGATTTCTTGGTATGTACTATTCTTCATCTCTTTCTTAAACCACTTAAGAAAGTCACTGGAAATGAAATTGATTAATTCCAAAATCTTGCTGAGCACCCTAAAAAATACTACATTACTTAGTGCAATTAGAGTATCTCCAGCGGTGCTCAGTATGTGACCATGCAAAAGTATTTCTCACATCCAAGTTTAGTTATTTACTTTTTTTCCAACCCCACCCATAAAACAAAACGTGGGATTGCAAATAGGTGGGAGACTACTAATAGCAACCCATCTGGACCAATCAAACTATTTAGCCAATCAACAGCAGGTTTTATGCTTTGCTGTGCCTTTCACCAGCCTCTGCATCCTGTGCACAAATGCTGGGTCAAAACCATTTTGCTGAGAAAATTGGCATGTTTTGACTTTTTGTTCATCTGATTTTCCTTTGCAGGGCTGCATACTGATCACCAGTGGAGCTGCTCTTAGTGCTGCAAAGGGGGGTGGGGGGATGAAACCGCACTGCAGAAAAGAGGCAGTTGACAACATTGCAAGGAGGTAAGATACAACCTCATTGCAAATGGGTGATGAAATTGTTCGTGTATGCACATGTTGAGAGATTCAAACTGTTCTCATCATCATCATCATCATCAATTGGAGAGGTTTTCAAACAACTTAGGCTTTTGTACTCTCATCCGTATTGTAGATTGCCATGTTTCCTCAAGTGAGCAAAAGGTCTGCACAAGTTTTGCCACTCTTGTATAGTCTAAGCTGCTTTGCAAATAAGTGAATAATGTTTCTCTGTACAGAGATGTCATGGCACAAATTTACAGGAAAATGTTCTGTGAAGGACCTGAGCGGCCAATGCAAATTTCTGGGATTTTAGGTTCTAGTGGTGGGGATTTGGAATGGACAACATATCTTGGTGAATTCAGAATTCACAGGGCTTCAAGTCAGGATGTAGAAATTCACGGGCTCTTCCATACTCTGAAGCAGATTGTAAAACATGGGAAGGAGTTGAAGCAGAGTGGCATTATCTCTACTGCGAAGATGTTGTGTTGTTATGGCTGTACCCCTCTGTGATGACACATGCACATTATCAATAAAGCAGCAACAGGGAAAGTGGCAAAGAAACTGACATTAAACCAAGAAAAAAAACTGAACCCCTGGAGCGGAGAGAACCCAGACCTTGCTGCTGCCTCCATGAAATACCAAACTTCTGAAAAACAATTCTATGCATTTATTGTCAAACATTGTGCAAGAAGACAAGGGACTGTTTCTTTCTATATGCAGATGGTGTTAAGCAAGGGAATTCAAAGGAAATCATCATGGTCCAACTTCTCTCAAGAATCAGGTGTTGCCTTGTCCAGTGCCTGTAACTCCTACTGGGTGCATCAAATGATCGCCATATCTGCTGTCAATTGCTGTTGTTGTGCAGAAAACGAAGTGATATACTTGGGTTGGGTCCAATACAACAAGGTACCCAAAAGAACTTTTGGTCTCCGTTAACAACAATACTGGTCCATTGTCTGGTTTCAGTGGCTTGCTCACATGTACATACATTGATGTCCTTGAATGCCATGAGAATGGACTCCACCATGCTACAGTGTTTCTTTGGTGACTTTGATTCATCACAACTCATGTGTAGCAATCATGTTGTCCTCTCCCCACTGTAAACCCACTTTCATCATGATGCAACTCTAGAGCAATGTATTCTGTCCACAGGTAGCTGCTGCTGCTGCTGTATGCGCTGTATGCAAGAGAACGGCTTTAATCTCATCAGGTCCAATTTCCACCTCTTTTGCTTGCTGCACAAAAGCTTACACACACCACCCTCCTTTTAGATTATGAACTGGAGAAAAATATGTACACTTGATATTAACAAGCCATGCACATTGTTCCAACAAGAATACTGAGTTAGTCCTGGATCTTTTCAATTCTCACCTCCTGGAGTGTTGCTAGCATAAATTTTTGGGTTCTGAGGTTGATAAGAAGAAGAAGAAGAAGCTTCTTGAAGTTTACAGATATGATGAAATGGAATTGTGGGTTTGAATCAGATACACATATCAAAGTTGGACTCTGATGCATGAGACATGCTGAACATGAACAACAATCAAGTAAATATATCTCCAGAGCAGACAACCAAACAGAAGTTGTGTTTGGAAAATCTTGCCTCAGCACGAAACACATCAAGTGCAAATCCATTGAAGCAGCTGATTACAGCCTGCTGCACATCCAAGCCAAGGCCATCGAGTGCACGCATTGTGGAGAGGAGGAGTCCTGGCCGACGAGCACAGAACATATGGATATTGAGGGCTCGTCCTTCCCTGATTCTAACCTCCACCTGCATCATCATCATCATCATCATCATCATCATCATGTCCAAAAGCCCTCAAAGGAAGTCAGATGCTGCTGCAATCACACTTTCTGTAGGGCAAGTAGAGTTGCATAAGCTGCCTGAACTTGATTGAGAGTCTGCAGCAGCCACCCACTGACTATGGGTGCTGCTGTACATGCTGCTCATACAAGTGCTTCTGACAATCAGTCTAGAACCAATTAAAAAGCTTAATAGAGAAACTTCATAGCCATAGCCAAAAGAAAGGAGAGAAAACATAAAACACTACTACTACTACTACTACTACAGAGCATGTGTTGCACACTACCCCTCCCAATCAGTGCAGCGGAAAAGAAGTACAATCTTGGTAGAAAAACTACTTAACAACCAGAAATTGCAAGCTCAGTAGAATGAACCTTCACAACCATATCTGAAATGAGAACAAACATAAGAAGACTACAGCAGATCTGTGCAGTTGGACATGGTTGTTGTTTGGTCAATAATGGAGCACTGAGGTGGAGGAAAAGAAGAAGAAAGAAGAAGAAGAAGGAGATGGTGGGTGAGGGTGCCAGGTGGTGGTGGGTGGTAGCTGGAAGAATGCTCACTCACCCGTGCAGGTTGGATATCAGTGATGATGGGCAAGGAGGGGTTGTTAGGACATTCCTCCTTCACTGTAGTTCGACAAGCAAGTGTTGAACCTGCTGCTGCAAGTGGTTGTTGTGAAGAAGATTGTGTGCCAGCAGCCTCCAGCTCGGTGTGCAGATCATTGATCCGCTGCAACAGTTCCTTCAGATACTCAATTGCATCACCCAATATGGACGCCCTGTCCATCTATACAGTCCAATCCCCAGCCCACCCATTGCATCTCAGGCAGCTGGGTACATATGCACAAGACTTAGGTTTTCTCGTGAGAGAGAGAGAGAGAGAGAAAGAGATCAGTTCCAGGAAAACCCTGAACCTGATTCAACAGATGGAAGGCACTTTGAATCCTTTGCAAATGGCTGCTGTCCATGGCAGGATGTGGAGAACATGTGCACACAGACACAGAGAGAGAGAGAGACAGAGAGAGACAGAGAGAGAGAACTAGCACTCTTCTTCTTCTCCCTCAGAGAAAACCTAACCTACCCATTCTCAAAAGATGGAGAAAAGGTGAGAGGATCACCAGAGATGGGAAGCAGCAAACGCAGAGTGACTACCTTGGTGATCTTGGGCACCACAGATCGAAGCATGTAAAGGCGATCGTTGAGCTTTTTGCGACGTCTTCGTTCCGCCATGAGGTTCTTGGCAGGCAGTCCTTTTTTCCCCTTACCCTTGTTGTTGCTGCCGCCGCCATGGCCGCCGAAGACAATGCCATGGCCACCACCACCATCTCCTCCTCCTCTTCCCTCCATGCCGCCCCCCAGAGTGTCATCTGTCTCATACAACAGTGCGCCCGACCCATCGCCGCCGCTTTCATCGAGCTCGTCCGGCTCCTCGTCGTCTTCTTCTTCTTTGGCGTCATCTTGCAGCTCTCCTCCTCCTCCATCTTCTTCTTCTTCATCATCATCTTCTTCTACTAAGCCCACCAAGTCGTCCGAGGCTGAATAATTCTGGCCGCCTACAACACGTACCCGCTTGCACCCGCTGCTGCTGCTGCCTCCAAGTGCTTGTAGCCGCTGTATCTGTTTGCCTTTGCCGTTGTGGGGGCTATGATCTTCTTCCGGCATCATGTCCATGGAAGAATCATTTGAGGCTGATGTGAGCACAAGTGCTGCAGCAGGAGGCGGGGGGGATTTGATCATCATCGTGGGCGAGGCAGCAATTCCTCCTGCTGCACCGATGCTGTTGTTGTTGTTGTTACAGTGCCTGGATGCAGCACGCTTCTGGAAGAGAGTCTGGGAAGAAGAAGAGCCGCTGCCATGATCCATAAACTTTGGACGAGGAAACGCCGGCCCGGATGCTGCTGCTGACGATCCTCCTCCTCCTCCTCGCTGATCTACCGTGTTCGACAGTTGCAAGAAGGGATCAAGCTGGTTCCCAGCTGCTGCCTGTTTTCCTCCAGAAGCATTTCTTTGGCTTGCATGGGAATTCGCAGCAGCGATGGTGCCAAAGCAGCTGACATCCGAGCTGAAGCCGCCGCCAGAGATCACTCCCGTGAGACCATTGCGACCACCTGCAGCAAAATTGTTGCCGAAGCTGCTTGGGGAGACGCTGTTGACGCTCACAATGTTGCTAAAAGTAGTACTAGCACTTCGAGGAGGACTAAGCATTATGATTCCATTGCCGCTGCTCGTGAGGCCGCCATCGCTGCTGCTACTGCTGCAAATCCCCTGCATCAAAGGACCGCTTCTTCCTCCACCTGATCCTCCTGCGACAGAAGCAGCTGTTTGCTCCTGCAGCTGATCACATCCCAATCCATCAAGCTGAAGGAGACCACTGCAGCTACTAGTATGAATCCCTCCTGCAGCAGTGCGAAAACCACCACTGCAGCTGTTATCGAAGGCTCCACTCAGCGAGCTAGCTGCAGGATCCAACAAGGCACTCAAAGACCCAACACCAGCAGAAGACCTGTTGTTGTTGTTGTTGTTGTTGTTGTTACTGAACGAGCAGCTGCCGGGCACTCCTGATCCGAGGTTGCGGGTGGAATGACTCGGAGAAAGAAAGGACTGGAACTGGGGCGAATCTAAGAGGAAAATTGAGGAGGGATATAAAGCTGCAGGTACTATTCCATGAACTGTGTCCATGGCTTGCTGCACCAGACATGAGCTGCCAGGGGACGACGTCGAGTAGCAGCAGCTGGAGAATTCCTTCATATCATCCATGATGGAAAGGGAAGTCTGATCCTCTGGTGTGCCTGCCATGTACCATTCCTCGTCATCTAGCTGCACCCCCCCAGCAACAGCTGCTGCTGCTGCTCCTCCTCCTCCAGCAGCTGCTCTGCTACTCCCCAGGCGTTGATCCTCCTGGCTGCAGCATGTTGCTTCCTGATCCTCATCCATAATTTCCTCTCTCACAATTGCTGCAGCTCAGCCTCAACAAAGCTTGCACAAACCTGCACAAGACTGTAAAGTGACTAGAGACTCTAGTATATTTGATCTCCTATGGCAGCAACTGCAGGCACACAACATGAAACTGCAATGTTCAACAACCCCCACTAAGAAGAACAGAACAGGCTTTCCTTGAACAAACAACAGCTCCTGAGCCAAAACAAAAACCAACAAAAGTTGCTCTAAGAACTAGAGCAAGCTTTCCCTTGCTACTACTACTACAACCATGATATTGTTGGATCCAAATTGAACCAGCTTTCATTCATGCATGCTTGCATGCATGCTCAATATACCCCCTATATGATGAACACCCACCACCCCCATTCCATATTCATACAACAAACAAGTCCTTCAACAACCCCAAAAAAACTTCCAACAAACACTTGTAAACAAATTCAACAATCATCAAACAAAACACAGCTTGCCTGCAGATTAGATTAGATTAGATTAGATTAGATTGTGTTGTTTTTTTGTTTTTGTTTTTGTTTTGTTTCTTGTTTCTTGTTTTTGTTGATGATTCTGGAGCTCTCTCTGCTGAAACAAGTTTCAGACTAAATTCAACATTTGATCAATTCTGCAGCACTGGATGATGATCAGCAGCTCCTGCAAAGAACAACAAGACTCTCTCTCCTAGTCCCCCTCTCCTGATCTCTCTTCTTCTTCTTCTTCTTCTTCCTTCCTTCCTTCCTTCCTTCACATCTTGAGCTCAATTTGAGAGAGTTTCTAAGCAGTTTTTGGGCTTGCCTAGCAAGGCAAGGATATTGTGTTTAGATTCATTATAGAGTACAGTAGCTTAAGGGATTTTTATAGGCCCCTAGGTAAATAATAATAATAATAATAATAAATAATAATAATAGGTCTATTTATTTTTATATGAGAATTTTTGAAACATGATATTTTGGCTTGTGTTGAGACTTGAGATTAGTTATAAAAGTCATAATATCTTGAAGGATTTTGGTTTGGTTTTAGAGGATTTTTTTGAAGATTTTGTTTTTTGCATGGCCAAATATTTGAGTTTCCATAATTCTTCTTTTGCCTTAATAAGATACTTTTTTTTTAATGTAAATGGCAAGGCCCCATTGTGTGACACACCCCCTTGTTTAATCTTTTTTTTTTTTCTATTTTTTTTTCCTTCCTCCCTAATTTTGTGATTATTTAAACTAACAAAAATCACATTTTCTCAAAATTTGTCAAATAAAGTCACCAGTTCCACTTTTAATAATGCTTTTTTTCTAGAGTAGAATCTCATGGTTCAATTTTTGATTCAACCAAAGTTCAAAACAATCATCCCTAAACATAATAATAATAGTAATAATAATATTTAAATAGTAATAATATTTTTTGTAAAAAAAACACAGCTGAATTTTAATGGACTCATAAACCCCTTAGCAATAGAATTAATAGCCCAATATTAATTCTACTTTAAACTGAAATGAAGTACATTACTATCCCAAGGAGTGTTTTTTTAATTAATTTTTAAATTAAAAATAGATAAAAAAAGAAATTAGTGGAGAATTTTGGCACTGTGGCTACAAAGGCTTTTTTTGGAAAAAAGAAGAAGCAAAAGTCGCCATATTTTGAGGATTTAACGAAACTTTACCATTTAAAAATATTATTTATTGTATGGTGTTTTAATTAATTGATTAATTAACGAATCCATTTATTCATTCATTCATGCATGCATTCATGATGGGTACCTAACGTGCTACGAAATTCATTCATCTACCGACATAGACGCCTTTAACTACGCATACGGAGATGGATGGACTACGGCCGAACCAATATTCATTATTATTCCCTTTTGATTTTATTTTCATTAAAATACATTTAAAAATAATAATAATAATTTTCGGTTGTTGCGGGTAAAGCGTGCGTGTGTGCGTGATGAACCCGTGCAGTCTCCCCCCCCCCCCCTAAATTCCAATAAAAGAATTTGTACCACGTTTTTGAGCTTTAGCCTACCAAAAGGGATTTTAACTTAGGTAGTTTTTTTCTCTTAAATAATTAAAATTTTTTTTTTTCAAAACTAATTTTAAACTTAGGTAGATTTTTTTTCTAAAAATGGTGGATGTTTTTTTCCTTTAAAAAGTATTTATTTGGTTCTTTTTTATTGTTTTTTTTTTCATTACCATTCCTCTTGATCCCTTTTTTTTTTTTTTCATTTTTTTAAAGAATTCATGAGTCATGACCCATCTGAGAAGTAAAGTGGTTAGCTCTCTAACCATCTGGTGTTTTTGAGTAGGGAAAAAATAAAAGCCTGAAGTAATTTTTATTTATTTATTTATTTTTGAGTTATAGGTATCCATTTCAAGGGGGTGAGATCTTGTAACATTTTGCCAATTTTTAACATACATGGCTCCCAACTCCAAACCAAATTGCAAAAACCAAGCAAAAAGCTTTCCAAAAACTTGTGAATTAACCCAAGCCTACCAAAAGTTGCAACCATTTGTGAAATCAAGCAAATTTACAAAAAAAAACTCATGAACTCCAACTTCCAAGCCCCATAAAAATTGCAAACCACTCATGAATCCCAAGCAAAAAGCTTGCAAAAACTCAATCACAAGTAAACGCAACAAACTCATGAAAGCAAGCAAGCAAGCAAATGGCCATCACTCGTGAGACCAAGTAAGTTTGCAACTTATGTGATTCAATAACATAAGTTGTTGGGTTTTTACTTCTCACAATTCTCGCACTTTGATGACATTTGGATGTTGTTTACTAAGTATACACTTTTGATGTTTCTATTGTTTACCCTAAAAACCTTAAACCCTACAAAACCCTTTCATGTTTCTATTGTTTACAAGTGTGATGCAAAAATAATACCATGTTGGGTTTGCTTCGCACATTCTAAACATTTTTGTTTTTGTTATTGGGGGGAGAAGATTGGAGATGTTAGGCTAGTTGGGTTGCTTATTATTATCAAGTGTTAACATCAAGCACGAGCTACTTCTTTCTTACTAGTACGGATTTTAATGAATCCACAACCGCTTGCTAGTTGGCCATGAGTACTAGCCATAACTTGGGCTACGTATTGGCTTGCTACCGATTTCTCACCATTATTACCAATGGACTACAATTGCGTCCCCTTCTTACCACCATGCACTACTACAATTCCCCTTTTTCTTCCCTTTGTGGATTTATTGCCCTTAAAATTGTGTAAACATTAGGGATTCCATATTGTTATTGGCTGCTTGTTGTTCATATACAAGCTAAAATGCAAACTTCACAAGGGACTAATATATAATGGTTTGGTGCAAAGTATTCCCAAGAGGCCATGTGTGTAATAGGTATAGGTAAATGACCAATGGGTCTGTACAAAATTAAAAAGGCAAGCTGCAAAAACATGGATATGTTTGAACCGTGTCTTCTTTCTTTAGCCAAAATTCAGATGATTTGAAAATTCATCCATGCAATCCATCTGCTTGGTCGTGCATCTCGTGTTGAGTTTGTGGAATGGTAATTAATTGGGTTGGAGTTAACCAACATACACAAAAATGCATGAAGAGATACACACCTAAAATATGCAACTCCAATAACATATATATTGCATAGGTTTACAAGTGTAATTTACCCACAAAAAAAAACCCAATACAAGTTAGTGGTATTGTAATATCCGGGGCCTTTTCCACACTTAACATCTTATATGCTCTTAGTTTAGTGGTAAAATGTGTGGCATACTAAATGGAAAACTCTAATGAACTTACACAATTTCCATTTTGTTATAATGTTGCTTGGTCCCTGCATCAAGGCCTTCAACACTATAGCTTTACTTAGCATTATAATGAACTATTGTTTGTGTGTGCACGCGCATGCACACAACATGCTCCAATTGGGCTTTTTTTTTCCTAGACAAATAATGCCATTGTCCCCATGACACCAAAGTAAAAATGGAAGCCTTATGAAACATCCCCAAAAACACATAATGGCCATTAGTTGATGCTATCATGTCATTTGGTTTCAAATCCTTGTTTCCCCCCCCCCCTTCCCATGATAGGATTGTGATCCTTGCTTTTGCACAACTCAAACTAAGCACACAATGAATGCAAAATGTTGTAGGCAAATCCTAGCATCAAGGGGATAGCCTAGTGACCATCATTCATGACTACCTTGCAAGCGGTTGTGAGTTCAATGCACCGCTAGGTCATATTAGATGCTATCGAATACTAACCAACCCAATTATAATGGGGAATTTGAGTAAAACCCATATATCCAAATTTGTGAGAACCTACTAGCTTCCAAGTCCTTGTGAGAAGAATTCCTTGTAGGCCATTTTGAAAGAGTTCACCTTGTCAAATGAAGCTCACATACATAATCAAAAAACATATCAAAGTTTGTGAGGAACTAGGTTTTTGAGGGATAAAGTTGTGAGCTCTTTTGAGCCTATTTCAATGAGTCCTGTAGAATTCTAAACCTGAAACCCTAAAGTAGAATCCCAAAAATAAGTCTCCTCCAAGGCCATCAATTTGGCTCTTAAGTCCCCATGATCCCCATAGTTTGTTGTGCATCTATGGCACATGTATGATGTAATTAAATTTCACCATCATATATATATATATATATGGCATGTGAATATAACAATACTAATGCCAGTGTTTTTTTCTTTCAATTTTTTGATTTTGCAAAAGTGGTGATTCTTTTTTCTGGGAGACAAAATTTACACCAAAAAACACATTTTTCCAATCTTTTTCTCAAAAATTCACAAAATAATGAACCAAAATGATCATTTACTAATACTCTATACAAGCATTTGAAAAGAAGAAATTTCAATCCCCCCCTTTTTTTTTCTTTTGGATCTCCTCATGATATTTTACAAAATCCATTGGAGGAAGTTGCTGATTACAGTTTTTCTTTTTCTTTTTCCTTCCCAATTTTCTGACAATATGTCAATAGTACAACAAAATTATTTTATTTTTCACATTTGTGCAAAATTCTTCACCCAGAATTTTAAAAAAAAAAGAAGTTTGTTATTGAGTGACCAAAAAACAACATACATCTTTCATTTTTAAGTTACAAGGAGACATGGTTAACATGAAGCAATCACCTTTGTTGTTGTTGAAGCAACTTTAAAAATGTCATGCGTTACCGCATCAATGCCTACTTATATAATTGTCAATAGACACATACAACAAATAACAACACAATATTCAAAATAATGCATCAACTCAAATAATTTGGGATCACGCAACAAAAGATTATATTTTAAACATGAAAAAATCTGAACTTGTTCACATTGAAATTGATTTGTGATTAAACTAACTATTAAATTGGCCTAATTAATTAGGATTAGACCTAATTAAGCTAGACTCATTCCTGTAACTAAATAACAACTCTTGACAAAGACAACAATCCTAAACATGAGAGTTTTTTAAAAATTCATTCAATGTAGCATTGCATTCAAAGGGGTGCTTGGTGGGGGAGTGGTAGATTCAATGGTTGGTGAAAAGTCTATAGAGTCAGATTGTTGCGAATTTTTTTTGCATTACCCAATTGCTACAAAGCCTCAAATTGTGGAAACTCGACATAGTAAAGGACATGGTATGATTTTTTTTTGGTTCATAGCAAAAGAATAACAGAGAATACAATACAATACAATAATATCATAATATCTCTTTTCATCCACAATGCCACATGTGGAAAATTGATGTAGGTTTTAACAGAATCGACATAACCTTACAAACACATTCTAGACTATTCTATTGTGTAAACAGGAGAGAGATGAGAGATAATGACAGATGTCATCATTCATCACCCAAAAAAAATTTATTACAAAACTTCATCCATAATCTTAGTTTTGAAATATATTTAATGATAGATAAAGCTCGAGGGTGAGAGCTTTACTGGAATAAGGGCACACACAAGGCAAAGCGTAATCTGGTAATGTCCCTCACCCAAGAAGGGCTTTAATGTGCGTAAAACATGTGCCGGGTCTCAAAACTGGTATCAACCATCAACATGGGTAGCAAGGAACCTTACCAGGTGGGTATAGCCATGTACCATTTGGTACACCCATTTCATACCAGGTATAATGTACTGTATACCTACTATATACCTACCCATATACCCGCCGGGTATATAGTATATACGCCTGTTTCATACCAGCCAAGATTTGAAAAGTACCCAGTGTACGAGGAACTAGCAGGTATGAAAACTTGGAAGTACTCAACACTAGGGCCAAACCGGTATGTTCAAAAGTCGATACTACGAAGCTGGTATGAGAATTTTTTAAGTGTAGTAGGGGTAACGCCCCGAGGAGCCGGGAGTTCTGGAAATAACTGCCCCCAACCCCCCCGGAGGGTGGTTATTTTGGGGAACTCCCGGCTCCGAGCCACCATAAATCACACATGCAAATTTTTTTAATTAAATATTTTTTTTCCGATGATACCCACTAGGTACCCATATCCATATATATACATATATATATAGGGTATGCTAAACCCTAAACACTTGAAGGAACTGGTACAAGAGAACTTTAATTGGAACCAGGCTTTTTGATCTAAGTATTTCCTTTGCATTATGAATTCATGATGCAACGGTACTCACATACATCATATCATGTTTAGTGTTATACATCATAACACAATGAGTATTGGTATTGATGTATTAATAATAGCCAACAAGTCTTTCATTGATGTTTTCATTTTTGAATGCCCATATACAATTGATGTTTTCATTTTGAATGCCCATATACAATTGATGTCCACAAAAAGGATTTGTGAAAGCACAACAAGGTGTCCATGAGGAATGTGTTTCCCGGGCTGGCCAAAAAAGGTTTAGGCATATAAGGAAAGGGCTTTCAATAAATTCACAAAAAAAATTCAACATGGATTTATACTAAGGAGTGAGTAGAGGAGAGTAGAGTGAGTGAGTGAGTGAGGAGGGGGGGCAAGTTTCAGGTATAGAGTATATGAAGTTTGGTACAGAAAAACCCTAATACCAGACTGGTCGGTCTCTTCCCCATTTTCTCCAGACCTGAATGGTGCGCATATAATCTGGTACTTAGCTCGAGTATCTGCAAAGAGGGGACCAAGCTGATTTGATTTTTGATACAAGGGTTGATACGATTTTTAATAAGTCAGGTGTTAGGTATTTAGTGCAAGATAGTTAGTTTTTGTAGTTTGTCATGTGCAGTTTGGAACTATGTGTAAATTGTGAATAGGGTTTCAATTTTTTAATGTTTGGGGGTTTTATACTCGTAGTGTGATTTTGGAGTCTAATTTTTTATATTTTGAGATGCTAAAGCACATAGAAAAATAGGCTTTGTTCGTTATCGTTGTTTTGAATTTGGATTCTTGTAAATTGTAAGTGAGGTTTTTTTCACATTTGTGTGCATGTTTTCATGTGTGTGACTTTGTTAATTTCAATAGTGTTAGACGCTGATCTAGTAGCACATAACACAAGCATTAACTTGTATACAATACCAATATTGGTTAGAGCTTAAAACTTGTTATAATAATGTGTAGACCCATTATGGAATGAGATGCTTGTTTTTCTTCTTCTTATCTCTTTATTTATTTTTATTTTTTGGTTTTGTTTTCAAACTTCTCACAAGTTGAAACCCAAGCTTCTTTCTTCGGTTTTTTTCTTCTTGTTCTTCTACCTACTTGGTTTTGGTATAACACCACAAAAACCATCAAAAGTGTAAACTTCTAAATTAAATACTTGGTTACTTTTGGATCGCTCATGTTTGATTGTTTCTAAGTCATGTATGCATGCGCATACACGTATAGGTATATATGAATGAATGAATTATAAGTTCTTGCCGATGTTTGAATGTTGTTTCTAAGTCATGTATAAATGAACAAAGGGATGAATGATGAGTGGGTTTCTAGGTCTACAACAAAACAAACAAAAGCTGGATATGGCACTTTGCTCAACAAGCATGAGTCATCAGTTGTGTAAGAATCTCATTCAGAAGATCACTTGGTGATCTCTAGTGTGCAACAGGCAAGCAGGCAAGCGGAGGAGGAGGAGGAGGAGCAGGAGGAGCTATAAGTTTGATTTTCTCTCTCTGGCTGATGATGATCATGATTGAATATACCTATATTGGGAAGTAAGAATTCCCCATTTCCAGGATCGATCCTGGTACTCAAGATCTGGTTCTGCAACAAAACCAGGCAATACGAAGCTACTAGGTGTGTTTGAGTTTCTAACTTGCGTGGGCCAATGAAGTGATTTTGAGTAATTAGTACTTCATTCTTACAACACCCATGAATGATTTTTGTAGCAGACAGAACAAGGCAGGGCAAGAAGCAGATGCTCGCCCACCCAAGCAAAAAAAGCCCTTTGCTTGTATGGTTAGAAAAACACTAGCACGGGGTGTGCACAGTGCAAATGTGTATGTAGTATGTATGTTGTGCTATGGTGAAACCAGAACACTTTTTTTTCAGCACCTTTTTTCTTTTCTTTTTTTCCTCACCTTTCTCATAAGACTTTAGACCAATGTTTTCTTTTTTCTTGTTTTGGTCTCCATCGATTTTATGATGTACCTAGCCAAAATGCTGATCATTCGTAGGAAGATTTAGCCCAATTTGGTTACAAGCTAAACATGAAAGTAAAAATGTTCAAACGTCCACCCAGCTACTTGAACCATGTATTGAAAAATTGGCAATATTACTTCAATTTTGATCGAATTCTGGTTATTGAAAATCTTAAAACAGCACTTGATTTTAGCACTTTTGGTTATTAATTTCTCTAACTGGCTGGCTCATCCGGACTCCAGAATTCAGAACAAAAGGGGGAACAAAGAGTATATTGTAGGCCAAAGAAAACAGATTTTGGGGATGGGTGTAAGTAAGTACCCAGAGACAAGCAAAAGCTTGAGAGAGAGAGTGAGAGAGAGAGAAAAGGCAATGGGTGGGACCAACAACTTCTGGAGCTGCTCATTAGCAGCTTAGACTAAAAGAGGTTATGACCCAATGGGATGTGCAGACAGAGTCCGGAAAAAGAGGCAACAAAAACAATAAGAAAGAAAGAAAAAAGAGTGAGAAAGAGAGAATGGGTTTGTCGGATTCACTTACAAAACACATGCGTAAGTAACGCCTTGCAATCAACCTCCCTCCCCGCGCCGCACTCTCTCTGTCGGAGCCGGCGGCTAGTAATACCCAGGGAGATATGGGAAAGAGAATATTGGGTGGCTCTGTTTTACTCGATCTGCAGAGAACAAACCCAAAAGCAAAAGGCAAGATGATGATGGCCAACAACTCCATCACGGCATTGACTAGGAGAGAGAGATAGAGAGAGAGAGACGAAAAACTGTGCTGACAGGAGGAATATGTACGCAGTCGGCCGGATTGCAGGCAGACAAGATGAGCATTGAGGATTGGAATGCGGCGCTGCTAGAATATTGCAGCTCAGACTTTTTTCTTTTTGCTTGCATCATCAAGGGATATACATCATCAACACAACATGCATGAGGTGTATGGATTCTGGAATCAATCTTACGCCAAAATTTTCAGGCAGATTTTTTTTCAAGGCTTATTATTTTAGGATCATCATGGCTTTGTGTCGCTGCTGCAACGTATGAAAGAAGAAATTTGTGCAAGCAATGGATGGATCCATGGGTCATGTGAACCCTAAACCCTAACCCTAAATCGCAACCCACGTATGGCCATGGGCATGTGAATCCCAAACCCTACCCCTAATCACAACCCATGCATGGGCATGTGAAGCCCTAAACCCAAATTGCAACCCATGCATGGGCATGTGAAACCCTAAACCCAAATCGCAACCCATGCATGGGCATGTGAAACCCTAAACCCAAATTGCAACCCATGCATGGGCATGTGAAACCCTAAACCCAAATCGCAACCCATCATGGGCATGTGAAACCCTAAACCCTAAAACCCTCGCCCAAGGGCTTTAATGGCCATAAAGACCATGGCATTGCAAGAAGAACTCAAAATGGGCTTTAAAATTCTTGTAAAGCTCCCAAAGAGTGTAGGCCAGCTTTAAGAAAATTGTAAAACCTGCACAAGAATCCGATGAATTTTTTCACCATGTAATGAGACATCTGAGGACACTAAAAAAACAAGGGGTGTGTCACACCGTGTGGCCTTGCAATTTACATTAGAAAGTATCTTAATGCAAAAAGAAGAATTATGGAAATTCAAATATTTCATCATGCAAAAATATATATCTTCAAAAAAATCCTCTAAAAGAAACCAAAATCCTTCAAGATATCATAACTCTATAAGTAATCTCAAGTTTCAACACAAGCCAAAATATCACCTTTCAAAAATCCTCATATAAAAATAAATAGACCTAGTATTATTATTACCTAGGGGCCTATAAAATTCCCTTAAGCTACTATACTCTATAATGAATCTTAACACAATATCCCTCTTGCCTTGCTAGGCAAGGCCAACAAATCTAGCTAGGTGTTTACAAGGATGAAAGAAGTGTGGACTAAGGCCCTAGGATGAGGGCATTAGGTGTAGGGTAAGGACCTTATTCATTGGCTTTTACTGGAATAAGGGTTTAGGGTAGCCTAGCTTCATTCATATGGATGATATATAAGAATTGGAAAAAATTACATGAGGAATTTACATTTAGAAGCCACATACCATCATAGCCTAGGGTCAGTTTCGACATTGAAAAAATATATATTATTATTTTTCAAAAAATGAATTCTAAATTCTAATTTTGAAATTATATAATTTTTCCATCATCTACTATAATATATTGTGATATGAGTAATGAAATTCATTCAGAGTGTATAGCTTATGATAATTATGATGATGATTTTCAACACATCAACTTCATATTTTCACTAAAATTTCCATTTCACTATTTTGAGGATTATTTAATGACGAAACTGACCTTAGGGTAAGGTATTTCACAATACTATTATTCTCGGTCTGGAGTACAGATAGGGAACAACTTAACCCAGATGTAACCTGCCCTTCACCATGAAAGTTCTGCCCAGGAAGGAGGTACTTGCAAATAATACAAAGGAAAAATTAGGTCAGGTTTTTATGTGGACACTGAAAGTGCCTTTTTGGGTGGGAAAAAAAACCCCAAAAATAAATAAATAAATAAATAAATAATAATAAAAATTCTCACAAGTTTCAAGGAAATTTACAACCTTGAAAGTGAGAGAATTTTACATATGATTGAAGGATGGATGAGGGGTCAAACTTGATGCACACTTATATTCCTTCCAAAATATCATGCCTAGTCTTGAATGGATACATACATACATACATACATATACATATATAATGTGGATGTAGAGCTCTGGCTTTTTGGACCCATCAATGTCCATTACACAAATAATTGAAGGGAAACTAGGGGTGTGTGTCACACTGTGGCCTTGCCATTTACATTAAAAAAAGTATCTTAACGCCTAAATAAATAAATAAATAAATTATGGAAACTCAAATATTTTCACCATGCAAAAATATAATCTTCCAAAAATCCTCTAAAAGAAACCAAAATCCTTCAAAATAAATATAACGAATCTCAAGTTTCAACACAAGCCAAAATATCATCTTTCAAAAATCTTCATATAAAAAGAGACCTATTATGATTATCTAGGGGCCAAAATCCATTAAGCTACTATACTCTATAATGAATCTAAACACAATATCCCTCTTGCCTTGGTATAGGCAAGGCCAACAAAAGGGAAGTGAAAAAACAAGAACTACCAGAAGAGAATAAAAGGTAAGTACAAGGTAGCCATGAAGAAATTGCCCATTGCAAAGAAAGGAGAAACTCAAAGGTCCTGTTGAGAAAAAACTCAAATACTACTACTAGGGTTTAGGGTGAATCACTTTTGGACATGATTTCAAAGTAATATCTAGTAGCCAAGGCACCCATTTCTAGGGATGCTAAATTGTGTACTAGCATAGCCTCGGTTGCTTCATTTTCCCTCTTTGAATCTTCATGCCCCTTTTTCCTTTTTCAATTTTTTAAGCATCGGTTCCTCATTGTGTCCTTTTCTGTCTCTCTCTCTCTCTTATTAACTTTTTTTTTATTTCTTATTTTATATTCAACATACAATGTTTGGGTGTGAAACCTAACCTTCATTTCACAATAGTCCCTTGCATTTTATAGAAGGAAGCCTTTGTCAGCACCATGTAAATTGGCCAAACATTTTCAAGCTTTGGCACAAAATACTTGTGATTCCAACAAATATGGTGACTTGTGAAGAAAGGAATTTTCCAAACAAACTTGCCAACAAAGCCCACCTCCCACCTTGTTGTGGATGTTATTGTCCAAACCTGGAAGTTATCTCACTTGGGATTTTTTCTCTTTGGAGCCTAGAAAAATGTTTTACCACAAATGAGCAGGTGGGGACAGTCAAGAGCCACCATCTCAAAATGACAAACTTAGCTCTTGTTTTGAGGGATAAGTACTTGTTTTGAGAGATTGCAGATTTTCTCAAAACTACTACTACCCAATGCAAATTTTGGAAGTTTTGGTTGTGTGCAAAAACCAAAAAGAAAGCAAAAGATTTCATTGATTTGTGCAACAAATGTGTGTGTCACTAAGGGCTTCAGGACTGCACAGTATTACCATAATTGGATGTCCTCTCTCCCAAATGAAGGAATGCCCAGGAATCCTTTGCTCCCTTTCGCCCAGCCTTAACCACCCAAAACTTCAAAGTAAAGGGAGAGAGCAGTACTCACAAATTGTGTCCTTGTTGGTTGTGATTACGATTGAGCTTTGCTTTACTACCCACTTGAATGCCAGATCTTAACATGATCTGTAACCCAGGAAACAGGATCCACCCACCACTTTTTGAAAGCAACGTACCTGCAAAGGTGAACTGAAACTGCTCATGACACAAGTCATAGATGGTTTGCCTCCACAAAATGGATACCGAGATCCGTGGCTTGATCATTGCCCCAGCTTAATGCCTTCCAACATTCAGGAGATGTTTGTTTGTAGCCACAACAACCTTCACCAAACTTGTTGCAACAAATTTACAACTTGTCAAAATAAAAGAATCAGAAGAGAACTGCAACATACTAGACATCAATCAGTAATTGAACAGAATTTTTTTGAGTTATTTAACAAATTACAAATAGAAGAAGCAAACCTGGCCTCTCAGAATATTCTCAGACAACCGGATCCGCCTAATTCTGTTCACATGACCAAAATTATCAGTATGCTTTTGAAAAAAGTTCTTATCTCAGAGTAAATTGTACAGACAGCATTTGAACCCCACACCTAAAGGTGATTTTCAGTTTGGAGATGTACAGAGAAAATCAGCATTTGCTGGCAGAGACTTTGTCCCTCTAGATTTCTTTGAAAAAATTGCCCTTCCAGGTTAACCATGACTGTTAAGGTGACAGCAGAGAAAAAGACATCACAAAAGCTTCAGCTGGTTATGGCACAACTCTAATCAAGCTGTACATCACCTAGTATCCCATAATCAACAAAGGTACAGATGGTACCAGAGCCCTTCAGCAGCAGGCAAACAGATTGCAATTAGCCAACTGAAGTCACTGCTGGCCTACTTGACATCTACAAAAGCAGGAAATATGATCGGGTGGTTCAACGTTCAATTTACCAGTTACCTGAAACTCCAAGTTTGCTAGTTATTGCTGAGGCGTGTTTTGTTGTGTCAAAATTGAAGGCAGAATGCTCAGACAGAAGAAAGGGTGCCACGAGAGCTGACAATGACATCTCATTCATTCTTCCAATGAGCATCTGTGACTGTCATTCTGTCTCTTCAGAAGGACCAGGGAACTCATCACCACTAAATTTTTTTGGACAGTTGCAAATCCACCCACCCAATAAAGTAGTCATATGGCTTCACAGCTATGACATTTGCATGCAGCGAATCAGTAGAATCTTTTCTTCCAGACAATGCTATTATGTGACAACACATTTTGGAATTCTTTTGCCACTCAAATGTCCTCAGGACAAGAACAATAGTTTGGAGGGAAATGGTAGAGACAGACATGTACACTCTGCACAATCAAAAAAAGGCACTCCCCACCCTATGAGGAGCACCAGCATTCAACTTTCCATGATGTCAAACAAAAATTTAAGAACTAACGACGGCCTTGTTCTCGAGCAGCTTTTGCTTTTGCTAAAGCAGCTTCACGTTCAGCAGCCTGCCTAGTCAACCGATCTGCCTTATCTTGCCGTTCCTTTTTCTTCCTCTCATCTGCAGTCCGCTTTTTCTTATCAGCATTCTGCAACACAACACAGAAATGAATATCAACTAGGCTCCAAACATTTGGAGGGGCAAAATGGACTGTTCAGTATAGTAATGTGCTTCCCAGCCTCATCACAAGGAGCCTCGATACATGTCTTTGAAGATTTGCCTCACAACTCAGGTCCAAGAACAGACAAACTTGTGGCCCTGCTCTTGTGGCTCTCAAAGATCGTAAGAGAACCATGTAAGCTAGCCAGCCACTAGGCCTTTCCCTCTCAGCAGTGGGTCCACTCTTGGGTGGAGAAAAACATCCAAAAAACAGTCACAACTGAACATATACAAGCCAAGAAAAGACATCTTTGTTCTTCTGCAGGGAGCTGAGGAAATTGGGCTTCAGCTAGTAGATCATCTCCATGAATCTTGTCCAAGTTCATAAGCTCCTGAAAGAGGTAGCTTTGTAGATTTGCTTCTCATTGCAATTGAAGTCCAGACCTACAAACTATTGTATATAAGAACAACGCCCAAAAGTGAGGAACCAGTTATCTATCAAAAACTCTAACCAAGAGACTTAAGTCTGAAGCTTCCACAACCTTGAATCCATGGCAAGACTCAAAAGAACTTATCTCTTGTATGTTCTTAAGCCACAAAACACCTAAGATTAAGAACTTTGAACCAACAAAAATTAAAGCAATGAAATTCAAATGTGCAACTGAAGACACTAAAAATTAGAACTTTCAGACAAAGATTTTACATCTACCAGGTTGAGGGTGATCTTACTATATAGAGTTGAGAAATCAAACAACTACAACAAGAGTGAAGAAGTTTCATCAGCCTCTGATCTTGAAGATGCTCAAAGAAAAATGAAGAAATCATGAAGAAACATCATGCTTTTTACAGATAGAAATAAGATTATGACCAAACTTATCCATGTCAGTAATAACAAAAAAATGTTCTTTCTAAGGTGATCTCGATCAAATGGACAAAGAAAAAGAGAATTGAGATGAGGAATGTAACAAGACAACAGGTCCTCCTCTGAACAAAAAAAGAAACTTTTGATTTCAATGCACTCAAGATTCATTGAACTCCTTCCTAGAAACACTCCTAGAAGAAAGAAGAGATGAAACCTGTGAAGAAACTTTGGCCTGCTTAGAACTTGACACAGGAGTAGGTTTTCCAGCTTCTGCATTTCTGGCAGGATCGGCAGAAGGGCGAGGGTTTCGAGCTTCCTCCTCTTGTGCACGTAGATAAGACTCAATCTTCTGCTTACTCAATGCTTCTACCTGCAATGCCCACAAACTACATATCTATAAGATTGCAGTGAAAAATCAGCAATAACACATTGGAGGTAATTGTTGTGTCAATTCCTTCCTGACCAGCAATGCACCTCTCAATGTATTCACTCAGTAGTCCAGTGCCTTTTGAATTGTGAACAGATATCACATCAGGTTCTCCCTGGGAAGTCCCACATGAAGAGGAGAGCAATATGCACAACTCAAGCCTACCCCTCTATGACTAACCAGACCTAATCAGCCTTCCTGCTGGTCAGACTTGCAGAAATGTGTACTTCAAGCTTCCAAGATGGTCACTCTCCCAGAGAGAACGGCCTACATCCTGCACATGGCTAGAACAACTACGACAGGTGGAGCGATAAATTAATGGCAAGCCCTACCTGCTCCTGTCGCCAATGATTCTCCCAGGCATTGTCAAGCAATACCCCTAAAAGCTGCTCTTGGGTTTGTAGCAGCGTTGTCATTTCCTTTTTCTTCTGAGGATTTTTCAGATCGTCTTTGCTCCAGTCCGATTCTGATAGAGGAGCTTTCACTCCCTTCACAACCAGAAACATGTCACCGTCAGAGTATGTCCACCAATTGAAATAGGACATGACATAATAATCTTCACTAAAGCAATCGACAGTTTGCTATCTGAACCATGCACTGAGAGCAACCTGACTATGGAAACCAGTTATACACATGCAAGGGGAAATGGGACTTCAGGGTTGGTTATTCTCTTCATTAGCATGATCATAGAGATCAATATCTGAACTAAAAGGATCAGCTACCAGTACCATTTTACAAATTCACCCAACTTGCCATGAACAAACAGGGAGCATGCACATCTGGTGAACAAAATGACAACAAACTGTATACTCCATCAATGGATGGTAAATTTTAATTTGGCCTGTGTGTATTGAACCCAACATTGGTTTTACAAGCAATAATTGCATCCAGGATCCTCATGCAGAATTTCCCTGCTCTAAAGCTCCGCTCATTCCTGAGGACTTATTCATGTCCACAACACACTCATGCACTTTATTCAATGTCAACAGCCTTGTGAGTGAAGAGCATACCCCCCAGTCAGCAGGCCTTGGTGGAACTTCTAACTGATTCACCTCAGCTTGAATCCTTTGCTGAGCTTTAAAGTAAGGTACATTCCGGACAATCACTGGGTCCTGCATTGCTTGATCAGGGTTTACCTCCTTAAGAACCTGCAAAACCCCTCCATGTCATCAATTAGTCTCCTCTGATAACATCATCATCTATTTCCATCAGGCACATCCTCTGTATGTCTGATCCTTAAAGGTTGAGACTTGAAGAGCAGTGAAATATCCTATCAATTTGAAATCTTCCTTAGACAATGCTCACAACTTATTGTTCCGCATGTCAAACCACGCTTACTACATGCACTAGCAGTAGCCAAGGACTGCAAGTTGCAAAACCCACTCATTTTATATGGCACCCCAACAGAACTCAACCAAACACAGCCCAAATGCATAGACACTGTGACCATAGAACACATAAGAACTGCATCTGGGCAGGTAGTAAACAACAATTCAGGGTCACCCCAAGAACATGAAAGTTGGAAAACCTCTTGCATGTCTTCCCAGCCAGTTTCCCTTCTTTCGACCTTCTCACGCACTTCATCATAGACTCTGCCTTCCTGGTGGTCAATCCAACAGCAATCCTCAGCAACTTCAGTCTGGGATTGTGATTCATCTCTGGTTACAGGGTGGTAAAAATACATCTCATGAGATAGGAGATAAAAAAATCCTTCATTGCACATGTTCCTGAAGGGAAACAGAGACACTAAACAGCACAATTGCCTAAGCACCCACCCACAACCTGAAAACTACATTGGCTGAAGGCAATCTAGTGCATAGGCACTTCATATGATCATCAACAGTGTGCTTCATTCCAGTTTTCCCAAGTATCCCTGTCTCTAGTAGAGTCCCTGATCTATTAGAAGGCCAGGACACTGAACTCCACAATTTGGAGGACTGGGGACTGCATAAACTCATGAGATAGTGGCAACAAACAAATACAGGGAATGTATGAGAACAGGACCTTGTACTTCCACCACAACTTTTTCTTTAGTTCATCATCTATTTGGATGCCATTCTCAAGTTCTGGTTTCCCAAACATTAACCACGCAGCCGTGGCTGGGTCTGCCATGCTCTGCTGGATTATCTGCACACACCTCATTATAAGCTTGCAAATAAGGCAGATATATGCACAACTACATTTTTGAAATCTAATGTTGTTGATCATGCCCTATGGATTGCAGAAGATGCCTATAATAGATACATACAACCATGGCAGGTTAGGGCTGTCAGCAAACTCAAAATGGCCATAAATGCATGTTCCTGAAATTAACTCCCATCTAAATGGCATAAACTCAGTATTAACTGTGACACAGAAGGTGATGAACAACTGTGGGACACAACAGTGCTTACCTGTAATAGCTAAACCTAAAACCCTTCAAATACAGGCTAGTGCAAGGTTTTGTTGGAGATCTGAGGTTCATCATTAACAAGGCAGGTCACACTATACACAAAATGATTTTGTAAGACATGTAAGTAAATTTCAAAAGTTGATGCTTGCTTCTGCCTACCTCATTTGGTGGTGGTTCAGTCTTCCGATACACATCCCATGCTTTCCATGGAACATCCATTACCTGCAGAGGGACCCAAATTACAAGATATGTGAAACTGGATTTCAAACTTTCTTCCAACAAAAAGAACCAATGGGCTCGACCAAATCACACACTAATAGCCAGTCTGAAGCAGGGAAACAGGTTTTGACAAGAACAACACTATCAGCATGCAACGATTTAGTTGGTTAAGGGTGCAATAGATTAGTTGTGAGGAAAACCCAGCATTCTCAAAGCCATCAAGGAGAATTACATCATCAAAATGGACTTTAGGTTTCCACGAATCGCCTTTGCACTCCGCGCATTTCATCACACCCTGACAGAGTTTGCAGCAAATTGATCAGCATCTGGTAACAAAATATACTGATGCAGATAGTGCCAGGAACAGAGTAAGAGATGAAGAAATACAACATCACACCAGAGTATCCAACCCAAGACTATGCTCAGTGGCCCAGCCACAAAGGTCACAATAGTGTGTACAGCAGCAAAAAAAAAGTCACACATACAGTGCCTTCACAATTGGGACATTCTCGAGATGGCAAAGGAAGACCCAAATTGATAGATGGAGGCAAATGTTCCACTTTTGCTTGACCTCCTGCTATTGCTGCTGCCATGCTCTGCACTGTTCTACTACCTCTGCAGAAAACAAAAGCAGCTAAGATGCTTTCAATCATATCCCCTGAAGCAGGTAAGATGAAGAAGAACAAGAAGAAGAGAGATGTCTAAAATTGAACCCTGAAGAAAATTCAAAAGGAAACTAGCTATTTAGCTAGCCTGCAATTGCCTGCTCACAATAGATAGGCATCAAGGGCTGTGAGAAAGAAATTTGTACTCAGGGATGCCAAAGTCCGAGACATGATACTGTACACTGCCTTTGCCAGCACACATTGTGCAGCGTACTCCCTCCCATCCATTGCACTTGTTGCATTCCCTGTCCATGAGAGGTAGGTCAAATCCAAAACCCCAAAGTAGGATTCTCCCTCCACCCACCACCTCCCAAAACAAATCCACCTCCAAGAACTACTACAAAGCTTGTTTCCTTCACAACATCACATATACCATGTATGTGTGTAGTACCATACTCTTCACACAAATGCATGTAGGCAACAAAGGAGCCAAGAGTAATCCCTAGAAATAGCACTGTCAAGGAAACTGAACAGAACAAAACAGAGGGTGAAAAAAGCCAGGAAGAAGTAAAGACAGCAAAGCAAATCCCATCAGAAAATGTGGGAAGAAGACCAAATGAATACCCAAGAGGCAGTGCAAGAGAAACCCTCAAAACAAATCAGCAGGAGGATAAAGACCCAAACCTTTTGCCAAACACTTTGCCAGCTGCATCTAAGGTTATGGCTGCAGTCCCTGCTGCTGCAACTACCTGCCAAGCAAGACATTCAATCAACAAATTGTTGCTCGTTTTTTTACTAGAGCTGGCTGTAAAGACAACACAGCCACACACACACACACACACACACACAGAATGAATGCGTGTATGTGTGTCTGTACTTACCGCAACGGATAAGGATGCAGCAGAAGAAATGAGCTTGGGGACACCGAAGCCACCATGAGCAGCATCGCGCAGATCCCAGGAGAATTCCAGCGCCGTAACGCGCAGAGCCTCCAAGACTTGACCCGTCTTGTGGCGAACCAAAGTGAGCACTCGCTCCACGCCGCCCTTCTGCATCATCTTCCTTCCTTCCCTTCTTCTTTTATCATCAAACAACTTCGTCACAACCCAATTGCACAATTTCTCACATGCTTACGCCCACAATTCCACTCTCATTTGCGCTCGCTCTCGCTCTCTCTCTCTCGCTCGCTCCCGCTCTCCCTCTCCTTCTCCATCTCCATCGCGCTCGCGTGCCTGTGGCAGCGGCAGGCTTGGCAAACCCGGGTCGGCGAACCCGGGTCAGGTTCGATCAAGGGGCCGACGTTGTCACCCCAGCTAACGCACTTTCGGACCAGTGTTGGCCGGTTATTGAGTTTCTATCCGGTTATCATTCCGGTTATTAATAACCTAGGGGGGCTAGTATTACACATGCAAAGATGCATTTTTGCATACTTATTCCTCAGCTATTGAAATTCTAGAAAATTAGATTTGAATTTTTCATCACGGTAGGTTATCAATTTTTAAACACCAATAATAATAATATTATTATTATTATCCCTTTATTCGGTGTATAATACACCACCATGTTAATTAACGGTTCTTAACCAATTATTTGAAAACTTTGCCCCTATGCATCCTTATGGTTATTACCCAATTTTTTTGGATAACATTATCTTAAAAATATGGTTTTTTTTTCGAAAGGAGCATAATTTGCAACTAAAATGTTTATAAAATTTAATATGTTCGTTTGTTTGAAATGATTGACTATATTTGATTTGATTAAAATCAAATTTAAATATGTCTATTTCTAGTTATTTAGTCTAAATGAATATTATGTTGAACATGTGACATATTCACACCCCATGTGCATATGTCCAACTTGACCAATATGATTTATATGATTAAAATCAATCATCTAGATACAATTGATAATGATTGTAAATTTATTTTTAATGATGTGGCAATATTTAAAATATTTTTTAATATTTTTAAAATCATTCTTGGAACTAAATTACCCCAAAAATGAAAATAAATTATGCACATCATGTTTTCATTTACCATTTCTAAATTATTCACATAAAACTATAAATAGGGGATGATAGGTATTTGAAATAGAACAAAATGACATATGAAAAATGGAAAATAAAAGAAACTTTTTTATTTTAACATATTACAAAATAAAACAAAACTCATGTACATGCGAAACTTGAATTTCTTGTTTTTTTTAAAAATTTAACTTGTTTTACAAAATTAAAGACACTTTAATTTTGATTATATAATTTTAGAGATGAAATTAATTTCATTGTGTGATTTTTAATTATAAAAATTTAATACAATTATTATATTTTAGTTTTCTCCCAAGTCAAAATATAAAATTTAATGTAATGTTTTACCATTTGGGATTTTTTAATTTATAGGATTCAACTAAATGAAATTTCTAATTATTTATTTATAATTAAATGTAGTTTAAAATTAATGTGATACATTTTACATTTTGAAAATAAAAGGCACTATAAATTTCAATGTAATTATCAAACTAAACATTAATTGAATGATAATATTTAAATGTATATTTGTAAACAATTTCATTATGAAATTACCCAATTATAAAATAAGGTTATAATGCATGATATTCAAAAAAATATGTGTTTATATATTTTGGAATAAGAATTTATATCATCACATGAAATGGTTATTGGATTGTAAAAGTTTTGGGTATTGGTTGAAAAGTTGAAGGTTCAAACCCCATTTTGGAAATGTGTTTGTAATGTCATCATCATGACTTATAAAATGACTACACTTGGAAAAAAACAATCTTTTCTTTGATGATGAAATCACAAGTCTAGTGCGGCTTTGATTCATCCATAGTTTAATATGAAAATATATGCATATATGTAATTTAAGGATTATTATACAATAAATCTATTAATAATTTTTAATTATATTAATATTGTCATGTCAACTAGTAGTTTCAATCTTCTTGATCATTTTAGTCAAAAAGACAACTAATTTTTTGGCATAAATCATTAGTTTGATTTTATTTTTTTGTTATTAACTATATTGATGTTAGCATTGGAGAAGGTGGGGTTGGATGCATTATTACAAAACTAGGTTTATTTGAATGGAAAATCCAATTTAAAAATACCCAATTTGGATAGGTGTAAAAATATTGTCTTATCAATTTGGATAAGTTGATTTGGACCTTGTATGTTGTGATTGGGTGGCCTTTTGATTGGCAAAACAAAAATCTATTTGAGTAGTCATTTTCATTAGTAAAGAGTAAACCATTTGATCAAATGAATTTCTACTTAAATTTTTATTTAATTTTTTTTTAAAATCATAATTAGATAGGTAAGCAAGTAAGTAAGTAAGTAGTAAATAAGTTTATGTAGTTCATAAAAAGGCAAGCAAGTAAATAGGTAGTAGCTTAACCTATTTTAACTTGCTTAACATAGCTAGTTGTTTTAATCTAACCTACCTACCTTAGCCCCCTAGGCATACACATAGGTTACAAGGAATTGAACCACTCTCCTTTACAATGATAAACGAAGTCCTTACCAATGAACTACACCATCAAAAGGAAACAAATTTTATCAATTTTATCAATTTCATATCATTATTTATGTAAGTAAAGTAAGAATGTTAATTAATTAGTAAATAGATTGGAGGTAGATTGGTAGGTAGGAGGTATGTAGGAAATAAAAGGTAAGAGGTAGGTAAATTGTAAGATGGTTGGTAGGTAAGAAGGTAGGTACACCTAGATCACCTACCTAATTTAAGTAATAGTTAATTTGACCTATTAATTAGTATAGGATGTTCGACTTGATTAGAAATCCACTAGCCATCTTGAGCAAGGATGTCATTTTTTTGCCAATTGGTATAAATGTCCCACTTGATTTAAACCCATTGGACATTTTTACAAAGGTGGTCAATTTATAGTTCAATTTGACTAAATAGTCAAATAAGTCATTATAATCAAGTTCATTGTTCAAAAACTACACATTTCATTTAGCATTCGAGCCTTTAATCAAAATAAATATGCCCGTTAAGGAAAAAAGATTAACTAATCAAATTGAACTGTTTTTGTAATGATGATCTAAAGTAGGTCATAACAAACTTGTTAATAGAAAACTTGGTGATGATGAAAAAAACTTATGGGTGCTAAACCACAAGTGCAATGAAAGCAATTAAAGTTCAACTAAATTTTTTGATTCATTTAAAGTGAAACAACAAATATGTGGGCTTTTTTTTTAATTAATGACTATTATGTTGTTGTAGATTGCACCCTAAATTTCAATCAATGAGATGCATTGTGTGCCATAACATCCAACAAAAAGTGGTAGGAAAAAATTGTACGTTACAACCAAAAAAACTAGTTATGTATAATAAAGATCATGACACAACTACCACAAATTGACATGTGGTTTCTCAACATTTTGTCTTGAATCAATATAAACCACAATGTATTATAACTTATTGCTACAACAACAAATATTTTTCAACAAACCTCTCAAAAAAAAAACCTATTACAGCTTTTAACGTTATTTTTTTAAGATCTAAAATGCTTTCAAAAAATTAGACCTTATTCAAGAATAATTTCTTGAGGATTTGGTCATGTGTATCACAAAAGGTTATCAACCTTTGAATTCCACTCAAAATATTTGATTAAAAGGTTTGTATTTCATCAATGTGGTTTGGTTGTGTTTCTTAGTAAACAACTCAATAATGAAGTAATGCATAACATGGTCAACAAAACCATGGAATGCCACCTTTTTCATGTCCTTGTTGAAGCCATTACAATTATTGCCAAATTCAATTTGTGGATGTTTTAAGGATGTTTTGACATTTTTGTTCTAGTTATCAATTACATCAATAAAAAAGTGGAACCTTGCCGCATCAATGTGGGAATTTTCAAAGTTCATGAAACATTGGGGGCTACCATGGCTATTCAACTAAAGGATTTGATTGTTCATTATGATTTTTTGCACAAAGTTATAACATATGTGAAAGATGAAAGTGCAAATATGAACACGTTCACAATGGCCTTAATATCCATTTTTGTTACCACAACCCTTGCTACTAGTTGTTATGAACTTGTCATGTCAAAATGTTGTCAACATGTTATTAATGATTTGAAAATGTGTGGTGGCATGAAGGAGGTTTCAAAAGGTCTAATCTTTTTTTCAAAAGATAATCATTTTGACAAAAAAAAATGGGAATGGAAAATAAGAATGGGCGAAGCTTGCAAAGATGCATCTCTTTGCCCTCGAAAACCAAATAATCATGTTAAGATTTTGTTTGTGTCCAAAGTGATATTATTCAAAGAAAACTTATAGTTCAAGGATGTCATAAATCTATGTTATTCATAGTAAACAATTACTTTACAAAATAGAATTCTATCTCCTTAAACATGGGTTGTGACACAAAAAATGTTAGAAAATTTCACTTTATTGGTGACCCAATGTGTTTTGAACCAATGTTGAAAGTGTTGGCTATTGTTTGATATTTTTTTTATTGCCATAACCATGTTTGTTATAATGTAAAAATTTAATTTAATGTGAATGATGGTATGCAAGTATGTGATTTTGATTGATTCTAAACTTTGTTTTGTTTAAGGTTTAATTTTTTTCCTTGAATTTTGAATTAATGAATGGCATGAGATAGAAATGATGATTCAAAGGCCAAAAAAACTAAACCCTAAACAAAAAATATTGTCTTTATACTTGTTATTCTTACACTTTACCCACATTTTAAAAACTTATAATTCATTTGTGGTTACATAATCCTTGAACTTGCCGTGCAAGTTGTTATATGATGCAATCGTGAATTATTATGTTGTTGTTGCTATTTTTTTATGATCCATTAACCTTGACTTTTGTCACAATTGTATTTATTGAATATGTTGTGGTTGAGTTGGGTGTCATGGGCATAAAAACAATCAAGTCTATGGGATTTCCTAAATCAAAATGAAAAGAAGGGCAAGCCTAATCCCAAATCCAAATCATGAAATAAGAAAAATAAAAACAAGAACATAACAAAAGCAAGATAATAATTTGACATGATTTTATTGCAAGAACAAAACAAGAATAGAACAAGGTTGTGACATGAAAACATACCAAAAACTAGTGTTGAATAGATTGAAAGTAATGAGGAATTTTACCCCTTATTTATACCTATTGCGCATTTAGTTCAAAGAAGTTTCTCAACAAATTTTGAAGTTACATGTGTCTCACGTTCACCCATGTGTGCCCATGTGTGGCCCATGTGTGAACTAAAACTTAACTAAAAATAATTAAAAGTGAATTAGAAGTGAACTACATGTTAACTAAAAGTGAATTAAAAGTTAATTGGAAGTGAACTAAATGTGGACTAAATGTTAATTAAAAATGGACTAAAACTTGATTATAAGTTGATTAAGAGTGAACTAAAATTAAACTAGGAATTAGGTATGAGTTCATTACAAGTCATAGATGAAGATTCAAATGATTGAAAATTATGACATTAACATTTGTGACATTGGGTGTATTTGGATGTCTTGTTTTTACTTAAAAAGATGTATAGTAAACTCTCTCTAAACTAATACTGTGTAAACTAATATTCTCTCTAAATCAATATGCGAGCACAGGCTCGTGGCGGGCCTCATACTTAATCTAATTTGTGTAAACTAATATCCTCCATAAACTAATATCTTCCGGCCGGTCCCAAGGATATTAGTTTAAAGAGAGTTTACTGTAGTGGGATTTTTAAAAATTGAATTATCATTTTTCAAAAGGACCATAATGCTTGCAACTCCCTTTAATCCTCTTATTTGGTGGAAAGGGCATGAGTAGCAATTTTTAGATATGCATATCTTGCACAACAAGTGGTGGGCATTGTTGGTTTTCAAATTGAAATTATTATTTTTTCATTATTGCAAGGGTCATCACATGTTTGAGATGTTGTCAACTTGGGATTTACGATTTAGATAACTTGGTCATAATTATGCAAAATTGGCTAAAGAATCTTGGATTTGTATGCACAAATATGTCTAAATTATTCAAGGAATTCTTTGACATTGAAGGTTATGGTTTTAAAAAATGAAGATCTCATTGTTGAATTTATTTTATTTGAAGAATATTGTCATTATGTGATGTTGAACGATGTAGAACTTAGATGCATATTATGCCAAAAGGAAAAGCGAAGGTACCCTTGATGTAATTACCTTAACCCCCTCAATGATGAACAATTTTTTTTTCATAAAAGTGAAGGACTTGGAAATTTTCAAAGCTTCATAGTAGGTTAGTCTTAAAAGGTAGATGTATGTGTGGTGGCCATGTTGCTTTTGAAGTTTGTGTGTCAAATTAATGTTGTGTTTCTGAACTTTATATTTGTGTTTCTGCATCTTTGTGTTAGTGTCTATGGGTTGTCAATGTTATTGTGAGGTTTGATTGGTTGTGATTGTTTTGTATTGCAAATCACTTTGAGGCCTATGGTCTATGCTCATGTATGTGTCTTTGTGTCAATGTCCATGTGGTTTTTTTCCTTGAATTGTTAATGTCTTTGTGAGTTAAATGTTGCTTATGGATGTTTCTATTTTTGCTCCCACTTTTTCAACAAAGGTCCATGTGTTTCAACATTTGTTTCTAATTTATAAATAAATGGGATTTGTTATATATGACATATGTTGATTTTGTTATTTCTATCAAAGTGTTGTTGAAGCTTAAATGCTACAAACAAATGTACAATTGAATGTTGATTTGCATGGATTTGAATGTGGGTTTCTATGAAGTTAAATGCAGGTTTGTGATTGTGTTGAGTGAAATTCAATGCAACATCATATTTTTGAATGAGCTTGAATGTTTGGGATTGTCTGTGTGTATGTTTGAAAGTGCACTCTATGCCTACCACCCAATCTATATGTCAACTTTGCACAACTTAAAGTTCAAAACAACTAATTAACCATGGCTACACCCAATTCTTATGGCATCAATGGCTCCAACTTGCTAGGTCCTTAGGCTGCAATTAATGTAATTATATCCAACACCAATTTTGGTAGTTAGTATTTAGTGATTGATGTAGAATTGTAATATGCACACGGAACTTTATTTTATGACATTTTTTGTAAGTTTATTGTGATAGTTTCATAACACTCACATTAAAAGAAAACTATGATGTCAATTATGACCATGCTTTTTAATGCACATGCTCGAGTTTATGTTTGGTGGGCATGACCCTTTTCCATGCCCATTATGCATGACCTTGTGAGGGAAAAGAAAACCTCCATGTTCATGCTTACAAGGCATAAGTTTGTTTTGAAAAATCCTAGGCCTTTAGGCTTCACAGATGATTTTTTTAAAAAATGCCTTGCCTATTGGGTATTCCTGAAAATAGATGCCTAACCAACATTGGTCAAGGTTGGATCTTTAATCTTTTGAAACCCTTCGATCAAGGGTCCTTAGACCTCACCCTTACTTGTCGATTCTTTCTTGAAAAAAGAAAGAACCACCAAACAAGGGTAGAGATAGATTGGTCTTGTAAAGCCCATAATCACATCGAGCTTTGCCTTTTCACTTTTAACCTTTTTAAACTTTTTTTTGATTCATGGATATTATATTATGAAAACCCTAAACACAAGGTAGTGATGTTTTTGATGGAAGGGTTATGTTGGTGTGCAAATATGAAGTGGACTTTTCAAATGCATAATGAACAATTGTGTGTGTGGCAAAGTTGGTGAAGAATTTTTTTAATTAATTACATGTCCAAAAGTCAACTAAAAACTTTGCTAGTAATCATATGTTCCAAAGTTGGTTCAAAATTTGTTATCAATTGGTTAATTGGAAAAATAAGGTTTTCAAGATGAATTTGATGTTGTTCAATCTTGTATAACACCTTATAATTTGAACAAGAAGGTGAAAGATGAAACAAGTTATAAAAGTCGGTTGTTTAAGTTGAATCTTTGATGGCAAAGTGCAACACTACTTTTAGAAACAAAAAACACTTACATTTATATTCACAAATAATATTTTAAAAGGCATGAATCTCAACGCTTGGCAATCACAATTCCATTTTACGAGATGAATGTTTGTGTGATAAGCATCATCATAGCCCTCTTCGATCAAACTAAAGTACTAGTTTTCAAAGAAAGCGAATTTCAAGCTTGTGCACATGGATTTGGGTGTCTTATATCAAATTCATGGAGCAAAGAACTTTTTAATTTCATCTACTAATCTTTTTAAAATGTCTTTGTATACAAACCAATTTGGGTAATGCTTGACAAGTTTTAGAAACTTGATGGACAACCAAAGACAAACTATGTGTTATAGGTGGAGGTGGGGAGCCTAAGTTAGATGATCTCAATTTGATTCGGAAGGACAATGGCATTGTGAAGTACATAACCACCTCATAAAAGAAGAATGGAATAGTTCAAATGAAGATTGTACTCCTCTTACCACCAAAATCAGTGGTATTCCAGGATTCTGAGTTTCATCCTTCTGTCCTTAATTGCAAAGTTGGAAGGTCTGTGGCTTGCGAGATGGTCTCCTCACTGAAGAGTGCTTCCTAGACCAAATGTGTGCAGTATGGCAGAAAGCAAACATTGAAGCAAAAACCAAATCATGCCTGTTTTCTTCACAATTGCGATGATATTTTCAGGTCTGGGTAGATCAAGATGATTTCATGCCTTCAGATGCAACTGAAACTAAGGGGAAAAAAAAGTCAGATTGTGTTCCAAACAGTGGACAATAAAAGCCAAAAAAGTGGCTGTTTTCTGACTAATCCTTCTGACAATTGCCAATTACTTCTCAAGAGATAATGCAGAGGACACCCTTTGAGATAGGGGATGACCAGATCCCCAGGTCCTTGCCTGTACTGTGAGTCTCTTGTCCGGGTTTTAAACTGCAAGATCTGAAATCTGACAGCACCACTGGACGCAGAATCCTAAGACTGTGTTTTGGTTAAGGTCCCATGGAGACCCAATTATGGATCCCCCCTGACAGGGGTACATGGGTGCACTGTTTCAGGCTGGTATGGGATTTTAGGACAAAGGGGCTCCATGATCAAATATCATAAACTCCATAAGCTGAAACTGCATAAACCCAAATTGCACCTACTGCATTGAGACATTGGTTTCCTATTTATACAAGGCCTTTAAAAGATGCATACTCAGCAGCCTGGATACCCCTATACAAACCTTTGAAGAAGCTTGCTGGTCGCACACAGAAAGGCTTGAAGACTTGGAAAATTGCATGAACATCCGCTGTAAGTTGTTGGATGCCAAAGTTGGAAAAGTTAGAACCACTCAAAAGTGAATTCACAAGAAGCTGGTCCAATCTGACAGCCAAATCCCGCCAGAGTTCAATGAAATTCACTTCATCAAAAGCTCCATTGAGAGCTCTTAGCTGACTTTGAAGCACAGCCAATGCATCCACAAGAGTGGCTGAGACACCAACTTCATCCACACTCTCAGCATGCTCGTCCACAGCAACATTTCCAGCTTGTGCATCCAGGATCTCATGCACACCTGCAACAAACCCCAGTTCAATGTTGGATTCTCTATGAATACTGACAAAATATACATAGTGTCTGGACATAGAGGACCAAAATGGATGTTACAATTTTAGAGTGTGTTCACAATTTGGTTCATCGTACAATGGACTGCAGTAGAGGAGATTTGTACTCTGAGGAAATGCTATGCAGCCTTATTGCATACACCCCAAGCCCAATTGGACAGAGTGTAGCACACAAAGAGAGATACAGCAAGGGAGAGAAATTCCATGTACACAGCTATACTTACCACAGACTTTTGGACTAAGATCCTAAGCCCAGTGGGAAAGTGGTGGAAGGGAGAAGCAGAGAATAGTAACCACTGCCAAAGGCCAGTGCGGAAGGCTCACTCCAATACTATTGTCATTTGATTGACCATTCAGGCTTTCAGCCCAGGTTTGAGACTTGCAAAAAGGTACACTAGGGTGAACTAGGTCCTGGATGCTTTCAAAAGGCCTCCCTCTGATGTGAGAACACTACGTCAGAAAATTAAAACTGCCCTCACTGCCTCTGGACAACAAGCCTGTGAACTCTCTCCTGCTTTTGGTTCTTGTTCAAAGATACATATCCCACTCTTAAGTTTCTAGAGACTGGGTAGAAGTCACCTTTGACATCCCAACCCATGTTGCATACTTGAAACAAGTCAATGGAAGGGTATGTCAGACTTCTATCGTCAAGACCTTAACACATCATTCCTAGCTATCAACTTTTCTGATTCTGATTCTTCTTATTCCATGTTCTTTGTGTTCTGAATAAGAGATTAATGTCTCTTCTAACCTTCCCCCCACAACTTCTCAGACTTTGCTTACCAGACCCCCAAAACCAGTTTGAATACCCTACTCATAAGACCCTTCTTGCCATAGGCTTGTGGTCATTGATCCCAAAGCAAATTCAGACAGAGGATGGAGAGTGCACACCATGAATGCTAGCATTTCCCTCTTTTATCCATGTTCTTTTGTTGCGAAAATATTCTCGAGAACGAGCCTCAAATCCTCTTGACATTGCAGCCACCAGTTTTTGAATCCAATCTTTCCTAAGGCGGGCAAACCGCTCAATCTCTTCATCAAATATGGTTCCTTCCAACCCATAAAACCTGTCCTCAGATGATTCAACATCACCATCATTTTCAGCGTCCTGATCACTCTCTGTGCTCAATTGAGCAAGCCGCAGCTCAAGAAAGAAGATGTCCTCCCCTGACTCCTGCAGGGATTGGTCTAGTTAGCTCCAATTGTTGGCTATATTGTGACTGTTCATCAGCCAGCTTTAAGCACTAAGGACACAAGAAATGGGATCAATAACCCTGAGATCTAGCATCTGTGGCTACCACATATATGACCAAGTAAGAGACTCCCTATTGCAAGGCACCTGTGTGTTCCTGAGTTTCTCTCCACCATCATCTGTCCCAAACTGAGGAATTTAAGGATCATACATCCCCACCTAAGCAACTCTGGTGTAAGGAGTACCTGCAGTTTGCATTCAAAAAAACGTGCAGCATTTGCACAGAAAGCAACTTTCACCATCTCATTCTCTTCAGCAAGTGCTGTCAGACCTTCAGCCTCCTGGCACCTCTGAAGCAACTCCTTATGATACTCTTTGGCAACTGGAACAGCTCCTGCTCTGATGAAAGCCAGACGCTGGTCTACTTTTGGTAGACTCCGGCACCTGTCTATGATTGATAACATGGTTGCTAGCATGGCATCAGCCCCAGCAGGAGCTCGAAACTCTTCACTAGATCCCAATGATTGCTGTCCCAAAAAGTCCCCATCACCTAATCCACTCGCAACCAGCCTTTGAGAGCTTGGCATCATTCCTCTGTCAATAACCCAGAACTCTTCCTTCTCAAGTTTTGGCTTTAGCTTGTCCCATGCATCTGCAAACTCAACATGTGCCCACACCTGAAGCCAACTGGCTTGCTCAGCGAACACCCCTATACAACCCACACCTGATCCTAATAAATCTCCAATACTCTCCTGATTGACTGCATCCCCCTCTGATCCCATCTGGAAAAGACCAAGAGCACGCACTGCCAGTGACCTCATACGAATATCAAAAGCTAGGATCTGGTCAACTGTATGAAGCCAAAGTGCAGCTGCCGGTCCTGAAACCACAGTCTCTTCTTGTACATCATTCGCAAGACCTGGCAAGATCTTTATCCTTAGATGCTTACCAACCATACCCACAAGGCAAGAAACCCACTCCTCTCTGGCACTATAACCTGCTAGCCTCGCCTTATCAATCATGGGCTGCAGATACTCATCGATCATATCAACATATTCTTGACAAACACGGTAAGCAAGAGCACACACAAGCTCTGGCTTCTGGGTCCACCTCACAAAGTGATGCTCTGCCCTGGAAGCAATTGAACTGACTAGTTCCTCCACAGTCCACAGTGGCTCATGTGGGAGATGATCTACATCAATGCCGCTCCTGCTGCTGGCATTGTACTTAGTTGAAAACACCTCCTTCTCCCTCTTCCTACAAATTTGCCGTTGCCTCCAATTACGCTGCACAGCTTGCAAAGTTGATAGCACCATAAAACAGTCTTGATACCTGCAGTTGGTAGAAACATCAATGTGTGAAGTCCAAGACTGTTGTTCCTCAGGCTGAAAATGTCTGAACACAAAACCAAATATCAACTCGAAAGCAAGGACTCAAAGCTTGTGCTTGTGCATTTATCATACAGACAGGAAGGAGCTTTTGTCTTCAACACAACTTCAACATCATCAATCTCTCAAGTTGTCCAATGTAAGCTTTGAGAAACATACCTCAATGCTATATAATCCTCCATATCAAGCAATGGATTTGCCATGCGAGCACTGCCACCACCTTTCTGATCTGCATCTCCTCCTCCTGCTGGAGCAAGAGGGGGTGGCCAACCTATAATAGCCAGGAGAGTACAATACTCCGCAATTGCAGCAGGTCGAAGAGATGAAGCAGCCCGTTCAACCCGAAGATCTACAGCTGAGACAAGCTGCCTCCACTGTGGCTTTGTGCTTGCAATCATAGCAATCAAATCTTCCACCACTCGCATTGTTCGAACTGCATCTGAAAACCTTTCCAGAATCTCTTCATTCACCTGGCTTCAGGGAAACCATTGGGAGACATGAAGAGAGGGGAGCATTTGTGAGCAGTTTTCTCAGTCGCAAAAAGCTTGACAAGTCCCCCTCCCTCCCTCCCTCACTCACTCTCTCACTCAAACACATGGACTTAAATCCATCAGAAATGGCATGCATGGCGTGCAGTGAAGATGCGTGATATGAATGCTGTGCAGTGTTTCTTGTCATGGATCGATCCTGAGTACCAGAATCAGAAGACTGAAAGACGAAGAAACTTTTAGGGGAAGCCCCTGCGTGAAAGAAGAGGAGGAAGGAGAAGGAGAAGACAAGAACACTACCGTTCGCTGAACCGCGAATCGTCGATTCCTAGCAAGCGACGTTGCAGCAGTGACAGCATCCTCCAAGTCCCCTACCAGCTGCTCCAAGCGCAAAACGTTTTGTGCATAGACGCGAACCTGCTCCACTCTGGCAACTTCGCTAGCCAAGCTCGAAAGCTCCTGGACAAGAGCTCCATTGGAACTAGGGCTCGAAACAACGGGATGCGGACTCGAGATCGGGGAACTGGGATTCTCCCCCGTACCACCGCCACCGCCACCGGCAGCGGCGGGGGCAGCAGCGGAAGAAAAAACCGCCGCAGAGCTTCTGATCTGCTCGATTCTAACAGCGAGATCGTGAAGAGACGCAGTGAGGTGTTGCGCAACGGAGGCACCTTCCGCTGCTCGGGATTGCACTCTGAGTTCCAGTTTCCGCAACTCTGCTTCATTATTCTCCCGATCACCTTTCAATTTCGCCGATAAGCTTCGTGCCGATGCAAGGTCGCTTGCACTCTGAAACTGAGAGTCCAGAATCTCTTGAACCGCGGGGGAAAGGGAAGAGACGAGAGGAAGAACAGGACGTTGTCGTCTTCTCATTGTTAACGATTTCTTCTCTCGCCTTGATCATACTCTTACCATTCTCCCAAACTCCTGCTGCTGCTGCAATCCTTGCCGAAGCGATCACCGTCCGTCGGCATCCAGCAAGCGCTTGTTCTGATCTCCTACGCATTGCATGTCCACGGGAAACCCTAGAGCTCAGCCCTAGAGTCTGTTTTACCATTTTGTTGTTGGCCTTGCCTAGCAAGGCAAGAGGGATATTGTGTGTAGATTCATTATAGAGTTATAGTAGCTTAAGGGATTTTTATAGGCCCCTAGGTAAATAATAATACTAGGTCTATTTATTTTTATATGAGGATTTTTGAAACATGATATTTTGGCTTGTGTTGAAACTTGAGATTAGTTATAGAGTTATGATATCTTGAAGGATTTTGGTTTCTTTATTTTAGAGGATTTTTCTAAGATTATATTTTTGCATGGTGAAATATTTGAATTTTTGTAATTCTTCTTTTGCCTTATGATACTTTTTAGTGTAAATGGCATGGCCACACTGTGACCCAACCCAATATTGTGTTTAGATTTATTATAGAGTATCGTAGCTTAAGGGATTTTGGCCCCTAACCTAATAATAGGTCTATTTTTATCTGAGGATTTTTTTTAGATGATATTTTGGCCTATGTTAAAACTTGAGATTCGTTGTAGAGTTATATATTATCTTGAAGGATTTTTCTTTCTTTCTTTTAGAGGATTTTTTGAAGATTATATAATTTTTGCATGGTAAAGTGTTTGAGTTTTTATAATTCTTCTTTTGCCTTAAGCTACTTTTTAATGTAAATGGCAAGGCCACAATCTGACACACCCCTTTGTTTGTTCAAACTTCAAACCCTAAGTTTTGTTGTGCTCTTTTCTAGGTACCTATTTTGAAGCTGAGTATTTGAACCTAGGTGTTCGAACCTATTGGGAGTCAAAGAGCCATTGGGTATAGATATTAGAAAAATTAATAAAGTTCAAAGAACTATCAAATTTCAAGTATATTTTAAACATTTCAAAGAATTGTTGTGATAAATAAATGTGGATTTATGGTTTTTGTGTGAAGAGGGTGTTCATTGTTGTTATTTAGGCGTCCAGAATTATCTCTTATCTTGTCGTATTATATGCATGAGAGCATGTCTGATGAGGTGGTTTTATGTTGATGATAATTATGTTTTTAAGAAGGAACGAAAGACTAGGGAATAGTGTTATGTTTTTTGTTTTATTTCCTCTATGGTGGAGAATGGTGTGAGGAGGGAGCTAGACAATGTGGCACAAGGCTACAAGAGCCGTTGAGGATTCCCAAATAAGCTCTTTAGTTTTGGTGTTTTTAGATGGCTCATGTTTAGATTCAGGGATTTTGGTGTTTAATTGTGTTGTTTGGTGTGAGTTTGAATTTGGGATAAATGCCCATAAGTCTCAACCAATATTTTGTTGATTCTAAAACTTTTGTTGCATTGGATTTAGAAACAGAATGTTAGGTTTTAATAGATCTTTAGAAGTAGAAGATGAAAGGGATGAGAGGCTCTTAAGGGTTTATTGAATGGTCAATTGTGGAATTCACAACTCAAATTAGATATATTTGAATCAAACACTAAAAACTATTGAAGATGGTTGAGTACATGGGTATTGGGAGTTCTGAACATTCATTCTTTCATGGGGAAGTTGGATATTTATTAGGATATTTTCAAGTTTCTGCCTACAAAGGGATCACTACTTGTCAAACACCCTCTTCAAACCCTAATTTGCTCTTCTAACTAGGAGATTAATTGTTTTCGAGTTAGCTTGTGAGAATCCACAACTAGTGACCAAGATAACCAATGAGAGGGGACTCATAATGTTTTGATTTGTTATCTATCCTTGTTTAATATTAGTTTTGCTTAGGATCACTGTGGTTTTATTGTTGTGTGAACCTTCATAATTAAAGTTCAAATGAAACAGGTGTTGTACAATAAAATGTGTGGATTGATGGCATAGTCTTTGTGTAATTTAATGTGCCTTTCTTTTTTGTTACATTGTTGGGCTTGATGAAATAATTGGCAAAGATCCATTGGTTTTTTAAGGGGATATTTGACTTTTCTTAATTGAATTTTTTTTTAAAAACAATAGTCACCTATAATAACCAAATATTTGATTTTTGATAACCATGGTTATATATCAAAACCGAGTACCTATTTGATTTTTTTATGACCATGGTTACCCAATTTGATACCCAGATTTGATTTTTAGAAATGGGGTTTGGTGCCATTTCTAGTACTTGCCCCCCACTCTGGGTATATCCACACAAAATCACACTAACATCGTACATACCAATCTACCAACATGGTGGAAACAAAGGTCATACAATTATCAATTGTTAAATGAGCTTTTTTTTTTTGCCCCCATCCAATAATGAAACCCTTGTCCTTCAACATAACGAAACTACGTAAAATGTTTTTGTGAATAAAATTCTGAAGCAATTGTAACATAGTGAATGTCAAACATATGTTTAACTCAACAAAAATTAACCTATGCTTATTTCAACAAAGATTAATACTAATGACGTGAATGGAGAGCAAGGTCTACATGTGGTTGGCCTACAATGTTTGTTGATGAAATTAATGCTTATCCAATTTCAAGTTTTTCTTTTTGTTAGCATTGATCTCTTGAAAGGTTTTCCTACACTTCAATTTATCATTACACTATTTTTTGACATAAACAATGAAATAAGTATTTGATGTATAGAAAAGGCATTGAAGTTTCTCTCATTTGTTCCTTTCAAATTAGCATTGATAATAATAAATAATGATTTCAAAGACATAAGAATAGGTTTGCATTTTGCACCCACTAATGCATTTGAGATATTCTAATAATATTATTGTTAAAATTCTAATATTGTTTTCTTTTGGATTCTTGTTACAATTCAAACAACTTCTTTTGTTCGAATTGTTGTTATAATTTTTTAATGTTTTCATTTTTTCATTTTTTGTGGATTTGAATTTTGATACAAAAGTTTTGCCTTGCTTGTGTTCAACATCTAATGCCATAGAAATTATAACCTCCTCAATTTTTTGTTTCATGTGGACCTAATGTGCCCTTGTCTTTCACCTAACATAATTTGTAGAACTTGAAAATTGGTGCCACTTGATTCAATAACATGGTACAAACCTTCTTCTTCTTCCTTACTTCACAAAAAACAACTTGCATTGTCAATACAAGTTCTTGTGATGCTCACATGAAGAAATCTTTAAAGAATGAACAACACATGTACACGCTAAAACAATCATGAAATCAATTTTGGAATTTCTTTTACACATGATCCAAAAGGACAAAAAATCATCTTCATTATATCTCACAAACGTAGACAGCACATTCTCACCCATCGATTGGGCAAATTCTCAACATAGATGAATAACATCTCAAGTTGTTGGTTGCCACCTTTGAAGGCCAACAACCCATTGTACATCTTCCACAACCCAAATTTTCACAAATTCTTTCTAGCAAACTTTCCCAAACTATTACATTATATAACCATAGTTCATGGCCTTAACAATTACCCTAGGCCAAAATTGCAAAGAATACAAATAAATAAAAAATAATCTTACAACCAACGAAGTGAAGTAACATACACCATAAGGGAACCATGTTTTGTTTCTTTTGGGGGATGGTGGGGATATTGGATTTTTGTTGTTCCCAATGTGCTTCGAACATTCCTCAATAGCTTTTCACTTAACCCCAATTGGGTTCCACACTACTACACATTACTAATGATGATGAAGATGAAAAGGATGTGTTATTTTGTAAAAATTAAATTTCATTTGAATGATTTGATATTGAATGAATTTGCATAATGTAACTTGAATTGAATTCAAAATTTTAAATTGAATCCACATTCAATGGAGTTTACATTTAATTAAATTGAAATGAATTGAATTTAACACAATATTTTTTTCCTTTGGATTCAACATGGTTAATGTTTTCGTTGAAATTTCAATTGAATTGAATATGGTCGAACTAAATCAAATTCAATTCAATACAAATTAGTTGAATTCAAACCAATTTGAATTAAATTTATTTTCATAAATGTGTTGAATCAAATCCAACCAAATTATGAAAATTCAATTATGAAAAGGCCTTTCATGTCCATGTAACTAGATTGGTGAAAGAAGTGAAGGAATCAGGTAGTTATGAAATGTTTTCATAATTGTCACATAGAATTGGTGAAAGGAGAGTTAATTATGTAATTATGAAATGTTTTCATAATTGTCAAACAGATGACATCCATAATTGTCATGGCGATGACCACTTATGGACCCTATATATGTTTCATTTAAATAATTCCATAAAAATATCTTTTGCCATGAATTCTACTCTTGTAATCTTTGATTGCCCAAAGAAATAAAGCATTACATATTTATTTTGGAACTATCCAAAGTTTGACTATTTTTTTTTGTGATGTGATGGTGGGGTAGGGGGTTGTGAATTTATTTATTTTTGTCTCAAGTCATAAACAATTCTTATTTTTTAACAATTTATGGCCAAATTTCAACTTTTGTTGGCATCATGCAATGGGGCTACTAGGATTTCTAGATGTGTTTCACCATGAACATTGTTGGATGAACTTGCAAGTTGATACTTCATTAATTGAATGCACTTAAATCACTAAAAAATTTGTCAAATGTGTAGCTAACAAAGTTGCAAGCTCATCACATGTTCACTATCAAAGTCTTAACTTTAATCTCCCCCAACATCTATAAGCATTCTTGAGCACAACCAATTTACCCTCATAAGGTTTCAACCATCACCAAAAGTGGTGTCCTAAAGTGTAACTCTTTTGCTAGATTAGTGTCAAGATCTTTTAGTGTAGAGTGTTAGGATTCACTCTTCTTATAATTGGGATCACCTAAATTTGTTTCCCCATGCTTAATTATTGCTAGTTATGGAGAATGCAATAAATGTTCATAACTTTTTATTATGCTTGAAAGTTGAAATGTCCATTTTCAAGTCTAATCCCTTCGATTGTATTCTTGTTGTTTGTTTGTTGAATATTTTTGAAGTTTGATATAATTGGGAATGTTGTATTACAATCCATTTGTTTATGGATTTGTGCAAAGTAATGGGGGTGGATGTTTCAACTTTGAATAATGACAAGAGTATGAATTTGGAAGGCTATAGATGAAATGTGGGTTTAGATTTGCCAAGTTGAACTCAAGGTGAATTCCTTTATCACACCTTGCAACTATTTTTTTATAATTATTTTCTAATCTTCTTCATATCTAATGTTGGGTGGGTATTTAGACTACGCCAAGTATTTGATGGAATATCTTATTAGGTATGTAGGTATATACCAATTGAATACCAAATATGGCAATACTTACATTCACACCTATATTTGGGATCATAAGTAATATGGTAATTATTTTGCCCCCACATTTGGTTTTTAAAAAAATCACTTTCATACCAATATTTGATTCAATGTTAAAAAAACTAAGGTTTTTTTAAGCAAGACTTGGTCATATACCCTTTTAAATACTCGAGGTTTTTCTTTGTTGGGTTCAGGGGTTTAGGCTTGGAATCGAAAGATAGAGGTGACAAATACTATGGACTAACATTTTTGGCCCCTTTCGATGTAATATTTTTGGTGCATTATGATTGTGTCAATAATCTAGACTTTGTGATTGTGTCTTGCATCACCATTTTTTTTATTGAATGCAAAGATCTTCATGGTCACTTGCTTTGATTGTAATAATAGGTTATTGTTTCATTTTTGTGAAACACATTGATACTAGAGTTCATCAAGTGATCAAATATGACAACTTTGATTGTGAAATTAAAACAAGGTGTTGAAGAAGGTGCTTTTGGATTTATTTTGTTTTTTTTCTTCTACATTTTGGTAAATCCCCACGTGAAAGCACATTAGGGGGGACCCACTTTGGGCAAAAATGTATAACAAGTATGACAATGTACATTGAGTTTTTCTTGGTGGTAATTTTTTGGTAATCCTATATTTTAAAAATTTCTTTTTGAAATGTGCATAACAATTTTTTTATAATTGAAAGTTCATTTTAAGCCCAAATTAACCTTGATCCAATGGTCAAATTATGAAGATTGGGAAAATTCAATGTATATAATGTGTATTTTTTTATAGTTATAAGGTGTCATGCTCCATAAACAAGGGGAAAAAAAAATTGTTCGCTTCAAGGATCTTCCCTTTTTTCATTTGATTATAATAAAGTTTCTATGGATTACCAACATTAAAAAATCATGTTTTAAACCAAATTTTTTCAACAAAATATTATTTTTCAAAAAATTGGTGGATTATCTTTTCTTACACCATTTTCATTCTTCACCTAAATTTTCATCCAAAAATGACACATATAACTTTTTTTGAAGTTTATTATTTATTTTTCATACTTTTTGATGGGTATAATTTTGGTCCAAATATATTCATCACATAAAAAATATTCATCTTTTGTTGATTATTTTAAAAAAATTGATCAAATCAAATTCCAAACTTTTCAAATCTCCCCAAATTTCACAATATTGTTATCAAGTTTGGAATACACATCGTCAATTTTTTGAAATGCAAAAAATTATACTTCACAACAACAATTTTGAGTGACTATAATATGCTATCACCCCCCACGCCACATTGTTTTTGTGTTTTTTGTTTTTCATAAAAGATTAATGTTTACAAAACTTTATACTTTTCATAAGTTTTAGAAGTTTTGTTCAATGTTTTTAAGGTTAAAGTTATTTCTATTTAGTGTTTTCATTAAAAAGTTATAAAAAACATAGAATGTTGTTTCAATTGCCCATAAAACATTATTTTCCATCAAAGACTTTGTTGCTTTCAATATCATGTAGGAAACTTTAATCATTGATTTGGATAAAAGTTAGGTTGGGTGACACGCTCCCAAGTTCTTAGTTAGACCCAAGATGGGTATAAGTTATTCAAACAGTGGAATTATGAGGAACTCGGGGCACGCTCCCAACTTTCAGCATTAGAAAAGGTAGAGGGGCGTGTTGAAGCTCTAGGATGGGACTAGGAAGAGGGACGAGCTTTACTTACTTACTCGAACCTACATCAAACCAACCAACAAGTTGGTTAGATCACTTTCTGAAGCACCTTTGGTGTTAGGACAAGCCACGAGCAACTCTGGATTCACAAGACTCACCACAGCCCGGACTCGGGGGAAGCCACCACCTTCCCCCATATAATATTCTCTGTGTCTCTCCACGGCACCTACATCCGAATGGTTTTTTGTCTTGGGACTCCCAAGGAAGAGTCCCGAAACTGTCATAGTTTAGACTCCCAGGACTTTGTAAAGTCATAACTCTTTGTTTAGACCTCCGATCGAGATGAGGTCTGAAGCAAACTTGTATCTCTCGTTGAGAAAGGGTGTGTCGCACTCCACTTGCATGCACCGGGGTCAGGTCGATTCTTGACTTTTGGTGGTCAGGAGTCAAATTGCCAGTTTGACTCCCGACCCTTCTTTTTGCCATAACGTGTGCTACAAATGTTCAAATGGTTAATGCGAGCCCATTTTCGACATCTACACTTCAATAGTTTTCCAATGATATAAAAAACACCCCAATGCGAGGTGTTTTGACCCCTGCAATCGAACTCTTAAGTTTCGGGAATCCTTGAGGACTCCCAAGTCCCCATTTCGAGAGTGTGAGTTTCATCCTCACATTCTTTCAAAGTAGGGTTGCCACATTGGGTATAAATTGCTTGTATTTCTTTTTGTGAATTCATTCAATAGGCCTTTTTCACTTGTTATTTATCATGAAGTGTCACTTTCTATTTTCCACCCAAAAATTACACCCTTAAAACAACATTAATGGATTCTAAGCATCCCACCAATAGTACACAAGTTTTGCAATTAATTAAACTTGGCCCTTTCACAACACTTGTAGGGTCTAGTAGTGGAACTATTGAAAACTTTCAATTAATTACATCAAATGAAGGTGGAAAGGAGGCCTTTGACATTGGTGGGGATGATACATATGTCACAAAATTGCACATGGCAAGCTTGAGGAAGTAAGGCATTACTTGGAAACTCAATTTCGTGGGTAGTTTTATAGGTGAACAATAACAAACCAATTGATTTTGAGCAAAATAAAATCATGAAATGTATTATTTGCCACTTTAATGTGGTTGGCCCAAGTATTTTGGCCTTGTGCACTAGGTATCACAAAGGTATAATAACATACCACAAATTTAATGGCATAACAACCATGAAAATACTTGGATGTGAATCACAAGGCCTTGTACAAAAAATATGTGGAAGAAGTTGTTATTGCAAATTATCCTAAAGGCCCTCATGCTCGAGAACCACTAACTAAGAAAAACCACATAACACCAAGTGCCATTTCAGGTTTTTTATTTTACAAATCCTTTCAAGAAAAACAACAAGACATAAAAACATTTCTTGAAAGATTTTATATTTTTTATCATTAAGGGTTATTTGCCATTGAAGACTATTGAATCCATTTAATTGCAAAGGTTGGTGTATAGGTTGTGCTTGCAAGTGATATTCCCATCCAGAAAGGTTTTTGTGAAGAATGTGTTTCCCAAGTTGGTAGAGAAAACCATTGTTGAGTATCTCTAGCCTACACTAACTTTATGTCTATTTGCAACTCACACCTTTGACTTATGGATGCCAATTGGGGTGCATGACATATTTGTTTATGTGAATTTCCTTTTAGTTTAGGGAGAGCCAAAACATGTCACCATTAGATTGTTTGAGGTAGTTGATACAAATGATGTAATTATGGCACCAATTTTTTTGCAACTTTTAAACAAGTTTTCATTCATTCAAAAAAATGTTGCCTACATAAAGGATGAAGGCTTCAATATGCAAACTTGTGTAGTTCTTATAAATTCAATTATCATCACTACTACAAAAACATATTTTTCAAATGGTTCAATTCGACTAATTAATCCTTCTTGATTAATGACCATGTGCATTTGATTAAAGGCCCAAAGGCTAAATGACATTGGTTTTTTTACTAATGAATTTGACTAAGATGATATATTTGATTATTTATCAAATCAAACATCTAGTCAAATTGAACAAAAAAATGATTACCTTGGTCAAAATGGTCAATGAGTTCTAATCAAATGAGACATTTAATAAATTTGGACAAAACAAAATGACATCTTTAGTCATGATAGCCAATGGCTTTCTAGTCAAATCAAACATTTGATGTTAGTTTATAGGTTAAATTAATTATTACCTAAGCTATGTAGGTAGGCCTAGTCAACCTATCAACCATCCTACAATCTACCTACTTCCTATTACCTACCTACCTACCTACCATCCTATCTATTACTCACCCAACCACCCACCTAGTCAACCACATATTATGTACCTACCCACCCACTTACCTACTTACATATTTACTTTTTACACTAATAAAAAACCCATATTTGTGACTTCAATTTATTATTAAAATCTAGTTGTAAATGATTCCTGCAACTAATTTTTCCATTGGTTGCATAAGTTTAGTCATCCCAACATTTAATCGCAAACATGATATAAACATGACATTAACACAATGCACATGGATGAGGTATATGGTAAACCATAAACTTTGACTATGTAATTTGTGGCAATTAATTACCACAATGTGAAACTTCCCTAATAACCAATTACACATCACTACATGGCATGATTTGTGCATTTCTAAAAAAGAAAATTTTAAATAAATGTTTTTCATTTTGATTGTTTTTTGAAATTGCCTTATATTGTTGACACATGGCATAATTGAAAGTTCCCATGTGGCATAATCAAAAGTTGCCATGTGGCATAATTTGTGCATTTTCAAACAAAAAATTTAATTAATTTCTTTGTTAATACCATGTTTCTAGTAAGTAGATTTACCACCTTGAATCAATGGGTTTTTGTCCTTGCCATGTTGCATCTCTATTGTTGTTGTGTTTGACTTGGATTTTGACCACAATATATAAAATCACTAAGAGGTGTGTTGGAAATTGAAAGCATTGAATTTTGGTTCCATTGGCAATTAAAGGTTTCATGCCATAAAATTGCTAGAAAGCAAAAAATATTTGTACACACCTAATGACAAGTTTGGGTATTTTAATTTTCAATGCTAGAATTATTGTGATGCCTTTGTACCGCAAAAAATCCACGAAGCTAAATGAGGTTTCTATAGGTTATGGAAGGTATTGGTTTTAGCTTAAATTGTGAATAGTTAATTAAAAAAATCTGTCGTATTTTCATTCAAGTTGCAATAAGCTTCTAGAAATAAATTCATCTGATTTTAACTTTTGTTCATGCAACATAAGCTGTCATAACCTTTTAAGAGTTGCTGATAGAATGTCAGAATTTCACTTTCAACGTGAATAATAGTGATGAGCTACCATTACTACCCACTATTTCCTTAGCTCCCAACCATGGGTGAAAACAATAATTAGATTGAAATTTTTGGCAAACCATTAGACAAAAATCTATGCCCAAAGAAGGTGATAAATGTATCGCCACCATTCACCTAGTGAAAGTATAAGAAACATACTAGGGAATGTTTTCCATCAAGAAAAGTTGTTCACCATGCTAACTTAACTTAGATGAATTGCCCTATGGGATGATATCTTTTCCTAAAGATTTTTGTTTTCTTGACATAATTGGAGCTTTCTCACCTGACTTTGCAACTAATGGCAACGAAGGGGATTTGGATCCTCGTGCATACTCAATGATCATAGGCTTCCCTCTGAGGTTACAACCATTTAACAACTCCAATGCTATTTTAACTACCTCTGTATTTGTCATCATTAGCCAAAAAAAAATGTCATTGGCACTTGGAACTTTTGATTCTAAATGCTACATATATGTCATTCACATATGGACTTTCTACAATTAGAATATTAAAGTGATGGGAAGACTAAATCATAATGTTGGCTAACACTTGAGAGATATAACTAAATTGATATGAAGCTTACCATCACACAAGCTTTTTTGAAATTCAAATATGTGCACTAGATGGTTCAAAGATGTGCCATCTATTATTCTAAAGCACACCCATTGGCAATATCTGAAATACAACTTGCACCTATACTCTGAATATCGTTTCCCTCTTATGAAAATGAAAAGCATATATACCAAGCAATGTTACAAAGGCATGACCTTTCATTTGCCCTTGATGCATCAATCACAATACAAGCTTCTCCCCATTGCCCCTTTGGAAATGAAAAAAAATACCAAGCAAACAAGCCTTTGTGACATCTGCCTTTAAAATTTTCAAATATAGTGTATGCACCACCACCACAAGATAAATTAGAGGAAATCGAAATATTTGTTTCATGATACATGTACTTGTCAAGTAGTGGTGGGGTTGGGCTTGCAAAAGCCTTGGTCATTATATGAGGACCTTTTTAGTTAAGTGTGCTGATTCCTACAAAATTCACACTCACCGTGGGAAAAAAATGTTTTCCTTCAAGGGCAGTACCTACAACAATCCATGTGGGGGAGTTGAGGGTTGTACATAGGAATTCAGATTTTGAGATCATCCCCAACACACCTTTAAAATCAAGTTTATATACAATTGAAACAGAAAAATTATCAATCATCTTAGGTAGTTGAGGAGGAGTAGAGTTCCCTCCCAAAGTGGGACATACTCTTATACAAGAAGACATTGTCAAGATTATTTACAAGCACAAAGGTTGGGCAAATGAGACTTGGTTGTGATTGCATTTGTGGTAGAAGACCCTAATACCACTTTGGGATTAAGGGAAGGTTTGTGGTCTACTTACTTGTGGGGTAGCCCCCTTCTGCAACCCATTATGATTAACTCCCAAGAATGGCTTGTGGCCACCTTTGTTATCAACAGGAGCTACCAATTTTCAACAAGTTCCTCATAGATAATAACCTTAGTTTTTATTTTTGTAAAAGGCTGATGGTTGAAAGACATTTACAGAATTTCAATTAATAGAATTTGGAATCTAGGGGGACCTCAAATTTCCTTACTCATGGCCACCAGCTCAACAAAGTGTGTTTTGTGCTTTGATTGCTATTGCTCTGTGTTGTTGTCTACTATTTCACCAAATGCAAGAAAATGTTATTACTTAGTTTCTTCTCCTTGCATATAACTTGGTTGTGGCCCATATCATCTGCACTTGGTCCTTGCCTATGCATCATCATGAGTTTTAACACATATTTATAAGATTGCAAAGAAAACCACCACTCCCCAATGAAAAGCACCCTTTATAGGGAGTGCGATCATTATATGAGAAACATTGTTGCTCCTAATAGAAACTTCCAATTACCACCAAAAAATATGATTGTTAATGGAACTCACTCCCTAGTGGAATGCCCAACTAAACCCACATTCAATATCCTAGAAGCCAAGTCCATGACCCACCTTTTTAGATGAATCAAAAAGTGAAACTCTAACTCCTCTAATCTTTTGCAAATGGTCCCTTGAGAAACAACAAAAATATTGAACATAAAATAATTTATCATTTAGGTAGCAATTGGATTTCTAGGCATCCCAAAAATTACAAGAAATCAAAAGAAACAATAATTTTCCAAATCCATAATAACCAACTATAAGGGTGCAAGGAACACACACTTTATTTTAGGTTTTGACGGGCCTTTAGACTAGAGCATATCACAAAGAGCCCAAGCCTTTTAATTTGCTTGTTGTTATCGTTGTGAATGTTCTCTAAACTTTGCCAAGCTTGCCACACTTGTTAATTCATGGCCAATGCACCGCATGCTCTCTATGGCTCCTCAAAATCAACTAGTTCCAATCTACAACCAAAAAAAACTTGATTCTCTTCATGCAGCCCCCACAAGTACAATAATCACATTACAATAGGTTGCCAAGACTTCAAATTGATGTAGTCAAGAATCAGAAAACACTAATGAAGGGAAAAACGTGCATGTGGGATGAAGTGGAAAAACTACATACCCATGATTATAGGTATTGTTGTTGTTTCTGAAGCTTAGGGTTCAGGTTCTTGATCTTACCAGTAACAAGGTCCAACAAAACAATGCCATAGTTAAACACAACAGCTTTTGGAGTGAGTTGGTTACAACACATACTTAGAAACAACATAACCCTTGCTGGTCAAAAAACAGGTTGGAATCCAAATGCAAAGTGGTAATTTATTGAACATTGTGAGGTTCACCTTCCTATCAATATACAAAGAAGCTGGAACAAAGTCATATCACTGCATGATAATAATCACATCTTTGGGGCCAAAGAGTGGGTCAGTCATAGGTGGATTTTATAGTGGGGAGATAACTATGGTTGATCATGTTCAATGTAGTTTGTCCTAGCCACAAATGTGTGTAATTTCTCTACATCATTCTAGAGGAGTTGTGTAAGACCAACGTTAGCAATTTTTGGGCCACGCTTATGATCGACAAGAATATGGGTGGCTTTGATGTCATAATGGACCATGCAGGGCTCAAACTTGCTATGAAGATGAACTAGGCCTTGTGTTGTTCCTAGCATTATGTTGAATTAACTTGTCCACGCTAGATTCAATCCCTTTACACACTTTGTCAATGATATGTGGTAGGAAATGCACATTATATTGCTTTATGCAAGCCTTAATGACAAGGATCTTTTCAAGACCACTAGCTCACAAAACAAGATGTATGCAAAAACAAAATTGATTATTTATGTTCACTTGCAAATTCTCCTCGCATGATTTTCAAGTTGTCAAAATTGGCGATCCACCTCTAGTTTCCAAAGCTCCTTCTTTTGGGACATTATTTTCTTATTGAGCATGCGTCTCTTAATTCCTTTCACATATAATACTCGTCTTCTTCATTGCACATAAGTGTTCGATTATTAATCCTTTTTTGGTGGGCCACTTTCATGTGACTTCTATGGAGGCGTTGTTTATTCTTGGGGGAGAAAATCAAAGTGAGTTCTTTATGAATTAGAAGCGCAAGTCATTATTATAATGATTATTTTTACACATGGAATTAAATTTTTTTCAAATAAATTGATTATGATTGAAATAAATGTGCAATTGATGATTTTAAATCAAGACAAAACCAAGGGCCACCTTAAGTTTCAACTAAACAACTTGCCAAATCTAGTGACATGTTGCATGTTCAAGCCTATCAAAAGTTTGTTTTTATACATTTCACAATGTGATTTAATTATTGTCAAAGCTTGTACTTCATTTATTTATAAATTACTTGTAAATTTGAAATTTTCATTTTGCAAGCAAAAGAAAATGTCAAAATGTTGACAAATTCTATCATTCAACATAAATAGGTACTAATTTTTTCTTAAAGTGTACATGATTGTAAAAAAAAAAAAACATGTTTTTTTTTATGTTTTTCATAATGCTTGGGTTTGCAATCACACTTAATGTTATCTTATGTAAATTTTGAACAGACATTCAAATTTGACTACTAATTAAATATTTGTTTAAATATGTAATGTATAGGTTTGTAATTTCATGGGTTATAAGTGGGAGAAACTACCTGTAATAAATAGGGTTTAGGATTTGGCTTACATTTAATTTATTACATATTGTGGTAGGGAATAATGTAAAGGAATTTGATTGAAAACAAAAGATTTGCAATTTTGTTTATTTGTGACAAACTAAAACATAATTAAACCCCCCTCCCATATTAATCTTACCCATGTAATTATAGGTTAAGATTTCATTATGTATGTGGATTTCAATTTATGGTCTCAATATATATAGGCTATGTTAAACATTAAACATGGGGTTGTTTTTAAAAAAATTATTAATAGAACTTTGTGAGTTTTTATATACATGTTCATGCCTTGTTAACAAGATGGACTAAAACACACCCAATGCAAAAAAACTGATTATCAACTGAGTCACAAAAGGTTAGTTTATTTTATTCAAATATTGTAATATATTCAATGTGAATATAATAATACATTAAATTGATAATGTGGCACAAAAATTTGACATTTGCAAAATTTCATATCAATTATTTGGATCTATGTACTTACACATTATTGTTCATTGTTTTTTTGTGAGGCATTAATAGAAAAGACTCAAAACAAATATGAGTGATGAAAATGTTGTAAACATGGCTTCAAAATGTGCAAATAATTATTATTACACATATTGTGAAAAATGTGTTTCATGGAACAAAAAATGCATTGAAAACCACGACAACCACAAGCCTTATCAAATATTTGTGAAGTTATAGGAAAATACACCTCTATTCGAACACTTTTGCATAAGTAATTGATTAGTCATATGTATGAAATTCATGTTTGATTATTTTTTAAATCCAATATCTAATATATTGATTCATTTCCAAAACAAAGTGAGGGAGAACAATCTTATATGGTGTGTAAAGTGTGTGAAGCTTCAGTTCCAACTTGTTTTGAAAGTATTATGATGCATGTGACTTGGCCGAAACATGTTCAAAAACAACAAATTTAGCAATTACAATCATTATTCCAAAATACATGTAAGTAGCATTTTTTTGTTTTCCAATGTAAAACACGTGCATGCATGTAATTGTGATTGACATATGTAAATATTACATTTGCAGGGGTCTCGTGTGGCGAAAAAAATCAAAATATTTCTAATTGGAAAAATTATCTTCCACCTAGGTCGGCATATTTAATTGTGTTAAAAAAGGAGAAGCCCAAATGTCATTATTTCAAACACAATGATATTTAATTACAATCATTGCAATTTTAAAACTTGTATACTTCAACATTATTAATAAAGAAAAAATATATATTTTCTATCGTTAGAGTGTTATTGTATGATGCCATTCCATGCATTAACTTAAAAAATTTGTGCACGGAAGCAACCTGGTTGGATTTGAATGTGAATGAATGTAAGTGAGGCCTTAATATGGGTAATTCTAAGATGAACATGTTTGGGCGGAGAAAGAATGTGTACAAAAAAAGAATTTGCATATGGCAAATATGTATCATCATATTTTTGCATTGATTTATGTTCAATCAAGTTTTAATGCATACATGTTTAAATAAGGTGATTTTTGCAAAAACGTGCATCAATGTCCAGAAGTGGAGGAAAAATCATCAAATTTTGTAAGAAAAATCCACATTTATTCATGGAATAATTTCCCAAGGGCAACGGAAGGTTTGGAGAATAAAAAGAAAAGGTTGAAAATTGATGATGGAGAAGGCCATCTTGTGGACCAGTCATTGCTCACATCATTCTGCTTACCAAAAACTATGAAGTGAAAATTCATGCAGATGTTGATGATACTGATATATGTTTCATATTATGGATATAGGAAGGTATGTTGGTTAGTTTGAATTTCATTTCATCATTTTTTCTACATTTAATGATAATCACTAATGTTTAAATTAATCACAAAATGCATAAAATGGAATGGGAGTAGATGGTCAATCAACATTTTGTTTGCCAAATTTTGAGGTAAAAGCTGAAACAAAAATGGGGCAATTTTCATGTTCAAGGCATATCATTTTTTGATTGTACAATGAAAAACTAAAGAGGGAATCAATATGGTATGACATTTTTTCAAAAAACTTTTGTACTAAATCATTTGAGAAGTTTAAAAGGATAATGATCATTGTCATTGACTCAAATTGATATCCTTATCATTATTTTGTTTGGAATGTTGTTTTTTTTTCCCCAAAAAATCACCACCATGATTAAACATGTATGTTTTCCACATGAACACCAAAGTTATTTTTTTGGGTAGGCACCTTTTAAACAAAAATAATAATCAAGCACCCAAAGTGCATGAAATAATATTTTTGTTTAAGATGTACATGATTTTTGTGATGATTCTAATTAATACAACATGAATAATTATCAAGTACCTAAAGTGCTTGACATATTATTCATGGTCCAATTATGCATAATGTTTTCAAAAACATTGTAATCTTGTGAGTGTTTCAACAAGAATAATAATTGAGGCATTAAACATTTCTATTTTTCACATGAACACCAAAGTTAATTCTTTATATAAGTACATTTAAAAACAAATAATAATAATCATGCACCTGAAGTGCATGAAGTAATATTTTAAAAAGAAAGACACATGATTATTGTGATGATTTGAATCAAAACAACTTGAATAATTGTCTAGTACCTGAAGTGTTTGACATATTGTCCCTAATACAATTATGCATATATATATATATTAAACATCGTAATTTTATAAGTGTTTCAACAAGAACAATAATTGAGGCCAAATTGGTGATATGTTTTTATTTTGATGTGTCAAGAATGTTAAAATTGTGTCATTTGTTGACTTGCCCTTGCTCATTTCATTTACATGATTTAGATTACAATAGTTATTCAATTTGATGACCAAACTACTATTGTGTGATTATGCAAGATTGATATTTGTGGGAATTTTTACAATATATGTATGTATGATGTATTCTTGCTTTTTAATATTGATTACAGATTGGAAGCATCCCATTTCTCCCTTCTATTCTTCACATTAAAAGTATACTAAAAAAATATCCCAAATTTTCAACAAAATGTGTTTGAATACAAGATATCACACTCAAAGAAAATGTGCCCAAATGGCCAACATTAGGTTTTTTCCCAACTTTATATGAAATATGTGTGTTGACAACCATTCAAAAGAAAGCACAACTCAATTCTAGCTATAGATAACAAATGAAAATACCAATATTTAGGAATCCTTTTACATGCTACAACCATTGTCTCCATATGGTGACATTCCCCCCAAGATGAAAAATTCCGCCAACAAACAAACCAATGACCCTTGGGTGGATATATTTATTTTAATATATTAGCCGGATAATGGCATATACAACACATGACCATTGGACAAAAGTATTTCAAGTGGGTTTAGCTCAAGGATTTTCTCTCATGGATTTCAAATTTGCAATATATTAAAAAAAAATTTGCGGAGGAAAAAAAAAGTTGGTTGAATTTACATTAAATACTAAATACACCAAAAATCCCCATGAAATATATTTAAAACACAACAACATTTGGGCATCCATCAAAACAAATGGATGCCCAAATGATTGGGATTAATGTTATTTGGTCATCCATACAAAAGTTGGTTGATTTTACAATAAATATTAAATACACCAAAAATCCCCATGAAAATATCTTTAAAACACGGCAAAATTTGGGCATCCATTAAAACATGCCTAAGAAGAGATTGTCACAACTAAGTCCCTTGACTAATTGGAGATGCATTACGGGGATCTTGCCAGAATTCCAACTTGAACAAATACAATTTAGTTAGTGCTCATATTATACACCCATGCTTTTAGAAAGGGCTATTAGTTGAGTAAAAAAAAAAGTGACCAACATATTTGAAATAAAGATCACATGCACTAATGAAAAGGTGCATCATGCACTCCAAGGGCTTCAACTTTTCTTTTAGGATGGGGGGTGTTGGAGGATTTTTCATTTTCCTTTTGTTCCCAATGTGTTCCCACTTTGTTCCCATCAAAATTTCAATGAGTTCACAATAGGTTCAGTTATGTTGATCCATGCTCCCAACATGTTCCCTAGTGTGTTCCCAATAGCACTTCACTTTTATCCCATATGCTTTGGCAAATCTTGCCATCCATTCCCTTGTATGGGTGGGCCAAAGGAGAACTTTAAAATAATTCAAAATTAAATCATTAAATTTTAGGGAGTCTCCATAGTTTTAGAATTTTTTGGTGATGGGCCAATCAAACTAGCTTCTTGCCAAAAAAAAAGAAAAAACTTGGGATGCACCCCATCTAATTAGTGCAAAGCACAATATACCACAATGTACTACATAATAAGTACCCCATATTAGTATACTTACAATGGTGGAATTAGTCCATGTTGGTGACCAACAATTTTTGGAAATAAATTTTTTGTGTCCCCAATGGGAAGGTTCAACTTTTATTCTTATACATGTTTTTTTCCTTTTGGGGTTTGAAAGTGGTGGGGGAGGGGGAATTTTCCTTGTTTTAAAAAGTTCCCAATAGGTTCCCATCATGTTCCCACTATCATTTTATTTTATTTTCTAGACTGTTTGGCCATGGTTCAACTTCCATTTGTACAAGTTGTGGGGCAATGGGGTAGGGAAGCAAAGGGAAGCATGACAAAATAATGTTTTTTTATTTTGGAGATGCAACCATATTTAGGTTTCTATATTGGGGAATGCCCCCATGCTCCAAAAAATTACTCATGGGCTAATCAAATGTTTCCTTATGGGGAAAAAGGAAAGTAGGTGCATCTTCATAAAAATTACTTGGGCATGTTCAGCCATTTCATGGGTTGCATGCAAATTTTGTTCCTAGATCACATTTTCACCACTTTTTCACTTGGGCTATTACCTTCCTTACAAAGCAGACCATACCTATTAGACTCTTAATTCGTTTAAGGTGGGGAATGGGGAAGCCATTGGGAACTTCATTGGAACATAGTGGGCACACATTGAGAACATGGGAAAATGAAAATCCCTTCCCCTGCTAACCCTATTCAAGAGTCCACACTATAGTTGGAAGTAAAAAAGTAATGGAAGCATATATCATTTTCCCATATGTGTTACACATTTTTGGCTTGTGGCACAAGTGGCAATGATCCCATAAGAAATTTAACATGGGTGATGTTTGACAAAAGATTTTCACTTTAATGGCGATATGTTTTTAAAAAATGATCAAAATAATAAAAACCCAAACAACAAAAATTTGGTGAAAAATGTTTTCTGACTAGATGCAAATTGGTTCCCTAAACTTCAACCAAGAGCAATGTGTGGCAAATTGGACCTCTTGTTATGTTGGTTGCACCTTCCAAGCAAAGGGCGAAATCTGGCACTGATTTGCTAGAAACAAAGTGATGTTTTAGAAGAACAAATACAATGGGAGCATAGCCTTAAAAATACAAGTAAAAATAATACTAAAGGAAATGAAATAAAAGAATTTAACTTGATAATTGAACTCATATTTGCATACAACCTTTTTTTATTATCAAAATATTGCCAAAAAGTGAAATTGAAAAAATGAAAAATGTGGAACCAATTAAGGTGTATTTTTAAGGTTTCAATTGCCAAAAATGACTCCCAAAAAAATTGCGAGCTTTCTCCAAATGGTTCTAAATCAATAGGCAAAAATATAGAAGAATGATTAAAGATTTGTGTTTTAGATATGGTCTATAGCTAGATTTGGGTACATCTTCATAGGGAATATTATCATGTTTCCTACATGTTCCTATCAATTTGGGGGGGGCGGTGGGGGGGGTGTGATTTCACCAAATTTCAACATAAAAAATATGATTTTGACCTATGATTTCTCATGGAAAAATTTGCCCAAATTCGTCAAATTTCAAAAAAACAAATCCGTAATCACCAGATTCTATAATAAGTTCTAGTAGGTAGCCAATAATATAAAAAGATTCTTTTTTATTTTGTTACTTACATATCAAGTATGTAGCCAAATCTAATTAAATAATTTTATGGATGATCCTCACTTCAACTAAATTGCAAAATTGAAAAATAAAAAACCATGGTTCTTATGGATGATTGCCACTTTGGATTTTAAAAAACCTTTAGAAAAACATTCCTCATTTAATGATGAGCCCACTTCATGATGTACTTAGTACTTACATTCTATTATGCATTGATGGCCGCTAGATTACCAAATTCTTTCAACAAGCATTGGGTTCCATCACAAAATACCCTTTTTGTTATAAACATGGAGGCAACATAAACACATGAAATCTTTGTTACCTTGGACTTCAAGGGTAATATTGTGAATGGCACATCAACCCAGCATGTCTTTCAATTTACTAAACATAACAAACCCAAGTATGACTTCCCATATGGTCAATATTATTTTTCCTTGATTCTTTGATATTTTAATGCAACATTGAACTATCTTATTATGGTTGTACCTGATGAGAGCAGCTGAAGCATAAGCAATAACATTTGAGTCAACATGAATAAAGTGTGGCACTTAGCACTTCTACTGCTTTTAATTCCACATCTTTCTTTCTTCCAGGTTCATCGAAACTATCCCCCATTCACACAATTAAAAGAAGGTTACTGTGCATGCTATATTCATCATCATTTGGTGTGTAGGACAAGTCTCCAATCAACATTATGGAAAGCATCCAAGTTGGAGATAGATTCACCAAAGGAGGCACAAAAACCGAGCCACAGAAACCACCAAAACTTGATAAGGAATATTGGCTGATTTTCATACTATTGCCAGGGCATTGGCCTTCAAAACCCCAATTTCCACCCATGTCAGTCAACATGGTGCATATCAAATGTAGTAGAGAGGGAATCTCTGTGCCATATTGAAATAGAATTTGGACATTTTCCTTGACCACCTAGCTCCATATTGATGAAGAGATTATGACTACTGTGCAGGCAACAAACTCAACAATATTCATATACCTATAGACTTTGTGCCTTTGGTACAAACCAGTAGATTTGTCAATAGGATTGTTACCTATCATTACACTTTGAAACATAATGTGTCAATTTAAAGTCATAACAAGATGTGAAGACCTTACACATAATATCACACCTTTAGAAGCTTTGTAAGAGCCTTTTGGTCTTAGTTAAAGCATGCCACACATTTGGAGAGCAGATCTAGACATTGTATAGGAAATGTGTATCTATGTCTGCTTTTATCCAATTCATTATGAAAGTCAGTGCCATCCCATCATTTAAAAGCTTAGACCTCACTATCAGCAAACAAGCAGCCAAAGATTATGTCATGGAGACAATCTATTAACATTTATTCACAGAAAATGGAGACAATCTATTAACATTTATTCCCCATGCTCTGAATCTTTCTCGAAAGGAAGAGGCAGTAGACCATTGCAAGCAACCCCTGGATGCACCCCAATTCACAGAGATCAATCCATGTGGTAATTACAGTTGCATTCAGAAAAACCCCGTATTGCCATAGATGAAGCTTGAATATATTATCTATGTAGAAGAGGGAAGAAAGACATAAAACATTGACTTCTTTTGGGTAGCAATACAGCATCATTTGCCATATTATCTTCACAGCAGAGGAAAAAAGGACAAACACTCTGTATGGACAAGTAGACCATCATACTTGCATAGAATTTGAAGCAAAGTGCGAGTTGTTGTCGAAAATACATGTCGTCTTCAGACAACATAGATGCAAGAATAGGAAGAAAGCCTAACACAAAAATTTCATGCAACATTAGAAATATATGGCGCATGAAACAAATACTATGCAATTATTTTCTAGACCTCAATGTCAAATCTCCATGAGTCTTTTCATTGTCTGATCTTTCATAAATAGAAAACAATGTCCATGTAACAACCAAGGTGCATTGATCACTTTTCTCAACTAGATATCAAAATGGTCAGGCTTCAAATTAGATCACATAAGACATTTACTCTGTTGTTTTAATGGCATGAGGCATTTAAAATTAGCCAATTCTCCTATAATCTTTCTATTAATCCTTGTATTGGGTTTAAGAAAAGCCAATTGTCCTATAGTCTGTTAATGCTCAAGAAACAAAAGAGATTAACATTGGGTTTATATTGTCCTAGGCCCTAAGACACATGTCTTAGGCCCTAAGCCAACTGTCCTGTGCCGTAGGCCAATTGTCCCATCCCTTAACACAAATGTCTTAAACCTTAAGCCAATTGTCTTAGGCCTTAGGCCAATTGTTCTAAGCCAAAAGGACGATGAGCACCCTAAGCCAAGCATTGTAAGCAAGAGGCCCAAAGTCCCATGAGCACCCTAAGCCAAATGTCTTGTAAAAACACAAAACCAATTGTTTTAGGCCCTAGGCCAATTGTCCTAAACCAAAAGGCTGATGAATACCCTAAGCCAAGCATCATAAGCAAGAGGCCCAAAGTCCCATGAACACCCTAAGCCAAATGTCTTGTAAAAACACAAAACCAATTGTCTTAAGCCAAAAGGCCAATGAACACCCTAAGCCAAAAACCCTAAACCAAGCATCATATGCACGAGGCCCAAAGTCCCATGAGCACCTTAAGCCAAATATTTTGTAAAAACACAAAGCCAAATGTCCTTAGGCTCACTTTGAAGTCACCCTAAGCCACAAACCCAAAAACATGGGTTCAAAATAAATGAGTTTTGGGCTAGTGTTAGACCCCAAGCCACAAAGTTGAGCCAAATCATGTTTTGGCGTGGGCATTTTGGCTTAGCATTAGAATATTGTTGAGAATTTTGACCTAAGGCTAAAATATTGCTAAGCACTTTGGCATCTTGACCTTGGGTTGGCCATTTTGCCCTAGTCCTAGGGTTAAAACCAGTGCGGCTCTTTTTGTATTCCCTATTAGTCACCATTTTTGGCCTAGGCTAATGACAGGGAAATAAATTTGAGGACATAGTTATTTCTCCTATTAATTAGATGAGGTGCTTCCCAAGTTCTTTATTTTTTTGGCAACATGCCAATTTGATTGGCCCATCACTCAAAAACTAAATCTATGGAGACTCCCCAAAACAGAAGGCTCTATTATGAAATATATAGTTCCTCCCCTTTGGCCCAGGTATATAGGTGAAAAGAGGACACCATTTTCCAAGGCATATGGGATAAAAGTGAGGTGGTATGGAGAACATGTTGGGGAACATATTGGGAACCCATTGGGAACTTGAAAGGAACATAGTGCAAACACATTGGGAAGCCAGGAAATATGAAAAAAATCTTCCCCCCCCAAAAACATAAAAGGAAAAAAAACAAGGCACCTAGAGTGCATGCTTGGGCCATCTCGTTGGCTGCATGAAATTTCTCTTCCCAAAAGAATTGCTCACCATTTTTGGCCTGGGCTAACACCCCTTGCAAAGAACACCTTACCTATTCAATGTTGGGGCACATTTGATTTAAAAAAATTAACTGCCCGATTTTTCAAACATTTCAAATCTAGAAAACTACCGGTTTGGATATAGCAAAACCTTAAAACAATTGACAAGTTTCACAAAAGAACAAGTGCTTATTTGACTAATTCAAATTCGCCTACCGCCAAAGTTGAAAGAATTAGGAATAGGCTTTTAAAGCTGGTAGCATCTACCCTCATAATAATATATGAGGTGATTAATAAACATTAATTATTAATTCTGAATTTATGAACTAAATAGGGAAAAAATTGAGTTAATCATTACTAAAACTAAATAATTAAATTAATGAACTAATTTTTAATATGTATTTACCATCACTTTGCTTAGTAAATATGAATTATAAGTTGAATGCTAATTGGGTTACTAATTGAAGTATTAATTAAAATTTAGTAAATTATGAATTAAATAGTAAATTATTTTAATTAATCATTAATAACAACTACATAATTGAATTTTTGAAATTTTAATTAATTAATTAATAATTAATAACTTATTTACTAGCTATTTATAGTTCCTAGTTTGATTAAAAGGTCGCAATGAAAAAAATTCAAATAACTCATCATATACTGAATATTATATATTAAAATATTTGATTCGTTAAATAATCAGATTAAATTAATAATTAAAATTTTAAAATTATTTTTGAATTTTTAATATGAAAATATTAAATATAATTTATATTTGGTGAAATTATTAAATTAATATTTCATTAGTATTCATTTGAATCAATTAATTATTAGTTTTAAGTGATCAATGATTATTAATTTTATAATCAATATTAATTATAAATATAAGATATTAATTCATAATAATAATAATAATAATAATAAATCAACTTAATTAATAATTATTCCATATTTTACATTATCTAATCAATCCAATGATTATTATTTTTTATGAATAATGAATATTTGTTTGACTTTAAGATTATGTCATTTTAATATGACCTCATCACAATAATTTAATTATCCATTACAATTAACATGCTATATTCGTAAATAGACCTTAATATAAAATCAAAATGAAATTGTCTATTTTAATATGTTCATAATATGAAGTAATATGTGTTGAATATAGGTTAAATATTTTTAAGTATGTTAAATAAATTTTAATATATACTTCATGAACCTTGATTAGATGTTAAATATACTTTTAATGTAGTCCAAAACATTTGAGTGTATAAAATGTATAGGCACATCACAAAAAGTAACCAAGTTACAACTAAATTTACAATAAAATGAACATAAAGGCCTATTCTAAATGAAAATCCAATTAGTCAATATGAAAAGATGTACAATTTAGTAGTTGCACCATAATCACAAAAATAATAAGAAAATTAAAAAGATGGTTATTAATTGTAAAAATTATAAAACATAATTAAAAAGGACAAATAGTCACATATAATCACAAATTGAATGGTTACATAACGCAAGATTTATTGTAATGATTTAATTCCATCCATGGAACATCATTTAAAGTTTTATTTTGTTGCTGAATTCAATTGGAATTCATCCATAGAAGTTTATGCATGAAATTTATATATTATTCCAATGAAATTCAGCAACAAAATAAAATTTTAGATGTTTTTTTATGGATGAAATTAAATTCATCTTGAAACATCATGAACAATCGTCCAATTGTTTCATTCACCAAGTAGGAATATTTTCACCTAGTTGGGTTATTTCTCATTCATCAAAATTAGTGTTCTTGCACTTAGACATGATTCATTCCAATTAATGGGGTTAGATTCATCCATCAAAATTAATTTCATTCATGATCATAGATTACTTGGGATCATGTTTTATTTATCAACAAACATTACACTTTGTTAGTCAATTTCACCCATCATCCATTCACATGATGAGAATGGATGATGATTCAGTTTTCATCTCACCAAATGGGCCTAAATCTCACATCATTTGTAAAGATTGGACTTGAACGAAACATAAAATTTGAGTTTAAAAACTTTCCAAATTGCTCCCCATATGTCTTTGAACAAAAAAATTGGAGGCTAATTTGAAAGGTTTCCCTTGGGACTTCAAAAGAGCAACCAAAAAGAAAAAGAAGTTGATCCCTTTTCTCAATTAGGCAGCCCAGGAAAAAAATTAAAAGTGGGCAGTGCCTTGAGATCCCAATACAATTTTGGAGAAGGAAGGATTAAATCATTAGCCCCTGGGAAGCTTGTAAGTGTTTCAGAATTCAGGCATTCCAGATGACAAAGTTGGGATGGTACCTAGCGTTGGTGAACGGGTAGAGTCAACATGGCTAAATAGCTCAGCAAATGGTATTCCATTATTTTATGGGCCTTGCCTACCAAGGTCAGGATATTATGTTTAGATTCATTATAGAGTATAGTAACTTAAGGGATTTAAAAGTATTAACCCTCAAAGTAATCCTATTTTTGAAAAAGATTTAACCCCAGATTAATCTTATCTCCCAAAAGTATTAACCTTCGAATTAGTTCCCACTATTAAAAATGAAATTTATGAACAGTAAAATTTTGGCACTTGGAACACAAAAGAGATTTGAGAGAGAGAGAGAGAGAGAAGAACGAATCAGGTCTCAAGATCTCAAATTGGCAAGAGTGATGTAGCCTCACTAGCTCTGTCCGGCCCTTGTTTTTCTTGTCTTCTTGCACATGTCTTTAGGCCATGCATGGTTCTGCATAGAGCCAGACAGCATGGTTCTATGCATTTCTTTCATTCTGCAAAACAACTTAGTAAATGTTCTTTTATTTCACCATCTTTTTTATTTTTTTGCAGCAGCCCAGCGTAATCGAATTCTGAATTTTATAGGTACAGAATAAGCTTCAGACCAATGGGATAGATTCAGGCGCTGAAAAACGGATGCTTTCTTTTATGTTTGATCATGTTTCACAGTCAAAAAGTCAAACTCTGCGGCCGAACCACACGGTTCTCCGCAGGGCTGCACTGTCAGGAGCAGAAGGGCGCCGGCCAGTGCTAGATGGAGGCTATTTAGCCTCTCGCTTGCTCAAACACTGGTCACTAACTTTTGACCGGGTCACTGACTCACTAATGTTTAATATGGACTGCGTCAGTAATGGGTTGGGCCACAGTTGATTCCCAGTAACTTCGTACAGGTGAAAATGCCTTGCATGCTGTGCCCACCAACGACTGCTTTTTCAACACATCCACAAATTTCTCGTGTAAAGATGTGAGGCCCAGGAAGCGCTCATTATTTCATTGCCCCCCGCGTGCTCCAAGTGCCAAAAGTTTACTGTTCATAAATTTACCCGTGTCACACTCTTGTGAACACACTTTTGTGTACACACTTTTGTCACTCGCGTCTACCGATATCATCAGCAGTGTCCGGGGCAAATTAGATTTTTACAAATAACTACTTGGTATTTGAAACATTTCAGATCCGGAGGACCGCCGGTTCTGGATATATCAACACCTTAAAAGAACTGTCAGGTTTCAAAGAAGAACCGGTGGTTATTTGACTAATTCAATTTCTTTTCGTGGACCATGGGTTATACAGTAAAAATGGGTGTTGGTATTCCCGCGAATTGTGATGATGAACCTTCAAAACCGCCATGATACCCAGCAGGGGTTTGTGCAGTTTATAATACCCGCCCAACAATGGTCTACATCCCTAGTGAGTCATAGGTCTTCTCAGGACTCTTTACCCAGACATCATCGGTATATTTACCTCCAAATTGGTAGGGGGCCCAACCTTCAAGATTCACCTACAACCAAAGTTGAAATAATCAGGAACAGGCTTCTAAAGCTGGTAGCATCTACCCTCGTAATAATATAGGAGGTAGATTCACACATTTCAAACCCATGGTCCCATGCCCAACCACGCGTGTAGTACAAGGACACACATTTCAAACCCATGGTCCCATGCCCGACCCACGCATGTAGTACAAGGGCACATTTCAAACCCATGGTCCCTTGCCCGACCCACGCATGTAGTACAAGGGCACACATTTCAAACCCATGGTCCCATGCCCAACCCACGCGTGTAGTACAAGGGCACACATTTCAAACCCATGGTCCCATGCCCGACCCACACATGTAGTACCAGGGCACACATTTCAAACCCATGGTCCCATGCCCAACCCACGCGTGTAGGTCAAGGGCACACATTTCAAACCAATGGTCCCATGCCCAACTCACGGGTGTAGTACAAGGGCACACATTTCAAACCCATGGTCCCATGCCCAACCCACGCATGTAGTACAAGGGCGCGGTACCAAGGATAGTATCTTCCAAAATTTCCACGCTTTGTCTCGATCGTTGGATCCAACATTTTTGTACAGTAATTCAATTTTCCTCGTCCTAGTTTTTCTCATGATTGCAACAAAAGACCATTTAGGTACCTTACACATGGTACCAGTGTAGGTGCTGGGTTTACCATGGCCACACATGTATCTATAACATATCTACCTCTCTACAATATACTTTTTTCCACGCTGAAATTATTTGCTATGACCATCCATGTAGCTTCCTTCTCCCTCAAAGGCTCAAGCTACTGGAATCATAGTCACCCATGTCACCAAGTAAAGATGACTTGCCCAACATG
>Ga0116231_10000293_pt1 | contig 78956 bp, 48 predicted proteins | sample S1TSphgellanicum_2_FD_89695 | JGI IMG/M metagenome (GOLD analysis project Ga0116231, IMG submission 89695) | Host-associated microbial communities from peat moss isolated from Minnesota, USA - S1T2_Fd - Sphagnum magellanicum MG | ecosystem: Host-associated > Plants > Peat moss > Unclassified... | reverse complement strand
TTATTCATAACATGTTATTTTAAGTTGTTTTTTGAACCTTTCATATTGCATAATTATAAATTATTATTATTATTATTGAATAAGTTTCAAGATCATGTTTTCATTTGTAGCATTTGAATGAATTTTGAAAAAAAAAGTATGTTAAAGTTTGATTTTGTAAAATAGTTTCATGTTGAAGATAATAAAATTAAACTTTTTCAAAATCTTATCCCACATCAAAACCCACAACAATTGGAAAATCAACATTTAACTAGGACTTCAGGAATCTCATTTAGTGTCACTTGTAGAATGTAAGCTTGAATTAGAACATCATTTTGTGGGATCAATAAACAAACTTTGTCAAAGCACCAAATTTAAAATTGGTGTCAGAATTTTGTTGGGATTACATAAGTACCAAAAAATCCATCACAAAATTATGGTCCTTCGTCTACACCCACATCAATAAATTCTATGTCATAGTCAATGAATAATTAGCGTGAAACAAAAATAAAGAATAAATATGAGGACGCCTTTTTTGCTCTTCTAAACAATGAGTTCAATGAGAAGTTCTACAAGTCAAAAATAAAACTAAATCCATCAAAAGATCCTCCACCGCAAGAGTTTATTGATGTGATTTAATGATGGATAGAAAACACAAACTTGAACACCATTAAAGGTGAAATGATCCTTCTAGACACACATTACAAGCATGCAACCCTTCCTAATTTGGATGATTCTAAATGTAGTTCATAGTAATGCAAGCATGAATAAGTTACTAATGGAAAATGTTTCTTCAACAATTGTTGTGGTGTTGACAAGCCATACCATGTTAGATGAGTTTCATGCTTGGAAGGGTCAAAATTGGGAGTGTTCACTTTTTAGCCTTCTCAACATTAAGGTCATTTTCCAAGTTTATAGTTTTTATGTGATTAAGAAACATTTTTGCATTTGTTTTGAATAGTCCACAAATAGCAATTCTTTGTGAAATTCCAAATGGCATTTGGGATGTATATAACAATTGAGACAAAGGTGTCATTTTGAAAGGACACATGAATCATGAGACTTCATGTACTCTTTTATGGCTATTTGTTTTTAACCCAAATTAGGATAAATGTGAAAAAAGATTTGCTAGGGTCAAAAAAAATTCATGCCTTAGTTAAAAGTTGTAATGTGCCCTTTTAAAAAGATTGTAAATTTCCCCCCTATGAAATAAGCCCTGAGGTGTTAAGGAATTTTTTAGATCCAATCCTTCATAAAGACCTAGGCTACCTTAGTGTATATGGAGGAAAATTTTTAATTCACCTTTGTTTGGTAATAGATTTTTCCATTCGAATTTTTTAATTATGTTGTGGTGGTTTATAATTTTGAGACCTTTTTATAATCTTAATTCCCTTTGCACATTGTAAGAAAGAAAATGTGAATTTTTTGACCCCATTTCTGAAGATGTAGGAACCATGTAAAAAAGATTGCATTAATTTGTTTTTGTATGCTTTCAACTTGTTTAACTCCATTGAAAGAATGATGACCTAAGTAGGAAGTTGATGAAGAGGTCTTGGAATTGATTTGCAAATGCTTCATTCACCTTTACTAATGTGAGCCTTCTCCATGTTATTTTTTACTTAAATTGAATTTTTGTGACAACATGCTTTGGAATGGTTTAAAATACAAGGCCTTTGACTTGACACTAAAAAACCTCTTGTTTCCATCTCACACTCTTGTTTTAGATTAACTTAGAAATAATTCAAAAAAAAACTATATTTTAAAAAATTAAAAATTGGTAAAAATGATCCAATTACATGTGTACATCTATATATGAAGGAAGGTAGTTTATTTTGCAGTTATGAGATCCACCAAATCGAGATGCTTTAGATTGTATTCTTGGTGTCTTTGGAAAGATCTCAACAAGCAAGTGTGCATGGGCTTGGTTCCATGATGTTTGAACTTGCAATGCAAAAGTTCTTGAATATTGAATGATTTTTTCATTGAAAATTAAATTAAATTGTAGTTGAAAATTTCAAAGGAATTGGAATGTGCCTTTGGTGTTGTTGGAGAGATCTTGTGTTAGGGCCACCAATGAACTATTGGGTTTTGAAAGGAATAAAATAAGGGAGTAGAAGATAAAACTTTTTTACTTTCCTTAAATAAGCAAAAAGCTTAAACACAAGTCTTGTCAAAATTTAGTAAGACAACCTCATAAAATTTCTATAGAAACAAACCTAAAGCAAATACAAGGAAGAAAACCTTGCATACAAAAGACATAATGCTCACAACATACGAAGAAAAAACAACTCATAGAATTTTTATGTACAAAAGTATGATAGAAAAAAATTAATTTGCTCCAAAAACTATTCAATCCCCTTGTCCATTTCTCAAAGGTATAGAGCCTTAAGTACCTTCAAGAAGGAAAACAAGAAAACAATGAAACTAATAATTAACCCTATCCCAAAAAAATCGGTCCTAAAATTATGTAGTCTAATCCAATAGTAAACCAATTTTGCTACTAATGTTTTTTCAGTAAGGAAAATTCAGTAACCAGTTTTGGTAATAAAAAAACCAATAAAAAGTTTTAAGTAAAATTCTACCTTCAACATCTTGATCAGCAAGATTTAATGGAATTTATTTGGTAAGATTTGGATTTTGAATGGTGGATATATTGATTTTTAAGAGATTTCTACTACTCAAAATTCAAATAAATTCCAAATAACCAGGTTTTGGAAGGAAAAATCAGTTGAGGACGTGGTAACACTTGAATGTCTACCATTCAATTCAAGTAGAAGGAATTGTAATGTGCCTTTGGTGTTGTTGGAGAAATCTTCGAATGGGATATAAATATACCTTGTAAAATAATGTCATATGTTGTGTCCACCCTACATTATAATGAGTTCACACTTGGATCAATGGCATAGGCCACACTAGTTATTATGAACATTGAATGGATAGTTTTTAAAAAAAAATTGAAACCCCAATATTTTATTTGGTCAAGTTAGAGATTTTCTTAAAAACTAAATTTCAAGCTAGTGGCTTAACTTATGATCATGGATTGTTATGGGAAAAAATGCCTTTCAATTTGGTAATTCATCGAATAAATTTTTGTTGATAAATATTTAACAACTAATCAAACAGTCCTTTAAAAAAAACTACATAATATACAAATTCATCAACAAGAATTAACATGTGAAAAACCCACCAAATTATTTCCTAGTTTCATTACAAAAAACCTCCAATGAAATCAAAAAAGAAATTATGCCTTTCAGAAGAACACAATTGTACATTGGATTTACATGAAATTGCAATTGAAGTTTATAATAAAATAGTGGAAATGGGGTTAAATGAAGATATTACATAATTTGATAAGTTTTTATTAAACTTGCAATTTGATGAAGATATTTATATTTTAGCCTTGCAATCTACATACGCAAACCAACACTATTTATGGAATGTAAACTAAGCAATATATGAAAAAATGTTTTAGGTAGAATAAAATGGCCTTTATGGGAAACAAACACAAATGCACAATTTATATTGGATCCATACACCACTTCTACATATTGTACTTTTTATTTAACAAAGATGGATAAATTTGTTACACAACAAATGCAATCAATATTTTAAAATGTAAAACAAAGAAAATTGAAGCATCTAAATGAATTAAAAAAATTGGAAATGGATTTTTAATACTCAACAAATGTTTACACATAAGCTATATACATAACATTATCAATTTCATTTTATCATTCAACAATATCATTCCTATTTATAAACACTTATGAAAAACATGATAGAGCATTTGTATTCTTATTATCACCAAAAAAATCAATAATTTACCTCTAGATTCAACATAAATTTGTTACAAATCAATAGTTGATAAATTAAAATTTTTTTCTATTAAAATTTGTGGTTGAGTATGATATGTAAAAAATATTTAAATGACAAAGTAGAAAAAAAATCCATTGGGTCTCATTTATATTCATAATATCCAAAAACAATTATAGATAATAATTATTTATTCAAACCATTTCGTAGATATGAAATATCTTTTAAAAAATAAATAATTTTTTTGAAAAGATGCTTAGATGGAAAAAAAGAAAAAAATTGAAAAGATTCAAAAATAATCCATAAAAAATTTCAAAAATAATAATAAGCACGAAGAATTTGCAATCAATTATTTAAAAAAACACAAAAATTCATGAAACAAATGGATGGGACAATATTTTCACATCAGAAATAATCACAAATGTGAATAATCCAAAAAAATACCATTTATACTAATTTGAACAAACCAAACAATGTGATTTATCATATGAAAAAATACCCAATGAACAAATAAAAGCAAGAAAAGTAATCAATTGATGTATGAAATTTGTCAACATATAGATGATTGAACATCATATGATGATTTTTCTTTTCAATCAAAACAATTAAATAATAAAAAATGAATAATTGTTAATGGCATATTATATATAAACTTTAAAAATCCAATATAACCTCTACATAATTTTTTAACAGGAGGTGCAAGTACAAGATTTTGTTTGCATTTATGTGTATTATTCAAAATATGCTTTGATATTATATTGCACAAACTACCAATGACTATCCCTTAAACCTCAAATAATGAAACTTGCATATATTATAAAAGTAACATTTAATATCAATGGAACTACAATACATTCTAGTCATGCATTTCCATTGAACAAAAAATTAAATGAATTAAAATTTTTAAATAGTTAAAAATGTGACGCTTTAATAAAAACATAAGATGAACTTTGTTTATTAATCATATACGAAATTCCATTAGTTGGAAGTAAAATGCTAACTTTCATCAATTGTAGATTATAAGTAATAAAATAAATTCATAATCAATTCATGGGTGGTCTTAATGGGCAATTTTGATCAAACACATCTTGTATGAGATTTGTGGATTTTCAAATCTAAAGATGATGGCTTTAATATTCTTGGAACAAAGTTTTGGCATGAAAATGTTAAATTTTATGAATTACAACAAATTATGCAACAAAATGATATGCAATTAATATTTTGAATAAATTTTGAACAACACAAACATTTCAAGAGAAGATTTTTATCAATCAATCATGCTTAAGAATTACACCAAAAGATAATACATTACCACATTTGTTTTACACAAATGCAAAGACTTTGCTCATAAAAAATATGTTTTTGAAAACACATTTGGTGATACATTTACATTTGTTGCACAAGACATACATTCTAATACATGTCTTCCTCATTTCAAATTATCAACAAATCCAACTCATATAGTTGGTCTTCACACAAACATATCACTTAAATGAAACATGTTAGTAGGATTATGTGTAGGTAATTACATAACATCAAATGGACTTGTTAATGGTGCAAATAAAACATTTCAAAGTTATTTAAAGAATTATCAAAATCATTAATATGGATACATGTTTAAACTTGTGTGTTGGATGTAATACAAGAATAGAAAAAATACACATATATATGAAATGTTTCCTATCACAAAAATTGGACACCAATTTCAAGAAAAATTGAAATACAAATAAGTGATAATCCATTACAAATGATCACAACAATCAATTCCTTGTACAACTAGCTATTACATGTACAATATATTGAGCATAATGTCTAACTTTCAATTGTTTAGCATTTGATCCAATAGGTGTTACAAAACTTGGTTTAATATACACAACATTGTCAAGAATTTGTTGAAAAAAAACATTTGTATTTATTGTCTCCATTATCAAGCAAAAAAATTCAAGCAGATCCCATTGTTGAAGAAGAAATGGATCATCTTTGAACAAATGTGCAATACAAAATAACAATTATTCATTTAACAATGTATTGTGTAAAATTTATAGTCATTCAATCACTTAATACTCATGCTTTGAATTTACATTTTAAAGATATATTAGTAGATCCAAACTTACTAGCTCATCACATATTCTTTGTTTTAATGAAACAAAAATATGAAATATTTATGTGAATAATGAAATGTACAATGCCTTACAACAAAGTTCATTTTTTATCTTATCACAATGGTCATGGAATAATGATATTTTATGATAAAACTATGTTATTGTGAGAAATAAGCAATAGGCAACAATTTTGTGCAGAATTCATTCTTGCATATTTTAACAAAAACATTTGTGAAACATTTTTTATATTTGCCATCTATAAACTTTTACAATGTAAACATTATCATTTCTTTCAATATTGAATGAAATTTTATTAAATGTGTTTTTAAATTGTCCAACAACAATAATTAGTGATTTCAATATAAACATGTTAAGCACAACAATTCAATTAAAATCATTACAAGACTTTATGAAAAAATATCACTTCAATATCACATTTACCAAAATTACACTTGTTTGTAACACACAAATTGACCATGTATGGACAAATGCACCAATAGAACAATGTTATTCTAAATCAACACATGTTTATTGGACATATCGTAAACCTATATACTTTACATTCAAACTATCAAATCATGTTCCTCATTTTGTATTGTCTTGAATTCTCTAAGTTTTTCAATGATGTGCATTTGTTTCAACATGCAAGGCCCGCATGTTAAACAAAACATGTTTTGTTATTTGTTCCATTCAAAGATAAAAGGAGTGAAATGGTAGCTTATTCATTTGTGGATAAGATGTTAAGTGTATAGGTTTTCATAGATCAAGGCACCTTCTTTTTGAAGTTCTCTAAAATTATGTGAATACCATTGAACCACTTTTCATGATCATGCATAATATAATGACTTGGCTTGAAGAATGGTAAAATAATGAAGAAAATTCACATAAATATGGGTTACACATAAGGCACATAAGTGGTTAAGATATATAATTGCCTTCATTAGTGATGGCACACTAATTTAACAACTAAATGTCCCTTTTATTGCTCTTTCTTCATTTCTACTTTTTGGGTGTGAACGTCAATTCTCAATATCTATAACAAGAATGTGATCATAATGGTTAAGCTTGATGACCCCAACACTTGGCTTTAGTCTTTTGAACAACATTTTGCCTTGTTTAATGGACTCATTGCCATGGTGATGTGGAATCTAACCATCACACAACACTAAACCACATCATATGTCATCCTTTGTGGAGGTGGATATCCACCCAAACTTTGAAACTTTGTGTGTTTATATCAAACAACACCAATTACATTAATTTTGAACAAAGTGTGATTTTGTGTGTTAAGGACATAAATTACCATTTTGGATTTTGTTCTTTGAGAGTTAAAATGGTCAAATATGGAAAGAATATGTGTTTAATTGTGCACCATGCCACCTGTGACATCTAGATGGTCAAGTGGATCATTATTTGGTACAATGGTAGCAAAGTTGACAATGCATGTGATATGGACAATCATGGGGAATAGCCACCTTCTTGGTCTACATGACAAATTCTTTAGATGGCAGCACCTTTTTTTCTTGCACAAAATATATTATATAAGGACTTCTCAGGTTTGGCCATGATGCCTTAGGTAGAAATTGGTATGTTGATATGATTCACCTCATTACCAAGACAGAAATAAATTTGGGGCTTTCAACCTCTTTAGCATTTAGGCATTATCACCATGGATTCTCATGTTGTGGGTGAGATTTACTCTTGCTTATGTACATTTATTATTAGCTCTGCCCATAGAGAAGGAACTAAGCATCAGTGTAGGATTTGGGCTCAAACTTGATCCAATGTGCAAGTGACATCTGGAATACGATGTGTGCATATGACGAATGGGCATATCCCATAGAAGTGCATGCACCTACATGAGAAATTCTAGATCCAGTATTGAAAGTTTTTAGTTGAAGATTGAAATCTGCCATAAAAATTGCAGAGTTGTTGCATGATGAGCTGCTTCTTTGGGTGACTTTTACAAGGTTGATAGTGTTGGGCACCAACCTACTAGCATATGACAAATTAGGATTGTTCAAATTTTCCTCTTCCATATGGAATTTGTGAATTCTTCCTCTTGGGCATTGAAATTGACAATGATATTTTAGAATTGAGATTGGCCTTTTTACAATGTCTCCAAATTGTCCCTTGAGTTCTCCTTTCACAACATTATTTATTGGAGGCATTTTTCGTCCAACTTCAAAACACTTTTGATTGGATAATATTTCCATACCTAACAATTCAACACTATGTTCATGTGCTATTCAAACTCAAAATGGGGCATTTTAGAGGACATTGAAAGGGATTTGAACAAACCATTAAATGCTTGGCCATGAAAAGCTTGATGCATGCATGGCCAATAAAGTCATTCCTTGCAATTTTCATGTATCCTGTGTGAATAGAGTGTAAGCTTAAGGTTCATGCCCATTCTAAAACTCATTGTAACTTTGCATGACCACTAGATGTCCTCCATAGATTCATACACAATAGCCAACCCAGCCATAATGATCGAGAACTAGACAAACAAGTCATCCAAAGTATTAAAATCCTAGTGTTTTGAACATCTTTCCAAACTTCCTTCATGTTGGAGCATGTTTCTATTTGCATTCCTGACTTCTATTCTGCACAACACTCTGATTTTTTCTGGGTTGCACCTTGCAGTAGAATTCCAGTCTGAATTTTACAGAATTCGAACACATTCTCTACAAGGGAACAACAAAGAACATGATATCCCAAGAGGAAACCTAGCAGTTTTCTTTGCATCCTTTGTCCTTACAAGTTTTTGTTTTGGGTTTTCTTGCAGGTCATGTTATTATGTGTGTATATATATATATAAGCCTTCTTTCGTGCAAATTTTAGAGTAAAAAGGTTGAAGCTGGCTCTGTTCAGTTCAAAAATTGTAAAACAAAAAATCAAAGAAAATTATGAACCTATCCTTGAGCTTTCCAACACCATATCAAATTTCCTCTATTGTTGTTGCTCCCAACCTGCACCATCACACACTCATACATCAAAAACCCTTAAAAACTATTCCCAAACACAAAAATGTCCTCTTGAGACTTTGAACCCATTTTATTGTTGTGAGGAATGTGCATCCAGTTATTAATTTAAGTAGCCCTCTGCGGGTCAGCATGACCACCAGCTTGCAAGTGGTGTGGAGTTCAAAAACTTGAAATACCCATCAAGTGCACTGTAGATGGTAAAACTATGCAGCTTTGCAACAGAAGTTCAACTCATCAACAAACCCACTTACATGTCACAACATGGCTGCACTTGTGAAAATTTGTGTATTAGGAAGAACTTAGTAGACAAAAGACCTCCTAATGGCAATGACAATATAGAGTGCATGGGTGATGAGATGAATGAATGTCACTCCATCTCCTCATGTATAATGGATGGGGGAGCAAGAAGAAGAATTTGTGTGATCTCTGAATTAGAAATGGGCTTGTTCAACAAAGAATGAAGAAACTATTTGTCAATGAAGGGAGTGCAGGAAACATTAGGATCATGCCTAGCATGACCTTCTCCTCCTTCTTCCACATTGGCAAAACATTCTTTGCTTTCACCAATGAGATCCAAGTCAGGCTCACAAATCATTGTAAAGGAGGTTGCTATTTTTTTCTCAATGCTGATCATATGTGAAATGTGCTTTTTCCCATATGGAATTAGCTTACATGCAATGGTGGTTGTGACAAGTTGCACATGACTCTTATTTCAGATGGTCTTTTTGATTTTCTAAGCTTCTTAATCTGTACATGTGAATATCTCTTTCCACTCTCTATATGCATTTCCTTTATGTATCCATACCATCAAATTAAAAAAAATTGGCAATCATTTCATTAGTTCCACCATATTACATTTTTCACATATTTTTACTGTCTCTGGCCAAACTGGGTGCTTGGTCTATAGACAGACAGCTATGGCACAGCACAGTTTTGTAAGATTTTAGCTTGTCCAAGATAGTGCTCTAAGACAATTTGTGTACCAGTGGTGCTCATTTGATGCTCCCAAATTTTAGCAATGCACATTTATGGGACTACCAGTAGCATCAGTGCACATCAGAGTTTACTACTCTCAGTTCAGGAACGAATTCTAGACTGGTTTGCATCAAGTCACCACTACCCATATGGTGGTTTATGGTTCTGTTCAGGTGGGACCCAAACTGAGGTGTAAATTGCAGCTGCTCCAAATCCCAAGTATGTAGGAGTCTGCTCATAGCAATTGAAGGGGAGGAGGTACCAGATGAGACATCAAAGTTTTTGATGCCATGATTTCCTGTCTTCCCTTCAATATCTTTCGTTCACTCTTCTTGCTCAATGTGTTTGCTTCTCTGTTTTTCCTTCAATTATCAAGACGGAACTGAATTGGTTGAATCCTGCTTCACAGGTGATCATTGTTGAAGGGCACTTTGCATAAAAACCTGGAGATTTGTGTTCCTACTTTCAAAGGACTTTAAATGCTTCAAGACAACCTTTAGACTTGCATCATCATCATGACAATGTTGACAAGCAGCAAAGAGATGAGAAAAAAAATTCATCGAACTGCAATACTTACTGTCCTGCAAATTCCCCCACCATCTCAAAAACCATTGACAAGAGCTCAAAAATCTACAAACAGAAACTTGAATCATTTAGCAGCACCTTTGAATGCAAGATGTCAGAGATTTTTGCAAATTTGCATTGGTCCAGCATACGGCTAAAAAAAAGAAATATATATATATATTTTTCCCCCCTTGACATATTTCGATTGCCTTTGTGCCCTTTGGAAACATATGGCTGTATTACAATGAATTCAGCAGCATGCTGAGCCCAAGTGCCCAAAAAAATCCTTGATCCAACACCATCAAGGCTGATGATCACAGAACCATCTATCTTACACATATCACCTTCAACAATATTCCTTCTTCACCAAATGCAAAAAAACTAGCACTAACAAAACTGTGTTATGTATTCTGCTTTAAAGGGAGTGATGAAATGTGATGTATGATTCCATATATCAACACCGCAATGTACATATGACTCCATAGATGAACAATGCAATTTGTGCATGATTCCGTATATCAACAATGCGATGCATGATCTCCGTATTGATGTATGATCTCCATATGTGCTTGGATCTATATGTACACGAATTCCTAAGCTTGGTTTACATAGACAAATTGTGCAAAGATGTTGTTCAAAGGGGGGGAAGGAGAACTGGAGCAATGTTGCCATGGATTGCATGTGTTGTAGCAGCTGAGCAGAATTCAATTCTTGTTGCAGGGAAGTTTTTTGTAAAAGAGCAAGTCTGGTCTTGCCATGGGTTGTTGTGTTGTAGCAGCAGAGAAGAATGTCAATTCTTGCAACAGGGAAGACTTTCTTGTAACAGAGTGTGGTGGTGTTGAGCAATGAATCACACCTTCTTTGGACATTGTTCCTGTGACATCATCATCTTCTGCAGGCAAACTAAGAAGAATTTGCTCATCATCATCATCATCATCATCAGCATCACTTGGAATTGCTTAGAGTGTCAAGCAAGGCAAGGCGGGTGTGGATGAGTATCCTGAACAATTCATTCACACTCTGTTCCAGAGGACCCAATGCACTGCCAAGATGCCTCGAGTTTTTCCTCAAATCTTCAACCAGTTCCTGCATCTCCACAGATTGGAAGCTGCTGGGGCATGATTTCTTCTCTGTTGTCAAGGTTGAGTTCCCATTGAGAAGCTCGTGCAATTTTCTGACAGAGGAATCCACATTGTCAAGCTCACAGAGAAGAGCAATGGATCCTCCATTCTTGCGCCTGTCAGTTTCCTCCTTCACTCTATGTTGCAAGCTGAGGAGAGAAGATGACCAGAGGTACTGGCTTGTCACACTCAAGCTCACGAGTGGTCTCTTTGGCTTGCAAGCCAGAGCAATGACCAGCAAACCACAAAGGAAGATGGTGGTGACCTTGGCACCATAGATGGCATTCAGGAACCCATTCCCCTTGGCAGCATTCACACCCTTAGGGTTTACCAGCTTCTCTCCCATGGTGCGCAGCATGGAGCTGCAGTTCTCGAGCTTGGACTTGGGCTGTCCTTGTCTGTACTCAGTATCCTTTTTCTTGATGGCTTCTTTGCAATCCTGCAATGAATTTCTGGCGCGGTGGAATTTGGCCTCGCTGAAGTTGCTTTCATTGTTGTGATCAAGATTCAAAAGAGCAACTTGCACCAGGGTTTGGTAGTGCTCTACATCCGAGATGCCTTCCTTCAACACGTTGCAGACATCGAGGAGCTTGGCACTGTCGTCCAGGCATTCGTCCACCCATTTGTCGTCTCGCAGCTCCGACACTGGCAGGTCTGGGATTAGAGCCTCCACGTTCGAATGGGTGGCGAGCACCACCGTCATGGACTGAAGAAACCAGTCCATGCTCAGAAACCCTAGCTCCTCTCCTGCCACTTTCAGAGCTTCTAGCTTCTCCGATAGCCTGTTCTCGAACTCCTGTAACGCCGGATGTCGCTTCATCGACAAACTACTGGAACGATGCATCGAGAAATGCGGCAAAACGGAACCGAGCGACGACAACAAAGAGGAAGCCGCCTGATGCGTCATCTCAGCTTGCTTCCTTCCAACAACCAGTTGTCTACCCGCAATTCCCAAGTTCACCGCTTCTTCCGCCAAAACCAAACGACAACCCAAGCTTTTCTAGAGCTCAGAAAGAAACCCAACTCCACTCACCAGAGAATGAAACCTGAGCGCACCGAGTGTACCCAAGACTTCAACTTCCAAGACAGCAATTACATTTTCCAGAGAGCATTCTCTCAAAAAAGAAAACAAGGCGGAGGAGGGACTTCTCTCTAGAACCCAGCAGTAAAATCCATTGCCAATCCTCAACTAAAAATGCTTCTTCCTGAAGGAGCTGAAGACAGAAGAAGTCACGAACTCAGAACCAGATTCGCTAAAGATCAACAGAACTTACAGAGACTGACTATCGAGAGAACTTCCGGAGGCTTTCAAGAGATTCACTTACAGAGACTTGTTCTCCAAACAAAACAAAAATAAAGAGACGGCAAAAAAAAGGTCCTTTGTAAGCAACAGAAACTTGAGCTTCAGAGAATGAATTCTCTATTCCGCTCTACACACTACCAAAATGATCACTGCTATCTCTCTATCCAAAAAGAAGCTCAAGAAGAAGAAGTAGCGAGTCAAAGAGAAGTTCAAAAACCAAAAGCAAAGTCCAAAAAAGAAAACAGGGAAGCAAGAAGAAGATTCAACAAAAAAAAATTTCACAAAAAATGGGTCTGATGGTTCTGATGGGTTTGATACGAAACAAGTAAGTTTACAGAAGGACTGAATCTGCTGCGACAAAAGAAGCGGAAAGGGGCGAGAGCTTTGCAGTGCGAGAGAGAGTGAGTGCAGCAGCGTAGCTTGCAATTGGATGCGTGTGTGCAAAGTCTTCAAGGGAGAAGGACTTTGTAGCACGAGATCCTAATTTTGGGATCCTGGATTTTAAACACCTCATGGTTTGTTGAGGTGTCTAAAATCAGGTCCTAATTCACAGCCTAATTTCATACCCCTGCCCCACCCCCGGATGGGCAGCCTCAGCCTCAGCTGCAAAATGTCAATTGGTAAAATTTGGGGTGGGTGGAAGAAGGGATTTGCTATAAATTTTTTTGCTTGTATTGCTGATGGATTGGAATTGATTTGATGGCACAACTTTGTGGTAGGTAAAGAAGACTAAAGACCTCCTTGATTTCTTTTTTAATTTAAAAAAATAAATCCTGTGATAGATATCCAGCAAGTAGGATATCATGAGGAAAAAAGAAAAAGCAAGTGTTTTGAAAAATTTAAAGCATTATTACGTTTTTGGCCCGCTCTTTGTGGAGGAAACATAACATGCAATAATAGGGTGCCCTACAACAAAATCTTTGACAAGGTCTTCACCTCTCTCTTCCTTTTGTGTGAAAAGTGATGGCTAACCTAACTTAACTTAATGATAGTCTTTTGTGAAAATAAATTATCATTACCCATTTAGCACACTGTTATATTATTGCAAGAGAACTCTTGATATCATCATAGTCAAAAATCATATATCATAATAGACTTGCAATGTATTCTTAAAATCATAATAATCATGGCAAGTTGTGCTAAAGACTAATATCATTGTTGAAGATTTCAAATTGAAAACCCATTAAATTAAATTTTATGTTTTGATTTGAGTAAAAGACTTTTGAGATTGAGTAATCATTGAACAAAACAAAAATGTTCATTTCTGAAGCATGGACTTTGAAAATTATGTAAATGCAAACTTGTTAATATTAACATGTTTGACTGAAACTACTGACCACATTACAAAAACTCACTATAAATATTTGGAATTCTCTACAAATTCAAAGTACTTAGGTGCAGATTTCATAATTGCAATTGTAATTTCATAATTACAAATAACTTTGTAATGTCTTTAGTTTCAAAATGCAAATATGTTACATCAATTTAAGATATTATTCCAAAATTCCAACATAATATATTTAATTATTGTAATGTAATAATTTAATATTGTCGTGTATTAAAATGTCACTTACATTTTCCTTTGAGATATAAATTGGTCAAACAGGTTCAATATGACACATCTTTTAGTTGGTCTCTCTGTATATTTTTGAGTGCACTTGAGTCTCTAATCATTTTTACTAATTTGCTTAAGTTGGACTTTCATTGTTTCATTTTATTTATTTTGATCAAAGAAGGTCAATTTGATAAATCTCAAGCTACCTTCATCATATGGTTGGAACGATGACTAGGGGTTGTTAATTGTGCACAAGTAAATGACAAACATGAATAGGTACATGACTAAAATCAATTCATTTAGTCATGAAATCTAATCATGGATGCCAAGTTTGGGCATTATGCACAAAGTTATGTGTGAGATTTTAGAAAACACTTGTTATGGAAAAGAAATCAACATTTACTCACATGTTTGGGCTCCCATAGGAAGAAAAATGGGTTCTTAAATAGTTTTTGCAAACTATCCCCATTAATTGCAATGTGGAACTCAAGTTGAAATGTGAGCCCAAATGCCCTATTTAACTCCCAAAACAACCTCCCAAAATTATTCACGTACCACTCATCAAAGGATTAAATTATATGTGGTTGTATACAAACTTGTTCTTCTAAGAATAAGTAAGTTCTAATTATACATCAACAAACCTAAGTAAATACAATCCATACTGGATTTAACAAAGGTTTGGAACTCTTATCTAAAGCTCACCAAAGCATTTATGGGCATGTTTCACTTATTTCTAAGTCTTTTCCAAGTAAATTTTTACAAAGTTTCAACAAAATTCAACCTCTAGGTAGCCATTTGGATGACCTGATGCTTAGATGTGTTTTGGTGAGATTTCAAGCTTGCAATTTGACATGAGGTTATGGAGGCCGAAATGATTGTGGTTACTAGGATTTCATATATTATCCATTGATGGTGGTTCTAATTCACAATGCATGTGACGAAGAGAAACAACATCCTATAAGTTTTATATGGAAAATCACCCCTATGCTTGTTATGCATGATGAAGTGTTGTCAGTTCTAGTGGGGGAAATTGACTATTGGGAGCAAGATGATGTGACAATTAAGGAAATTGAGAGGAGCTTTGAGCAAGATTATGACCTAATGGTGCAACACCAATAATCCATTGGAGACAACTTTGACAATTTTACTAATTGCCATATATTATTCCAAATGTCAGCACGTCCTCACTTTTTTCCAGGTCTGGCTGGAGGGATCTCTTTGGCCCAATCTGGGCAGTCTTAATAAAAGTACAATACAACTGCCCAGTGGTACTGCCTAACCAGTTTTTCAAATGGCCACCAAAATGGTCAATTAGAGAAAAAATTAAAAAATCAAATCTAATCAAATGGGAGGAAATTGGGGGAAAAAGAAAAGAAAAGAAGAAACAGAAGCAAGAATCACAAGTTGTTGACTTGGTCATCCGAATCAACCAACACCACCACATGCAGGATGACTTCTGTCCAAACATGTGGGCCTGCTCAATAATTCGGCTATTTGGACATGTCCATTGTTTACAAATGAAAATGGTCCACTTTTTTTCGTTGTACACATGTCCGTCATTTCTTGAGATTTCTTGATACCATTTCAATGACACTTTGTTTGTTCAAGGAATTCAGTCCAAGTTGGCTCTCTAAGTAACCAACTTGGACTTCAGAGTTGGCTCCTTTTGTTGTACATTCCACAGGCATGTCCCCACAATTCAATACCTGCCGCATATGCCAAAAATAGATGATGAACACAGTTGGCAATGGATGGGTTTGTGACTTGGCTGAATTGGTGGGCATAGAATCCTCGTTCTGTGGTGGCAAACTGCACTCGGTTATTCACTGTCCAAAGTAGGACACCCCGGCCCCATTGTGGTGGACTTGGGGGGGGGCAGGGGGGGGGGAGGACTTGGGGGAGAGGGGTGTTGGGAGGGGAGATATTTCTTAGACTCGTGTGGCAGAAATATTCTGTTCAAGTTGACAAAGCAAATAGAATGTACTTAATTATTGTTTCTTCTAGTGGTAGACTAGAAGTCTTTTTTTGTAAAGGACAATAATGCCTTCTATAGGGGGAGGGCCTCAAAAGGACAGGAGCTATGGGGAGGGGGGATGGATTATAGTTTGGTGACAATGCCAACACAGATGAAATAAAATATTATAAGTAACTAACTAACCCACCCAAGCAATGCCGACAAAGATGAAACAAAATATTAAAGGTAACGAACTAAACCCACCTAGGCAACTTTGAACATGAATGATGTCCTAGATTAATTCATTTGCACATTTTAGTCCATGAGAACAGTGAAATCGATCATGAGTAGTTACCTTGCTCGGGAAGATTTTGGTGACATGTTGTCCAAAATTTTAGTTTGCTAGTAGGAAGTTTGAACTGAATAAAAATGTTTGACCATAAACTACCTTGCAGATATTTTGTAGTGTAGTCGGAGGCCAAGTTCTGTAATAATAAATAAATAAATAAATCCGTGAGTTTCTTCGGCTTTGTAACCGGGCTTTTCCTTTTTGCAGCAGACTTTACAGGGTTTTTTTAAGTTCTCACTCTTTTTCAGCTAAAAGACGTCTTTCTTGTTTTATGAACCTTAGCATCTTCACAGAGACTTTGTTGACATGGGAACCGGTCCTGGAGAAAGAAAAAAGAAAACCTGGCTGCCATCTTTATACTGCATAAAGCCCTTGGGTCAGGGCATTACTGAAACGGGGCTTATGTGTCGGTCAATCCGTGTGATCTGTGATCTGATCAGTGCAACTGACCGGCACTTGGCTCTGCCTCACGTATACCCTTATTCTGGTAACGCCCTCAGCCTCAGGCTTTATTCTACACTCATACCGTAGAGTGGTTGCTGTGGCACCTAAAACTTAGTGAGGTCCTTGCTTCCGATGTGTAAATGCTAGCTTGGAGTTTGTGGGTCTGTTCCCTTTTCTTCTTTTTCTTAGTCATTCCCAAAATTTGGATTTTGGGTTTAGGGTTTTTTTCCCAGGGCAACAAAGTCCAAACCATCTTGCTATTAAGAACTATAGTTTTTTTGGTTTTTGCCAAGGTGAGATCTCTCAAGCAATGGTTTTTAAACTTAAAATGTGACCGCAGGGTTGATGGCTCACTGGTATAGTCCCTTTTGGGACCCTAGGACTACAAAAAGGTCCTGGATAAAGGTCTTGGGTTCAAACCAGTGTTGGTCTGGAATTAGGAAAATGCCGGGTATAAACCCAGGTATGCACTAGGGTATAGAGGAACCTATCAGTAGGTCATCAAGTAACCAGAAAAAAGGTTGAGAACCTAGTTCTCGATTCTTGGTGAAAGCGATGCATTAGGTTTAACCAAACATGTGGGTTTAGGGCTTTGCAAAACCTGAGTGATACCAAGGCCCAGCCATTTGTGTGGAACTCCAGTATCAAGAAATTGGTATCAGTTAGGTTAGAGATATATGTTTATGAATGCTTCCTTTGGAGATGGTGGAATAGATTTGATGCATCTACGAGCCATTCTTCACAAGCTTTTGTTTGTCATCACAAAGAGGAGTTGTATATTAAGAAGTGGGATTTTTAAACTAACTCTACATTTTCCTTCTATTATTATTTTTCACACTTACAACGTGTTTATTGCTCATCGTGTTTCCTATTGTCTTCTATGTTCTTCGCATATGTGGTTTGTTGAATGATCTCTAGAGATGGATGCTTTCAAGTTGTTGGACTTTTGTGCATATGAGCTCACCATTGTAAAGCCTAATAATTTGGTTGTGAATGAGCTTGAAAATTTTATATTGTTAGAGGAAATGTTGTAGGTTCAAGGTGTAGTTGATGAAAAATGACAAGTTAAAGAACAAGCACTTTGGAAGCAATGATTTGACACAACTCATTACCAACCAAAATTTCTAGGTTTTGTGGCATCGTGTAACAAAGTCGTAGGCTTTTTTTGTGTTGAACGACAACAACACCAAGGTTAATGTACAAGGAGTGCAACTCATGAGGTGTGTGATGTGTCACTCTTCTAAAAACTTAGATGCAAGTTCTTAGAGTTCAACCAAGTCTTGAAAAGGTTTCATAATTTACAATCCTGAGCATGGCATCATGGCCATGAAAAATCACATTACAAATGAACATGGCCCAAATTTGGTGAAGTACATGGTGCACAAAATTAGTCTAAAGGGCAAAGATAGTAATAAAAGAAAAAAAATGTAAGAATAGGGCATCTATCATGCCTACAACCATCATTATTTTTTTTGGAGGTGTGAGGCCTTACAAAAAATCTAACCCAATTCAGATGGGGTTCATTGAGGATCTTGGTTTGATGATTGCTAAGGGCTACATGCCATTGTCTATTGTGGAAAGCCCCCGGTTGAGGTGAATGGTGTTGTGTCTTTGTGGTCAAGTCCAGTTTCCTTCCTGTAAACAACTTGTTTGTGAGCACCTTCTTGCTCTACTGCAGAAAATTATGGAAATTTATGTGATTCCTGATATTGACAAGTGTGAAACTATGACAACATTTGACCTATGGATGTCAAGGTTAGGGTATGACACATTTGCCTTGGTAATTAATTTCATTAACCAGAGCTGGGTTCCTTATCACATAATTGTTGAACTTTTTGAAACACTTGATACTTCTGGTGCAATTCTTATAGAACAAATGAAGGTTTTATTGGTTGAGTTCAACTTGACAAGTAAGGTCATCATGTATGTCAAGGATGAAGGAACTAATCTAAATTCCTTCACAATTGCACTCACTTTTGTTATGTCATGTGAACCTCTACAATTGCTTCAGCCATTTGCTGGCTTTTGTTTTGGTCATGTTATGTCAAGGCAATGCCACAAATGAAGTTAAGGTGGGTGCAAACATGAAAGAAGTCAACTTGAAAGATGTGCAGGTTGTTTTCCATAAGACAATTACTTGGACTAAGAAGTCTGAGAAGGGCAAACATGAATGGGAGAAGGCTTGTCATGAGGCTAATTTGCTGCACAAAAAACTTAAGAGCTCCATGAAAACTCATTTTGCTTCCAAGGCGATTTTATTCCAAGAGACCTTGGAATATGTGAATGTTATCAACATATGCTACATTTATCATACTTCATCTTCACAAGCTAGGGTTCTTAGTGTGCTCACATGGGCAATTGCTCGAACAATAATTGAAACCCCAAACCAAGTTGTTTGTCAATGCTTCTTGAATTAGAATACAAAGTACTAGTTATTATCAGAAGCATTGTTTGTTGCTTTTGCAATCATGGGGACAATGAGGATGAAATATTAACGTCAAGCTGATGTTGTTCCTTCATGTCCATGTGGTGAATTTGATCAAGAGATTGAGATTTTGCATGGTAAAATGGTGCAAAAGTCATTAATGTGTTGCATCCTTTTTAAAGTCTTGCAAAATCCTTTTCACAAGAAAAAGCCCACAACATGGTTGCTTTGATGCTACATCCATGCTTCAAAGGCATGGATTACATCATGGAGTACATTGTTGATTTTGTAATCATGGGGACAATGAGGACGAAATATTAACGTTAAGTTATTGTTGTTCCTCCACTTCAATGTGGTGAATTTGATCAAAAGATTGAGATTTTGCATGGTAGAATGGTTGCAAAAGTCATTAATGTGTCGTGTCATTTTCTAAGTTTTGCAGAGTCCTTCTCACAAGAAAATGCCCACAACATGGTTGCTTTGATGTTACATCCATGTTTCAAAGGCATGGATTATATCATGGATTACATTGATGCTTTTATAATCATGGGGACAATGAGGACAAAATATTAACATCAAACTATTGTTGTTCCTCCATTTCAATGTGGTGAATTTGATCAAGAGATTGAGATTTTGCATGGTAGAATGGTTACAAAAATCATTAATGTGTTGCGTCCTTTTCTTAAGTTTTACAGAGTCCTTCTCACAAGAAAAAACCCACAACATGGTTGTTTTGATGTTAGATCCACGCTTCAAAGGCATGGATTGCATTTGGATTACATTGGCAAGGATCAAGTTGCCATATTAGTGTGAAAATATGAAGAGTTAATTGTGATGCCCTTGTTGAAAGTTGCGATGGGATTCTTGAATTCAAATCAACTTGCAGGCTTAGTTTTTTCATCACCCAAGCTACCTCCAACTTCAACTAGGTTGTTTGGGTTAACAACTTCAACACAAGAGGCAACTAAAGGCCTTCTCAAAGCTAAGTTATCTTTGTTTCGCAAGTTCAAGGTGGAGAATGATAATGGCCTTGATCCTTTGATTTGGTGGTTTATTAATAAATCCAGGTTTTCAAATGTTGGTTTTTTGTCACAACACATTTTAAGCATCCCATGTTCATAGATTGAAACTAAGCAAAAAAAATTTGTTGCATGTATGCTCGCTAGTTTGTGATAGTGTCGTAAATTGGGGTTGAGAATCTTGACAAACTTGTTATGGTTTACAAAAATCAACTTGTTGATGTGTGGGTCAATTGTAAGCTAGTTGTTGGAAATAGACTAGGAGAGGTTTTTTGTGGTGGAAGAGATGTTATTGGAAGAAAATGATTGCTTGAAAAGGCAAGTTATTTTGAGGAGACAATATCGTGTGTTTAAAGATTTAGATGGGTTGCTTATGCATTTTATGCTCATATACATTGTTAATTACAACTTTTTGAATATATTGTTGCACAAGATTAACATGTGCATGATGTTGTTTGACTTTTGAATCATTGAATGCTTGTTTTTTTAGTTGTTTGCGATTCTTCTTAGCATCTTAACACTTTGTTTTTCTAGTTGGAAACAGACACATTAACAATGAAAATTCCTAAATCTAACACCAATACCTAAGTTGTTATTTCACCAAATTCACCATTCACATACTTGATGGATATTGATGTTGCCAGTTTTTAGCCAACAAACTATTGATACCACAATGGTACCAAAATTTTGATTTAAAAAAAATTAAAACCATGCCCAAATTTTTAAATATAAAAAATTGATACCAAAAACCTCTTGGTATTTGCAAAACTTAACACCATAACAACATTGGTTCAAACCCATTAGTGTGTAGGTGAAACTATTGATGGGCCCTTTGCCAATGAACTTGACTTGGGGGTGCCCAATGGCTTATTTAGGTTGAATCTGTTGTTGTGCTTCAAAAAAATAAAAATTAAATTAAAATGCACTTTAAAAATAACTAATATTGAAATTGTAAATTTTTTTATAGCTTGGGAAAACTTCTTTTTTTATGAGTTTCTAGAATGCAATGAAGTTATTTATATATTGTGCTCATCCCTAAGCATCAAACCAATAGCCCAAGTGGATAATTTGCAAGTGACCAGGACTTGGCGCCATCTTACAATCTATGTGGATCCTATTAACCAATAGGTCACACTTAATGTTACATAAAATAACAAATCAAAATATTATAAATTTTGTTGTTCAAATTATCATCTATAATAAACATTTAAATAGGAAGTAATTCTCAAAACGGCACTATCAAACTTAATTGCCAAACTTAGCGTTATTGTTGTTCACCATACATCATATTACTAAGAGTAAGAAGAATATCAACAAATGTGATATAACTTTGTTCATTTTCTTGTCCTTCCCTCACATTTTCTTTTGTAACAAAGGCAAGGTATGTGCCCAATTATTCCAAGAAGCAATCCTTCCAAATCTTAAGATTGGGGCAATTCATGAAGCTATTCAAGTGAGGTTGGGTACTATGGGTCAAATTCAACATGACATATGTTGGCCAAACTATGTTGATAAACTAATATGTGTGCATTAGTTTATCTTTCATGGGGAAGGATAATTCTTGGCATCAAACATCTCTTTTTTATATGTTGATTTAAAAAGAAGATCCTCAATGAAAGTTTTTAAATGTAAAAAATGTGTGTTTGATTGAAATTGTGAAAAGCAATATTAGGTCATGGACTTTGATTTTTCACCGAGACCTTTAAGGTTTTGGAAGTTGAGATTGAACTAAATGTAGCATTGTTAGAAACTAAACAATGCGTTGGATGATCATTGTTTTATAGAAGATCTTCCTGTAGTATATAGGTAAACCAAGCTCAACTTTCAAATTTCTCTTACATTATAAGGACTTCCCCAAAACTGAAATCCCAATTCCACATGTTGTATGGCTATCCTCCGTTCAAAGTTCCAAAGATGTATACAAGGTTCATACACCTAACAAATTCTCAACCTTATATTCAGACTTGTGGCACCTTGAAGAATGTTAATGTGCTTCTCTCATATAACCAAGGCTCCACTACAACCATAAGTGCCACCCACCATCCAATTCACTTTGCATCAACAATCCCTCCTGTGTGTACATGATTTTGTCTTGCCTTGTCAGCATGTCCTTGGTTGAGGACACTAATAATTTCCTTGGCCAGTCCTAGTCAGCTGGACAAGTGCTAAGTTTTACTATGTGACCAAGTTCCTACTCAGGACAAGACTTTCTCTAATTGGGTGCAAAAAAGAATGCAGTGTTACGTGGACTATAGGTCAAGAGGCAGTCTTGAAGGTGGGAAATATTAGGTCTACCTCATTGACCTTGAAGACTTAACAAAATCATTATTTGCTTACCACTGTTAAAAAAATTCTGCAAGGCCAAAAATGGTAGGACAAACAAAATTCATCCATCTTTTGAGTGTGAGCAAGGTGGCCCTGTGCCACTTTCTTTAGTGGATTTGCAGGTTGTAGGGTTTAGCATTTATTTAATGACTTGAGATCAGGCAGGGGTTTTTGTAACTGGATTATGGCTATCCTAGCAAGCCTGTGGCCTGGGAGAGGGTATGGAATAATACCAAAAGGGCTATATCTTTATTATACCCTTTTCTCAGGGAATATTCCATTAGTCTGCAGTAGATTCCATTAGCATGGGGTAGATTTATTCATTTATTTATTTATGTATTTTCTTTTTTCCCCTTTGAGCCCATGATTTCAGACTCCCTAGTGCAGGGTTTTTGATTCCCAACATCGTGCATAGCACGGGGATTTTTATTCCAAGCATGAGGTTTGGACCATGAGCTAGTCAGGCATAGGGTATATGAGCATGGGCTCAATGGCGCAAGCTATAATTCTATATTGACCATGCACACATATATCCAAGTTGAGTATTTTTCATATTTCATGGTTTCCCCATTTCATTGGGAACTTTGCAAGGGAGCACATGGAATTTGATACAAATTTATCCACACACTAAATATCCATGTCAATACGTACACATTTTCATTGTGAACACGTGTTTCCATGGAAACTTCCATCTTTACATGTGGCCAGAATTTTTCCATTTCCATTTGTTCCCTTGCAAAGTTCCCAAGAAAATGGGTAGACCATGAAATATAAAATATATGAATCGTATTTATGTTTATACAATTAATATAGAATTATAGTTTGCAAGGATCACAGATTGCATGCTTGTCTATACTTGCCTAACTTGCATATGTCCAAACCTCATGCTTAGAATAAAAAACACTTTGCTCAAAATGAAAAATGCCATGCTCAGAATAAAAACCCCCTTGCAAAAGGAATAACCTACCTGAGGGTCATTTTTGTCATTAAATAATCCTTAAAATAGTGAAACAATTTTTTGTGAAAATAAGCTGAAGTGTGGAAATCCATCATAATTTCAGGCGACAATCTGGATGATTTCACTCCCTCATATAACAAAATTGTGATATATCATTTTTAAAATAATAATTTCAAATTTTAAAATCCATTTTTTTATTAAAAAATATTTCTCTTGTGAATGTGGAAACTGACTCTAGGCTCATACATGTGCAAATGGGGAAAAAAGGAGTCAAACCCACAAAGTTGGACATGTTAAGAGTCCATCCTGCAACAAATTGCCTTGGGTGAACGGGCACCTTCAGTGATACCATGATAAAATCCTTCAATTCTTTTGGGTTGCTTCTTGGCATTATAGATATCCTATGTCTAGACTAGATAGGGTCTTTGAGGCCAAATTTAACATTTCCTCAGTAAACTAGTAGTCTAAGAAGAGCCTTACTTAATTAACGTTGAGCCCTTAATTCATTAATCTAATTCTGGAATTTTGCAGTAAGATTCAAAAATAATCTGTTTTGGAATTTACTGCAGAAAAAGACACGGAGGAGGTCCCATAACAGTTCCCCAAGTTGCCGTTTCTCCCTGGGATGCATTTAAGGCGCCAAGCAAGCAATAGGACAGCTCGTTCTGTAAAGTTTGCTTACTACACACACCTAAACAGTGACAACTTACAATTGGAATTTGAAATATTTTCCAGTTAAGCACGCTGTTTCAAAATGGTGAGTTCAAAATTGTGAGAACAAGATACAAGCTATTGGCCCAAAGGAATGGAATGAGGTCTAAAGAGTAGATACTCGATACTAGAATGTACAAATCTTATTATTGTTTTTAGCAAACCTTGGAAAACCCTACAATAAATGCATCAATATCCATTGAAATAAAATCCACATCCACTGCCTAGTACTGGAATTGCATGGAGCTGTTGTGAATCCAATTCCTTAGTCATCCTAGGAATCTGATGAGTGTGTCCACCCACTTTGGCAATGGTGCAAAACTCTGGCAAAAAGCAGCTCTTATGCTTTCATGACAAAGCAGCAACTTGTGTCACTTGTTCTTTTCGTCTCTATGCTCAGCATTTGATTGCTGGGCCTACCACCACAATAGGTACCCATGCTGTTAGGCACGGTATTTGGTATTAGTTCGTCTCTAAAATAGTGGCCAAAACTGGTCACAAACAGTTTTAGAAATGAAAAGTTCATGTAACCAATGATAAGGCTCAACATGAACTCAGAAGGGCCCAGTTTTGGGGAACGCATTGGGAACAGAAATACAAAAAACCTGTGAGTGCACCCATTAACTAATAATAGAAGAAACAAATATGTACCCATGCTGGTAGGCATAGTCCACCCAACCCAAGGTGCACAAAATTGTGTACATTTGTGTAATGGTTGAATTTTCTTGAGACTTGAACTTAAGATAAAAGCAAAATGGTATAGAAGACCCAATGACCTTCGGGAAAATCCAATCTACAAGCCCATCTGTCCAGGGTTAACTCTTCTTTGGCCGCAGTGAACCATGAAGGATGGATGATAAGTGGTCAGGAAACAGTTTTCTGTTGGATTTGGGTTCCGTAGCTAACCATAATGGTTAACTCAGTTGGTAGGTTGTTAGTAGATAGGTAGTAAAACCAGCCCTTACCTATGTATAAAGTATCTATTTACTTACTTGGTTGCCTATTTTCCTACCTATCTGCCTATATATGAGACCTATTTCCTACAGAATTGGTTACCAAGGTGAAACCAAATATTAACTCCTCAGTTGAGGTTCATCCAGTGGATGGTGCACTGGTGGGCATGGGTTCATTGTGGCCCTCTTCTTCCACATCTATGTTATGAACCACCAGGTGAACCCAGGACTAGATGGGTTATGTATAAGGGAAAGGCCTGATCCCCATGGACCCTCTCCTAATTTGAGGGTGGTAGCTTAAGGGTATAGGCCCAAAAATGAGGGGAAGCCCATGGGAGCAGGCCTTCCTCAACATAAGCACAAAGTGTTTTATAGGTATTCAAATGGAGGAAGGTCTGCATGTGATCAGCAGAAGGTCCTTCGATGGATCAACCAATCTTTGCTGTGAAGAGGTCCTTTGGAAAACAAACAGAAAAACCTTGGGGAGCGCTTTATGTGCACTTTGAAGTCACCTCCATGTGGCCCAGGGATTTGATGGACAAGCATACACATGTGCAAGTGTAGATTAATGAAGTATTGGGCAGACATGTGCTGAAGCAACCCCTGTACTACGGTATGTAGTGCCTACTATGAAATAGGCAAGTGTGTGCCCATTAGGCTAGGTTAGTCACCCTTCGTGAGCTGAGTAGGGTGAGATGGACAGGACATTTAGCATAATGGGCAGCCATGAGCTCATTCCATGACGTCAATATCTTTGGCGATTGATTATGGCACAGCATGCAATGACTATGGGAACATGGGAGCAATGGTATGAGAAGGGAATAACATATTAAGAACATCATGTGAACCTGGTGAGAGTTATCATTTGAACATGGGAAGATTATGAGAACATGAAAACAAAACATGAGAACAATTTTTTTTTAAAGGTTGAATTTTCTACTTTAGAAAAGTATTCAACATAATAGAGAAATCCGTAGTAAATTCACCGGGAGTTTCACAGGGTGTCTCACACCCTATTAAACTTTTCACCCTGAGTTCCAGCGGTCCGTAATGTCACCCTGACGGTGGGCCGTTTTGGAAAAAGACGGTGTGAGAAGGGGTTGACCACGTGGGTGCACCATAAGAAGTTGACAATTTCAACTTTTGGATTGGGGGGTGGGGAGGGTATTGGGGGAGGCTTATTTGAGCGTGGGTGAGGGGTTTTTTCTTTCCTGAAGCCTGGGTGGGCGAGGGGAAGGGTTTGTTTTAACTTTCCCAGAGTGGGTGGGTTTGAGCCTTCAAATATTATTTTCGGTTCTTGGAGGTGTAGGGGATACTTGGACTTATCCTAAATTTTTACTTTTTTTAATAATTGGCTGAGGGTTCATGTTCTATTTTCAGAGTTTATGGTCTATGGGGTTGGGGGGAGGTTTTCATTTAATGCTCTTGATGCTATTGAAGTGGGAGGTATCCCATTCAATCTTATTTCACTTGAATGTTTCAAGTCTTCCATTTTATTTGGGAGTGTAAAGTGATTTGAATGTTCTTTCTAGGGTTTTTGGGAGTCTTATTTTATTTTTACTTTTGAGGGTTCATTCTACTTGCTATTTATGGAGTTTATTTTTTAATCACATTTTGATTTGAGCTCTTCCAATATAAATCAGGAGTTGCTTGAAGAAATTGCAGCAAATGATTAAATTGCACTACAAGTTGCAATTGATTATGTCAACACTTGGGAATATTTCATATCAGCAAAGTTGGATGAAGAAAGTGAACAATCAGTCACCCTTGATGTAAATGTGGGGGACATCCTTCTGATCATGTAGGTCAGACCAAGTTTGTTTAAGACTTTCACCAAGTCACTCTAAAAGAACTTGAAAATTTGGCATAGTTTGTGGTCTCAACCATTATTAGTCATGTGAGGTTCACAAGGGAAACACACCACATATCTGGGAGACCATCCCACTTGACCTCAAAACAACATTTGTTTAGTTTCATCTTGTACATGAAACATGATAATGTCATTAAGTATGATGTCTTCATGTGAAATTGAAATAAGAATGCAATAAATAATGATGACATATTTATTGTATCTTGCATCAATTTTGTCATCACCAATGAAATTTGATGACTTAATGTTGAACAATAAGTTTTGACGACACACTTTCGACAATTCTAGGACTACAATGGATTTATTGATGGGACCCTAAACAAAATCCATAAATTTCATAACAATCCATCCTATAGTAATTGGTTTAATGGGAAGGAAAAAATGTATTACATGAACTACATAGTTGTGATGGACCACTGTAGGTTATTCATATATTTGGACATTGAGTACCTAAGGTCATACCATGATATCAATATCTTTCACTAGTCCAACATTCACAAGTCACGGCATTAATATTTTGCTCACACATATAAATATTTTGAATACTTATTGGGCAACCCTAATTACATAGGCGAGGATATGTGAACGTGATGGGGTTGGCACTTGGAATTCATATAGATGTTATTAATGCGTACAAAAATATGCATGCTGATTTAACATTTCATTCCATTTTAATTTTAGATTTAAGGTTCAAACTTAAATTTAGAAGTTCATGTTTAAGGTTTTATGTATAAGCTTTAGGGATTAGGTTTAGGTTTTTTAACTTCTAGGTAAAATATAAGTTTTGGGTTTTGGGTTTTAAGGTTTATGTCTAGGGTTTTAGGTTTAGGGATTAAGTTTTTTAATTAAATATGAGTTTTAAGGTTTTAGGTTAGGGTTTAGATTTACTATTAAGGTTTTTAATTTTTAAGGTTTTACATGTAAGTTTTTAATTTAAATATAAGTTATTGGGTTTAGGTTTAGGGTTTAATTTTAAGGTTTAAGTTTAGGTTTAAAGTTAAGGATTATTTCTAAGATTTCAGGTTTATGTTTAAGGGCTTAAGGTTTTAGGTTTTAAGTTTAAGGGTAAAGTTTATTTCTAGGGTTTTAAGTTTAGAGTTTTAAGGTTTAGGTTTCAAGTTTTAGGGTTTGAGGTTTAGGTTTTTAGGTTAAATGTAAATTTTAGGGTTTATGTTAAATATAAACCCAAATGTTTAAGGTTTTAAATTTACATTTAAGGTTATGTGTAGTTTTAAGGTTTCCAAATTAAAGTGGTCAATCATGCAGGTTTTTGAATTAAAGTGGAATTGGGCATTAGGGGATTGAAATCAAGTGGAGAATCTAATGAAAAGTTTTGATTCAACAAAAGAGAAGTACAACTATTTGTTCAGGACAACTATATTACTTCTTCACAAGGTTTGTCCTCCATTGCCCTTGCAGAGCCTGCCATTTCCAACACAATTTAAGAACAACAAATAGAAGTCATCACACCCTTCGTGAAATAGCCTGCAAGAAACAACACAAACACAAACATATCCACAACACCAAAACAATTTTATCAACTAACTCATCTTTTGTTGTTTTCTGCATTCAACAGCCCGATCTGCCAATCCATTAGGTCTTCATCCCAAAGGATTTTTCATTGAACCTTCTTTCACCCCACAATTGTACTATGCTTTGGCATTTGCATGATGCAAAAAGTGGGAATCACATGTGACCCAACACTAAGCATTAGTTTATTGGTTGTGCTCTTCCCTTAGGGGGAAACACTTTGCAATAACATATAGTTTCATTTGGTCCCTTGTTCCCCCCAAAGTACTTGAGTGTAAACGCTCAACAAAGGATGTAATAAGTACCCCCAATTTATAATGGGGTATTAGCCTAGGCCAAAAATGGTGATGAACAGTTTTGAAAATAGAAATTTCATGCAGCCAATGGGAAGGTTCAATATGCACTCAAAGTGCCTTGATTTTTTTTCTTTTAAGTTTTTGCGTGGGGGAAGGGGAGTTTTTTTTCATTTTTCTTTTGTTCCCAACATATTCCCTTCAAATTCCCAATATGTTCCCTAGGTTCCCAATGTGTTCCCCAAGGGTGTTCCCATTAACACCTCACTTTAATCCCATATGTTTTGCCCAAAGGCCTCCCCTTCTCACCTATATAGGTGGGCCAAAGGGGGAGGCACTCCATCTTTCCATAGAATCTTCTATTTTGGGGAGCCTCCATAGCTTCAACCTTTTTTTGTGATGGGCCAATCAGATTGGCTCATTGCAAAAAAAAGAAAAGTTGGACTTATGAGGCACCCCCAACTAATTAATATGATACAGAATATAAGTGAGAATAAGGTGAATAAGTACCCCCAGTTTATAATGGTGGAAGCTTATTTGGGATACTTAAGGAAGTGAACATGACCAAAAGATGATTCACTGAAGAGCAGGGGGTGTTGGACTGTTCTGCTCTTTGATTATTTTAACAGCAGTAAGTTCTGAGTTTTGTAATTGTTAGGAATCCAACAACCTCAAGTTCTGGGGTTTTTTTCAATACAAAAATTTCACAGATTCTCACAGCCTTTGGCTCGGTTCTTTGATATTTTCAAAAGCCAAAAGGATCTCCACTTTTGCGTATTTGAAAAACTTCAAAGAGCTGAGAGCTCTCAAGAAAGAACTAGCCAAAACTGGCCATTTAGTAGCGTAGGTTCCTTGTCTGCTTAAAACTTGGATTAGGGTCCAAAGCTGTCCCTGTGGTATACCTCCGGTCGGGGATTAGAACCAGTTCTTTGATTCTGAGCTCCGTTAGTCTGGGGTATTAAATAATATCCAAAGACTTACCCGCCCTTTTCAGGTTCCAAATAGTGAGCACCTGCCAACACTGCTCAGGACAATCAAAACCAAATCCAAGCAAGAAACACTTGTACAGAATTTTGTAGGTGTCCAAATAGGTGGAGAGAGGGAAGGGTTTGTTTGTTTTTTACTTTCCCAGAGTCAGTGGGCTCAACCCTTTAAATATTATTTTTGGTTGTTGGAGGGTTAGGGGATATTTGGATTTATTCCAAATTTTGTATTTTTTTGTAATTGAGTGGGGGTTCATGTTTTATTTTTAGAGTTTAGAGATTATGGGGTTGATGGAGCGTTTCCTTAAATGCCTTTGATGCTATATAAGTGGGAGGGATCCCATTTCTGCCCCTCTTTTTTCCAATCCATTTCATTTGAAAGTTTCAAGTTTTCTATTTCATTTGGGAGTGTTGAGTGATTTGAATATTTTTTACGGTTTTTGGGGTCTTGTTTCATTTGTTTGAGGGGTCATTCCACTTGTCATCTATGGAGCTTATTTTAACATATCTTGACTTGAGCTCCTCTAGGAACAACAACAAGTTGCTTGAGGAAATTGTGACACATGATTGGATTGCAATGTAGGCTACAATTGTGATTGAACAAATAATTGTTTTGTCAACAATTTTAACAACTTAATGCCTACAACTAGACATGTCATCACGTCATTTCACATTTAAAGTGAAGTGATATTAGATACAAAAAAAGGCTTTTAAAAAATATATTTTCAAATAAAATAAAATAAAAGTTGCAATGTGAATGATGTCACTTGATGTGATATATGTCATGAATGTGAGGGGTGATATTACTAGTTTTATTTTTATTTTATTTTTTAAAATTTAGGGGGATTTTTTTGGAGTTTTATCATGATAACATACAATGTTGATTTGGCATGATTTTTGTGCCATTGGGTTTTTGGAAAGAAGGCTTACGTTTGTGTAATTTTGTAGAAATTTTGGAGACATAAAATCATGAGGCCAAAGGTTAATATTTCATTTTGGAATTAATTTCTATTTTTGAAAATTCACATTTCACTTGTACAAAAGCATAATCATAGGTCATTTATACCAATGAGTTCTTGGGGAGGAACACTACGAGTGTGGAGATTTCAGGCCATTTGGAGACAAAAATTTCTAAAAGTTTGTTTATGGGCATGAAAAGGTGGTGTGTGTAGGTTTGGTTTTGTTAAAAATTTCAATACCAATTTCTTGGATTGGTTAAACATCCATTTTCATTATCAACATGGAGTGCCACACCCTCAACAAATGAGGAAACTTTTAAATTATTGTCGTGATTCATGTATTGGAATCACAAAAGTGGATGTGCGTATTGCATGATTTGTGCATTTTCATTTATGTTTGTTGGGTGTGTTTATTTCTTGTCATTGTGTTTATAAGGTTATCAATTCATTTTTAGGGTGTAAGGGGGTCTCGTGAGTTTTGTACCATCAATTAATTATCTAAAGATCAACCACGAGCTCCTAAATTGATCTCTCAAAAGCATGTGCATATTACATGGTGGGAAACCCAAGGTAAAAGGTTAAGTGCCTTTTCATGCATACCTTTATTGCTATAGTGAACTTTGGGGTTGTAGATGGTGCGATTAATGGTTGGGCATGGAACAAAATTACTTCCCAATTTTGACCATTTTGTAGGTTTTATTTGACCCATGTTTTGCCCAAACACAATGATTAATATCTAGTTGGGGATAGGTTGTATGGGATTGGTGATGTTGCAAATGTGTTGGGTTTGATCACCAATCATCCCATGTTGTGTTTTTAGTATTGAAATTGAATTGATGGCCAACATACCACTTTTGTTGTGTTTATAATGTGCCCAAGTTATACTAGCCTTATGAGCAACCATGTCCCCCCCCCCGGGAGAAAAGGTTTTAAGTTACCTTGGGGAGCAACCATGTTCCTCAAGGAACAATTGTATTTGAAATTTTATGTGACATTATTTTTTTCATATGAATTTTGATTGAAGTGTTGCCAAACTACAAAGTTGTAATCCTTCTCGAGACCTTTCCAATGATAGATCATAAGCCTATATAAAAATGAACATGACATGGTTGTGATTGCAAAATAATTTGGAACATGATTGTTCCTTGAGGAACTTGGGGCTTTCCCTAGGGAAAGTACATTATTCCTCAGGAAAGTTGCCTTTTTCCCTAAAAAACTTGAACCCTTCCCAAAAGAAATTTCATTGCTCTTTACTGAACTTTTCTTCATCCTTGTGCAAATTATTTTTCGAGGTATTTCATTTGTTCCTTAGGGAATTTTTTTGCTCCATGAAAATTTCATTTTGCTCCATGGGGAACTTACATTATTCCTTGTGGTGACTTGTTTAGGACTAGCATTTAATTTTTTTTCCCCATGAGGAGGTTGTTTCTTGAAGGCAATTAACTTTAACAAATTTATTTAAATGTTGAATGTATTTTTTTCATCCATTTTGTTTGTTGGCAAAAACAATTGGGAAAAAGATTGAACCTTGGACCTTTGGGTTGAAAAAAAGGTTTAAACCATTACACCACATTTTTTCTTTTAAATTGTTGTGTAAGAAAGATACTTATAATGTTGATCAATATGTAAGTATAGTAAAAAAAATCTGAATTGTTTTTCATGTTGGGCATTGCACTATAAATGTGTCAAACCTAATGTTACATTTAACTTGTTACCATTGTTCAATGTTTGTCATTAAAACTCAATGAGGCCTAGCTTACGATGTGTAAATGTTAGTTTATTGTTCATGGGTCCTTTCCCTTCTTTTTGTTTCAAGCCATTGCCAAAATTTGGACTTAAGGTTTAGGGTTTAAGGGTTTTTCTTAGGCTAACAAAGTCAAAACTAAAGAAAGTAAGTTTTTTGATTTTGTCAAATTGAGATTTTTCAAATAGTGGTTTTAAAATTTGAAATATGATCCCAAGGTGGATGGTTCACTAATATAATCCCTTTTGAGACCTTAGGACTACAAAAAGGTCTTAAGTAAAAGTCATGGGTTCAAACCCACTAATGTGTAAGTTGGGCTTTTACCAATGAGCTTGACTTGGGGGGTGCCAATGGCTTGTTCATGTCAGGTCTATTGTTGTGTTTTTATAAAGAATAAATTAATTTAAAATGTGCTTTTAAAAAGACCTAAAAATGAATTGTAAAAATTTTACAATGTGTAAAAGTGTCTTGTTTTATAGGTTTCCAAAATGCAATGAAATTATTAATATATTGTTTTCATCCATAAGCATCAAACCAATAGCCCAAGTGGGTAATTTTTAAGTGACGAGGATTTGTGGCCATCTTGCAATCTATCGGGGTCCAATTCGCCAATAGAGCACACTTAATGTTACATAAAATAATAAATCAAAATACTATAAGTGTCATCATTCAAACTATCAACTATAGTGAACATTTAAATAGGAAGCAATACACAAAACAACACTATCAAATTTAATTGCCAAACTTAGCATTATTGTTGTTCACCATACATTATAGTACTAAGAGTAGGAAGAATATCAATGAATGTGATTTAAAGTTTGTTCACTTTCCTTCCTTCCCTCAAATTTTTTATTGTATTAACAAAACCTAAAGGCAAGGTATGTGCCAATTGTTCCAACAAAAAGTCCTTCCAAATCTTAAGACTAGTGACAATCCATGAAGCCTATTCAAGTGAGGTTGGCTACTATGGGTCAAATTCAACATGACATATGTTGACCAAACCAAAATGAGTCATAGAGTGTGCATTTAGCACGTGTCAAAATAATGGGTAAATCTTAAACCCTAAACTTAGGTTCCATTTCCCATTTGTCAAGTAAACTACTATGTTTTGATCAAATATGTTAAAATTGATAAACACATGTTTCACATTTGTCAAATGATATTGGGTTAAAATGCTATAATTTTCTTGGAATATGTGATTATTTTGGCATATTTGTTTTGTTTTGCATAGGTTTATGATAATTGTAATTGTAACAATAGGCCATATGATTATTTTGCATTTGCAAGGTGGTGTGAAATATGTTTCACATTAATTCTAAGATTAAAAAGTATCAAAATTCAAAATGGCAACATGGTAGGAAAGTAAACAAAAAAAACACAGGGAACAAAGTTTGCAAGGGAAAAGGTTCCATTATCCCACCAATTTGCATTTATCATAATATAACCTATTTTTTATGTTTTCAAAGTAAGGTGGTGAATTGTTGAATATTGTTTTGTGTCCTCCCATCTATCATTATGCCCCAAATTTCAAAAATCTTAATCCTTGAATAGATGAAATCAATATACAAATATCAATGTGAGGGCGAATGGAGCATAATTGTTTTTAGAAGTTGGTTCTTGCATATTGGATAACTATATGTAACGACCATTAGAAATTACAAAAATGTGGAGTTGGCAAACCATGTTTCTAGTCTCTTCTTCAATCTCAAACCTAAGACCATGAAGTTGTAGTAGATTTGCAAATGTTGTCCAACAACTATGTGTTAAGTTCACAAGGCAATTTTTTTTGTGGTTCATGGATCATTTTCGTATTTGTCCCCAAATTTCTGGCTTTATATGCATAAAATAATAGCATATGTAATTGATATACAAATGATGAAATACCATACAATTTCAAATTAAATTTGAAATTTGAGAAGAAGTGAGAATGTGAGGGAAATTACAATAGAATTTTTTTTCCAAGTTGTTAGGATTGATTGATTCAAATAATTCAATATCAACTCAATTGCAAATTATTTTATCTTTCATAGGGAAGGGTAATTCTTAGTATCAAATGTCTCTTTTCTATATGTTGATTTAAAAATAAGATCTGGTGAAAGTTTTTTAAAAATGTGTGTTTGATGTGAAATTGTGAAAAGCAAATGTTAGGTCATGGACTTTGATCATTCGCCAAGACCTCTAAGGTTTTGGAAGTTGAGATTGTATTAAATGCAGCATTATTATAAAATAGACAATGTGTTGGATGATCAAGGTTTTATAGAAGGTCTTCCTATAGTATGGCTCAACCAAGCTTGACTTTCAAAGTTCTCTTACATTATAAGGACTTCCCAAAACTGAAATCCCAATTTCACATGTTGCATGGCTATCCTCCATTCAAAGTTATAAAGATATATACAAGGTTCATACACCTAACAAATTCTCAACCTTATTTTCACATCTGTGATATGGAAAGAAGGATAATGTGCTACTCTCATGTAACCAAGTCTCCACTATAATCATAAGTGCCACCCACCATCCAATTCACTCTGCATCAACAATCCCTCCTATGTGTACATGATTTTGTCTTGCCTTGTCAGCATGTCCTTGGTTGAGGACACTAATAATTTCCTTGGCTAGTCCTAGTCAGCTGGACAAGTGTTAAGTTTTACCATGTGACCAAGTTCCTACTTCGGACAAGACTTTCTCTAATTGGGTGCATTAGAAAAGAATGCAGTGTTACGTGGACTATAGGTCAAGAGGCAGTTTTGAAGGTGGGAAATAGTAGGTCTACCTCATTGACCTTGAAGACTCAACAAAATCATTATTTGCTTACCACTGTTCAAAAAAATTCTGCAAGGCCAAAAATGTTAGGACAAACAAAACCATCCATCTTTTGGGTGTGAGCAAGGTGGCCCTGTGCCACTTTCTTTAGTGGATTTGTGGGTTTTAGGGTATAACGTTTATTTAATGTACTTGAGAGCAGGTAGGGGTTTGTTTGGGCAACTGGATTACGGCTCCTAGCAATCCTGTGAGCTAATAGGGTATGGAATGCTACCAAAAGGGTTATATTTTTATGATACCCTTTCCTCATGGAATATTCCATTAGTTCGAGATAGATTCCATTGGCATGGGGTATATATATATAAATATATATATATATATTTCCCCTTCAAGCCCATGATTGCAAACTCCCTAGCGCAGGGTTTTTGATTACCAACATCGGGCATTTCATCCATAACACAGGGATTTTTATTCTAAGCATGGGGTTTTTAATCTATAGAATGGGGATGTTTGTTCCAAGCATGAGGTTTGGACTAGAAGCTAGTCTGGCACACAAGTAGATGAGCATGGGCTCAATGGCATGTGCAAGCTATAATTCTATATTGACCAATACACACATATATACAAATTAAGTGTTTTTCAACACACAAAATATCCACGTCAACACATAAAAAATTTCATTGTCAACACGTGTTTCCATGGAAAGTTCCATGTGTAGATGTGGCCGTAATTTTCCATTTCCATTTGTTCCCTTGCAAAGTTCCCAACAAAATGGGTAGACCATGAAATATAAGATATATGAATCCTATTTATGTTTATACAATTAGTAATGAAATATAATTTGTAGGGATCACAAATCGCATGCTGTTTATGCTTGCCTCACTCACACAGGTCCAAACCTTATGCTTGGAATAAAAAACCCTTTGCTCAAAATTTAAAATGCCAGCCATGCTTGGATTTGAAAACCCCTTGCAAAAGGAATAACCTAACTGAGGGTCAGTTTCATCATTAAATAACCCTTAAAATAGTGAAACAATTTTTTGTGAAAATATGAAGCTGAGGTGTGGAAATCTGTCGTAATTAATTACCACAGGCTACAATCTGGATAATTTCACTCCCTCATATAACAATATTGTAATAGATTTTTTAAAATAATAATTTCAAATTTTAAAAGATATTTTTTATAAAAAAAACTTTTAAAAATCTCTTGTCAATGTGGAAACTGACCCTTGGTGCAAATGAGGAAAAAAGGTGTTGAACCCACAAACTTGGTAGCAGTATGTGTTTGGAGTCCATCCTGTAACAAATTGCATTGGGTGAACCAACACATACACTAATACCATGATAAACTCCTTGGATCCTTTTGGTTTGCTTCTAAGCCTTATAGATATCCACTGTTTAGACTAAATCAGGGTCTTTAAGGCCAAATTTAACATTTCCTCCATTAATTATTAGCTCTAAGAGAGCCTTACTTAATTAATATTGACCCCTTAATTAATTAATCTAATTCTAGAATTTTGCAGTAAGAGTCAAAAAATATTTGTTTTGGAATTTATTGCAAATAAAAGATGCAGGTCTGAAGACGAGGAGGAGGTCGTAGAGCAATTCCCCAAATTGCCATTTCTCCCCAGGATGCATTTAAGGCTTGAAGCAAGCAATTGGATAGCTTTTGCTTGGATAGCTTGTTCTATAAAGTCTGCTTGCTATATATACCCAAACAGTTACAACTTACAATCAGAGTTTTGAAATATTTTCCAGTTAAGCAATGTATTTCAAAATTGTGAGAACAAGACACAAGCTATTGGCCCTAAGGCCAAAAGGAAATGAATGAGGTCTAAAGAGTAGAGTGTATACATATTGTTATTATTTTTAGCAAACCTTTGAAACCCTACAATAGATTAATCAATATCTATTCAAATAAAATCCATATCCACTGCCTAGTACTGGAATTGCATGGAGTCAATTGTCATCCTGGGAATCTGCTAAATGTGTCCACCCACTTTGGTAACGGTGAAAAACGCTGGCAAAAAGCAGCTCTTAGGCTTTCATGACAAAGTAGCAACTCGTGTCTCTTATATTTTCTCTATGCTCAGCATTTGATTGCTGGGCCTACTACTACAATAGGTAGGGTGTTCTTAGGAAGGGCTATTAATCAAAGCCAAAAATAGTGGCAGCCAATTTTAGGAATAGAATTTTCATGCAACCAATGATAAGGCACATCAAGGAGTGAAGGCCCCAATGTTATTTCAGCAACAAGTTGTAAATGTGTTGTTCGCTTCCAGGTGGCCTAGCATGGGTTTCCACGCATGGGCTACACGAGCCCCCAAGCAAACCAATGCATAAACATGTCATGTTTTAGCGGTAGCATGACGTCAATTTCACCTAATCAAAAATCGCACGTTTTGAACATGATCCTCGAAACCTAAAACTTGAAACCTACCACCCACTGAAACATGTCAAGTTTTGGCTAGCAGCTTGACATGCGTTTCAATGCCTAAGCAACCCAAGAAATGAAACATACCGCTCACCAAAACATGTAAAGTTTCAAGAGCTATGTTTCGGCCCCATGTGCCCATCTTCCATGTTTCCCCATGCGATCCCCATCCATGCCCCATGACCCATCCATGATGCTTTAAACCTTTCTCAACCTCGCATTGCCATCGTATATTTTTTCACTGAACTTCGACGTCTTCATTGCCACTCCCCACCATAGATTTACATAGGGTTTTGATAACAAAAAGTTACGTTAATGAAGCTATCTTTTTAACCACACTAAATCGTTCATCATTCTCTTATTTGCAACTTTCTTCACTTTCATTTTTCCCTTCAAAACACAACATTGTTGTGCATGAATAGTCTTAGGAACCAATAGCATGTGTTGTTTTACCTTGTTGAAGCTTGTTGTTGTTTGCATATGGATATTGGTTTCTATATTGTTTTCTAGTGATTAACACATGTTGTGTCAAAGGTTGAGAAGTTGCACACCGAATATATGCTCACAAAAAGGACAAGTTTATTCCTTTTATCATATTCATTTCACACGTTGTTTGTTGGGGTTTGCATTGTCTTGTTTTTTTTTTGGTTATATTCTTGTTTTATACTTGTTCATTTTTTGCTTGTTGTTTGGGTTTCTGATTTTTTAATTTCTGTAAACATTTTTTTACAACAACCAACTTGTATTGTTTCCATTTCCCGTGTTGTTGGGTTTATGTTGTCTTCTTGTTGTCTACTTGTTCATTTCTCACATTGTTAATTGGGTTTCCGATTTTTGGTTTCTATAAACATTTTTTTACAATAATCCACTTGTTTCTTGAGTATGGATATTAAGTTATAATCATGAAGTGCTCCTCGCACAACTCTTGGGTGTCACTACATAATGTTTTGGAGTTTTCCTTGTGTTACTTTCGAACATCCAAGTGCATTAGGAGTAGTCTTGTAAAAATGTAAGCTACAACATTCCTAAGCAATGGTAGTATGGGTTCCTTTTTTTTTTTAGGTTAAGTGAGGTGATCTAACAAAACGTAACACGTGAAACATGATCAACTACACAAGAAACATGTTCCAATTACATGTTTCAACATCTTTAAAGGTTTTATATTTTTGTGCACATGTTTCGAATATTTGGTTGAATGGTAATTTTAAATATTGTTTGGTTCAAACTTTAACCCATGTTTCAACATCTTTAAAGGTTTTATATTTCTATACACATGTTTCAACTATCCAATTGAATGGTAATTTGAGATACCATTTGGTTCAAATTTTAACCCATGTTTTTAACTAGCTTTTTGTGCATAGATTTGTTATGTTTTTAATTCTGATGTTATAGACTATGGAAAAGACTCTATAGTAATTAACTAAAGGTAGGTGGATGTTTGAAGGAAATGTTATGGTCTATCCCATACATTGCCTTCAAACATCCAATTACTATTGGTTGACCATTATTTTAGATTTTTTTTAGTGAACGAAACCTTGTTATCCTATTGCAATGCTCCTCCCACAACCATTGGGTGTTCCTAAACAATTTGAGGGTTACCTTCAACTTACCATTGAACACCCAAGATCATGGGGTGAAGTTTTGCAACTTGGTTACACAAGCAACTCTATTGTATTGATTTGAAAAAATCAACTAGAGCAAACATACCCCTAGAATATGAAATTTTTTTATCAAAACAATATAAACCATGTCTCACGAAACTAGACAGATAACAACAGATCATAATATATTGGAAACATAATAAAAACATAATAAGAACATTGTAGGAACTTGTTATTTGAAATTGTAAAAGGAAATAACGACACAAACGTTGGAGAAACATGATCTACAAAACATGTTTTTTGAAACTCCAAGAATATGAAAAGCTAGCAACGCATGCAACATGACACGAAACATGATAAAAATAAAAACCATGCTTTATGAAAGTAAGACAAATGCCAGGAGCTTACCCAAGTGTACAATGTTCTTCCAAATGATATGCAAAAGTAGTTTTAAATGACCACCTCTTGGAACTAGGGGGTGTTTGCGACCCATATTGCATAAACATCTTTTACAATTGATGGGATATACTACACTCCTTGACCCTAGGTTTGCAAAGCATCTTATGAAACATTATGGAAACATAAATTTTGACACTAAATTTAATGCTAGGAACGTACCACACATTGTAAAAGCATAAAAATTAACCCAAGATAGTGATCAAGTATATGACAAATGTAACATGTTGCTTCATGAATCACTTGTTTTTATTATGTGATGAATGTTTTATTCTTATGAATGGATACTTCATACATTGAATATTAACAATGTTCTTCTAAGTGATATGCAAAAAGTAGTTTTCAAGCACCACCGCTTGGAACAAGGCCTTGCTCATTACTAGTATTGCAAAGGTATCTCTTATAATCGATGGAATTTACTATGTTATGGACCCCAAGTTTGCAAAATATAATATAAAACATGATAGAAACATAAAAACAACCCAAAATATTGATCAAGTATATGACAAATGTAATGTTGCTCTAAGATATTTTTATTTCATGAGTAGTTTGTTTTTTATTTTGTGTTGAATGTTTTATTATAATGAACAGATAATTCATACACTGAATATTAATGGTGTTCTTCCAAGTGAGATGCAAAAGTAGTATTTAGCCACCACCTTTTTTAATAAGACACACTAAAAGAAAAACACCTATTTCCGATTGGTTTCTACAACGAAATTTTAATCACAAGCGACATTTGCAACTAAAATCCCTTTAGTTGCCTTAAATAAGTCGCATGTGATATTAATCGCAAATGACAAGGGTATTGGATGAACAAAAAAATCAAAATATATAAATCCATCCTTTGACTCCATTATATACATATTGTCACATTCGGCCAAGGTGCGACTATTTTGATCACTATTGAGGGCAAATGATGTGTTGTCATTGTCCCAATATTTAATTATTTAAAATAAATATTATTATTATTTTGAAATAATGTGGGACATTCAATTCGCATGCTTGAATAATTTATATTATGACACGTGGCCCAATGTAAATATGCCATGTGGCATTTAAAAATAAATAAATACAAAATATTAATATTAAGTTGGTAGGTACCTAGGTAGGTACATAAGTAGGTGCCTACAAACTTAAGGTAAATAAATACCTACCTACTTAAGTAAAAAGGTAGGTAAGTAAGTGATACCTTCCTCTGTTAAATACCTACTCATATAAGTAGGTATTTAGGTAGGAAAGCACATATGTCAACTTGAGTGGGTAGGTCAAACTAAGCACCTACTTAGTTAAGTAGATAAGTAGGTAGGGGAAATAGGTAGTTTAAAATTGTGCATAATTTTCCTTTCTGTTTTGGGTTAAGCCTTTTGAATGTTTCATCCCATGTGCACACATTTTTTAATGTGAAATTGGCTGACCACACCTCTTGTTTATATAATGTTCAAACTAGGAGTGGAGAAAAAACAATATTGGATAAGTTTTGAAGTTGTAACTTCCTCATAAACTAAATTGCCATTTCAAAATTTTCCTCATGCCTTTTTTTTTTGTTTTTAGATTTTTAAGCAATTCAAGTACATGGTACATAAATCATTTAATTAATAATGATGAAATTTAACATATATCTTTAATAATATAAACTATACACTTCAAATATTAAAAATTCATTATCAACTATTTAAATAACTAATAAATTTTTAATATTTAACTAATTAGATATCTAATTATTCAAAACTTGTCAATACAAAACTCATAGATAAATGAATAATTTAAATATTTTAAAATATTTCCTTACTTTAAAAATCTGGTCGAATTGTAAATAATATGATTATTATACTTGAAAATAACTATTATAAATATTTATTTTCAAAATAATGAAATAATAATTGATATTAGAAATAAATTCCTACACAAATTATTTATTTTAAAAGTAAGATTAAATGAATTACTATAATTATGATGTAATTACATTTATTATTGTAAAAGAATTTATCAGTCAAATAATTATTTTTTTCCATTGGTAATTAATAATTATGAATATAATAATCTGCCGAATAAATATTAATATTTTAAAATTACTGCAATATTACTATAAAATATTTATCATAAATAAGTCATTACAGAATTTTTATTTTAAAAAATTACTGTATAATAATTCTTGCAATTATAATCATTACAATAATTATTTTAATTACATTATAATTTTTCCAATTTTTAAATTCAGATTTAGAGTTATAAATTACAGATTGTGAATAATTATGTTCAATTAGAAAATAATTATGAAATTACTATAATTAATTCTTATCTGAAATAATTAAAATTATTTTAAAGTAATGTGACAATAATTACAGTTATTGATTTATTTTACTGTAAGAATATAAACTATATGATATAAAAACTTATGTTGTAACAATAACTATTTAGTGTAACTTAAAATTAATAAATATAATCATTTATAATTAATTATTCGGGTACTTTAATTCTAACTTACAAATAAATTAAGTCATTACAATGATTTTATGTCATTATAGAATAATAATATTAATTATTAAATTTTATGTTATTATGTTAAAACTTTATTGTAAATAAGTAAATAATGAGTAATACATACAATTATTTTAGTGTATCTTTGTCTTTAAATACAGTAATTACAACAACTTTGATAATCATTATTTTAAGATTATTATAAAATTCTGAAATAAAAATCTTAACTATACGACATAATTTTTCAATTAGAGATACAAAATTTTATTATTATTATTAAAATCTATGTTGTAATATTATTTATTCATTTTATATAAACAGTAATAAATAATAAGGAAAATAATTTATTATAATTATTTTAAAACTTCAGTAAAACTATTCTAAAATTTTATGACATAATAACAATTATATATTGTATGTACGAAATTAAATATTCTAGTATATTGGAATGTAATTCTTAGAATCATAGAAATTAAATTATTTCATTGAATTATAGTGGCAATATTTTAATATAAAAATTGAAATTATGAATAAATAATTGAATTATAAATTATGTGTTTATAATAATTACATATTAATTAAAATAATTTTATTTTTAATTTAATAATAAAAAATATTAATATGATAATCTATGTTGGAATATATTTAATTTATTTGAAATTATAAGTAATTTAATGTAATGAAATTTTTATAATTACAATAATAATATCAATGTTTTTAATTACAATAAAAATTTATGAATATTAAGTTTAATCATAAATCAAATTATTATTATAATTGATGTATATAAACTTATGTTGATTGCAACTAAGCACCATTTTGCTTACGACTAATGGGACTTTAGATGGTTACATTTGGATGATAAATCCAACCCATATATAAATTTAAACCAATTTATTCATAGATTAGTTGTAAGCTAATTGTAGGTGACTTGGTTGATGTCACACTAGTTGCAAAAAGTAAAATTTAGTTGCAAAAACCAAATAGTCGCATGTAATCATAAATGTGTTGGTCATATGTTGGCCTTTTTCTTCTAGTGGCAGTTCTTATTACCAATGTTGGAAAGGTATCTTTTACAATTGATGGAATTTATTATGATGTGGACCTTAGGTTTCCAAAGTAAACTATAACACGTGATAAAAACATGCTTATCAAAATTAAAGCTAAAACTAGAAACGTATGAAACATGATAGAAACATAGAAATCAACCGAAGACAATGATAAAATATATGACAAATGTAATGTTGCTCTAAGATATTTTACTTCATGAATAGCTTATTTCTTATTATGTGTTGAATGTTTTATTTTAATGAACGGATATTTCATACATTGAATACTAACAATGTTTTTATAAATGAAATGTAGAAGTAGTTTTTAGCCCCCACCTCTTGGAACAAGGCGGTTCTTACTACTAATATTGCAGAGGTATCTCTTACAATTAATGCATTATAATATGTTTTAAAAGCTAGTTTTTCAAAGCCTACTATGAAAGATGAAAAAAACATGTTTTTTGAAATTAAAGTTGATGCTAGGAAAATCCAAAACATGGTAGGAATCGACCCATGGCAGTGATCAAGTAGACGACAAATGTAATGTTGTTCTGAAAGATTTTACTTGATGAATAACTTGTTTTTTGTTCTATGATGAACGAATTATTATCATCAATGCATAATTCGTACACTGAGCTTGAGGGTGGCATTCTTCTTTTCTAATTAGGGAATGAAGTGATAAAAAAGAATTATAAAATTGTTCATGTTCCAATACTAATCATGTTTCCCCTTTACAACTATAGATTTTCAATAGTCAACATTAACGGAAACATGGTTTAAAACATCAATTGACATCAACACAAACATGGTTTAAAAACTTGACATGAATATAAAGAGAACAAGTTCTTGTGTAAAGGACGAAAGGAACAAAAATCTGCACAAGAACCTTTGAAACATAAGCTTTCTAAACACGAACTTTTAAACAAAACTCGTTGTGAATTGAGAAAATGGGAACTTGTAAAGTTCATAGTGTTGGAAACCTAAATTTTCCCCATAAGAAAAACAACAATAAGGTAGTTCTTCAAATTAGATGTTGAATACTTGACATAATTCTATTTAATTAAAGGCAAGTACTTGACATTATAGTGTACCTAACATTTCATTTCATGTTATTTCAACAACCCCAAGTCAACATAATACACTTTATAAAAAAATTCATTATGCAATTTCTTCCTTTAAGAATGGTAAAAAGAGTTTTATATTTATTGTAATACATTGTTTGAGGCAAAGCTTGATAAGGTCATGCCAAAAACACCGCTAGAATTTAATGTTCACCAAGGTTGGTCAATTAAGATATGGGTTTGTTAACATATTTGATCATGTGATTTGAACAAAAGGACATCTTTCCAAACATTACCTTCAACCAAATTGGAAAATAAAAAACAAATTGAATATCACAATGAATCATGGCATGCATCACAAGAAACATAATATCCACAAACATAGACTTTGACATCCCAAAATGACACAAAAATGTAACATTAACATTCATACAAGACAAATATGTAGTTGCAACATGTAAAGCATTGGAGGTTATTTTTTTGAAACTGATCAGTTGAATTTTAAGAATGTCAAATTTGATTCTAGTAATAATGAGCAAATAACTTGAGTAGAAACATACCTCTTCATTTCCAAAAGGATTAGAAACATGGATTGAATAAAACATGTTGTCATTGATATTTATAATTAAAAGATGAGTTGCAAAAAAATTTAAGTTCAGTTCACATTATCCATGTTTAGTTTCCTTTAAGATTTAATGTTTTGAGTTGCGTCATTTATGGCCGAGGAAATCACATATGCATTTTAAACACATCCCACAACTATCGTTCAATCACTAAAACTTGGTTGCTTGTATTGGGTGCACAAGCCCACATCGTAATTATGCCAATACTATTTGTTGCCTTCTAGCTACTTGCTTCAAATCAACCAATAAATGTTACATGAACATGTTGTTCTCATTAGCATCCCAAACTAGTTTCAAGATGAAATCACAAATATTTTTCTTAGGGTCATGGGTGCTATGGGGAGCTAGATTTTTTCCTGGTGTTTCTTGTGGAGAAGGCATGAGAATTAGGCAAGGACTAAACATGCTACTCAACCCATTGTTCAATGTTCCATTCAATGATCCATAATACCATGCAATTGTTCCTTCTATTACATCAAGATGAAGGAACATTAATACTTTAATTTGATGTTTACATCTATTTCCCCTTTACAACTAGAGACATTCATAGTAGGCCCACTAGGATTCCAAGTTGTAAACCTTGTAATTCATATGTTCATGTGTCAAATAGGTGATGATTCCATATCACCATTATCGTCTAAGAAAGTGACAAAATTGTTTGGGATTTCCTTTGTGCGAAGGACAATGTTAACAACAAATCGTTCCAACTTACTATTCGAGACAAACCCCTAATTCTTTTTCAAACTCTGATACCAATAATATGACAAAACATCTCCCAATAGCTCATGGATGCACCAATCCACAAGTTGTCCATAGAGTCATGACTCTACCACTCTTAATGTTGCTTTTAGGTTTGCATGGTAGCTTCCAATGGCATCATTAGTATCTTGGCTGACGTATGGGAGATTCTGATTCCCCATCACCCACATTTCACATTTTGGCACCCACTTTAACATAACATATGACCAAAATGCTTGAGCATCCGGAAGCCTCTCCATAAGCTTCAACAACTCTTCCTTTGCGAACTCTAAAAGAGTTTATCCATCAGGCTTTGCTATATCATGCACGATACGCCCCATATTTTTAAAACTTCTACTTTGTCATTTAGCTTGAAGAGTTTTCAAATTCTGAGATAAGTCCCTTGTGAGGTTTGTCACACCATGATTGTTGTGATACATGGAGGACATGTTTGGAGTCACCAAAGGACCCCCTTCGTGATATTGGAGGGTGATTGGCACCATGGAGCGAAATAAGTGGTGGGTAAGATTCAAGTATATGGACCATTGATGGGAAATTTTAAAAAATCAACCAATTAGTTTTGATTGAGGGCCCTAGTTCTCATAAAACTCAAAGAATTGGTCAAAGAACCCACCCTACTAGTGAATATTTGCCACTTCTTTTAGGAAATTAATTAGTTTTTTGAAAATTTTCAAAAGCCTCAAATTAAAAGTTAATTTCATTTGAAGTTCTTACAAGAAATTCTAGAACCAATGTTTTAATTTAATTTTTTTTTTCAACAATCTAAAACCAAAGGTTATAACAAAATTGAAGGACCATTTGACATTAATGTACAACAATGTTGGAAGGCTCTCCCAATTGCATGTTAAACTTGAAGATTTTAGTTTAGGTTTTTTTGACATGGACTTGAACTAACACCATTGGTGGAAGTGGCACAAAAATTAAACCATGGAACTAACTTTTTGCGAGAATCAAAATTGTGAAAAATTAACTCTTGAAATCATGTTCATGTTCTTTAAATAGACAAGTTGAACTTTCTTTTGAAAATTACCAAGTAGGTTGAACTTTATATTTAAATTAATTGTTTAGTTTGCCATTGACACATCTAACATTACAATTTGGAATGTAATTTTGTTTTTCCCTTCTTTGTGTTTGTTTTTTTCTCCACGAGGTGGTGAAAAAGAGATTGTAACTTGATATAATTACATAATTATTTAGGTAATTGTTTAAAGGGGTAAGTTGAGTGGTAGGATTCCATAATTTGGTCATGGTGCATTGATTTTCACATATTAATTTATGTGGAAGTCATGTGCACCATGTGATTATGTTTCCTTGTGACTTGTGATTAATTATGGAATCACATGGGGAACCATGTGGTGGATGTTTGTGACCTTGAGAAACACTTTCACTTGTACAAAATTATTGTATGAATGCAAAGTTTGCTAGAATTGAAGTTTTGATTTTGAAAGGTTTTTGTTTTGAAAGGGGTTGGTGTTTATGTTTAGTTCATGATAGAAAAATGAGGAGACATATTGTTATGCATAAACAATAAAAGGTTGAGAAAATATTTTTTGCAATTAAAAACATAGATTTTCATAGCTATGTAATAAACATACATAATTTTGGTCCTAAACCCGTTTGTGTTGTACAAGACCTAGACCTTATCAATTACTTGCATCAAAATTCAATGATCAACTAACATTTTAACCTCTTAGCACCATTGTTGGGGTCTAGGCATTTGCTTATTAGATCTAAGAAGAATTCATTAACAATGTTGAATGATTATTTGACTCCAAACCAAATATTGACTAGTTTTTTAATAATTTATATAGTAATATAACAAGTGAGGTTAGTTCACAAAAAAGTTGCCCCAACAAACATCAAATTTCTAATACCCACCTTTCAATCCAACAAGAATAAATCTTCATGCATAAGGTAGTCGCCACCATTGCACCAAAATTTGGCCAAGGTTTTTTGCTTGAAACTCAAATTGTTATACTTTTGAAAACCACTAATTTTTTTATCATGGTTTAGGAATTTTTGATCTTTTTGAATTTGGATGTGATGGAAAAAGTTGAAATTACCAATCATCAAATGTGTTGTTGACCATGCCTTTTTCCTTAGATTTGGTTTTAAATGTACCTTGGAACTTAGAATGTTGTGAAGGAGGATTCTTTATGTTAGTGGCTTCCCATTACAATTACTCAAATTTGGCAAGTGTGATTAAGTTTAATTTAAACAAACGTAAAAAAAAGTTTTGAGTGAGCAAAGTTGTATCATTGTCTATTTTTCTCTTGAACCTTTGTTCAAGCTTTGTATAGTATTATAGTTTCTTGTGATTTATCTTTCTTCTTGTAATTGAAACCAAGTTATCTATGCAATTGTCACAAATCTTTTCTATGTTTACTTGATGTTGGTACTTGCCTTTTGTTGTTATCAATCTTTGATGTGGTTATTTGCAAGCCAAATTCTCACCTTGTTGCTTCTCCAAGTGGGTTGGGTGTTTTAAGTCTTTTGACTTTGCATGTACATGCAAGGCAAAATCAGAATTAACACTAGAGCTCAATGAAGAATTCAAAAAATGAGCTTTGTGATGTTGGACTTTGTTTTTTTACAAAAAAAATTAGTGAAAGCACACTACAAGGGGCCAATTTGAGCACTTTTGCACAAGTATTATAGTATACACCTTTGAAAATGTGTTGAATTTAATTTTGGGTTTCATTAAATTGGTGTTTGAGCTTTATATTTTGATTTCCACAAAGTTAATGTTTAAAAAAAATTTAAAAGATTAAATTCAAGAATTGATGGATATATTTATAATATAATAATATAATAAAGCTTGTTTTTTTTGTTTAAAACTACATTAGTGTTTGGTTTGAATTAATCATTCAATTTTTTTTTGAAATGGAATTTTAAAAAATAGCTCACCTCACATTTATTTGAATATGATTGTCTATTAAAACTTTAATTTATCACACATTTATTGTCATGGTTTAAAAAAAACCCATTTGTAATATGATAGTTATCAAACACTTCACATGATTCACAAACATATCTAATTATATGGAATCACAATGTCTAGTAAATATTGCAAATTTCATAAAATTCAAAAAATCATTTCAATTGTTTATGGAGTATCTTGCATTTTTTCAATACACCATGACATACTTTTCTTGCACAAATATAATCAAACATCACATCATATGAAATTTAAAAAATGTAATTCTTTAAGCATTTCTTTTTTTTAAAAATGTTTTTTATAATCATAATATGCAAAAACATTGTGAAATTTTTTATCATTAATACTATGATTAAAATTTAAGATGTCCCCCTTTGAAAAAAATTACAATATGATTATGTTATTGACCCCCATAGTGTGCTTTGATTCTAATGTACATTTGTTTTAAAAGCATTTTATAATATCCCATGAACATTTGAAACAATCTATTTTTTTTGTTTTTTAAATGTGAGTTGTCCCTTGTGAATTCATTGAAAGTAAAATATAAGAACGATCATAGCGAGGCTTTAGGTTCTTGCAAATCTTTAGTGTGCACTCTAAATTTTAAATTATCACATGTGGATTCGACATAATGTAGTTTGTTAAAGGGTCTTTGTCTAAGGACCACCTCATGTACCCGGCCATGTCTCTCTCCAAAAATTGAAATGGAGAACTATCTTTCAAAGCTACCAAACCCTACACCCATTTCTTAGAATTTGTGAAATTTGAAATAACAAACCAGACCTTGCCAATTTTCTTACAAGGACAAATTTTCAAGAACTGAACTTGGCCATTTTTTTGAAAATAAAAAGTCAAATACATGGAATCAATTGGTGATTATTTAAAAATCGAAGAAGCACCCAACACTTTTTATATTACTTTATTATAGTAGATGGTACTAGTACTGGTATTAAAAGAGCTTTCATAGCTTGGTCCTGGGTATTAGAGTCCAAGTCTGATTTTGGGCTGGTATGTGACCAGTATATATGTATATACCTCATATTGAAACCAATATAGTCTTGATATTAAACTGATATTACCTCAAGTCCCAACCAGGCAAGTAATGGTATGAGGCTGGTATTGCCTCAAGTACTAGTTTGGTTGGTTCTTTGATACCAATACTATTATTCTATGTATCAAGGTTCAAGCTTGGCACCCACTCAACACTCGTTTGAACCCGTGTAGTGTGGATATATCTTTTACCCACATATACCCATTGGGTATAAATAGTATATATTATTTGATTCCTTTTTTCAAATCAATAATACCTGCATGGTGCACATGCCTAGGGGTGTGTAAATTTGCAAAATTGCACTCTATCCATACCAAAGAGAGGATATGTGCCAAATATCTGGGTAAGGAGGATTAAGGTAATTAGGCTGTGCAATGTATATCAAAAGTTGATTTTTGGACCGATTTTGCTTGATCTGCTAGTGTTTCCAATTTCACCAATTTTTTGGAATGTGGGGTCAACAAACCATTGAGCATGATGATCAATCCTAAACCCAAAAAATGAATGTCTGATTCACAAAAGCTCACAAATTTCCTAGTTGCAACCTTCTATATGTGTAGCATTAGGTAGTTGAGCTCCATGTTTCGTTAAACAAATCAAAATGTTTTTAATTGTTTGTGCATATTTGTAGGATAAATCACACACTTCAATTTTTGCATTTTGACATGCAATTTGTGCATGATCCCTTTGAATTAATTTTTGAAAATTGTCTCAAAAATGTGAATATTTTCTTCATTTTCATTACATTAAAAAAAACATATTCATTTTTTTACCCCAAATTGGGGCATATAACAATGGGTACCTAGGCTAGCCATGTACCCAAAACCACAATTTTTGCATGCCCAAACTTATCTCAATGGAAAAATCGTAATGTTAATATACCCTTACTCAATGGGCAAACCCATTGAAAAAACAATTAGACCTTTTCTTAAGGATACATCAAAAACAACATACCCACACAACACTAGTTTGAAACTATATAAATATGTAGATGATATAATGATCTTCAAAAGGGTCAACGAAAGAGAATGATTGTGTTCGTTCGACTCAATGAGTCTGGTACAATGATTGGCCCAGATGGTGACATTCAAATAGGGCTCCATTTATACTAGAAATTTTTTCATGTTCATAGGTGAGATTCATGAATGAAGAAATAATCAAACACTCTATGTTAGATGTAACTTGAAACCATAGAAGAGGCCCCCCAATAGGGGGTTTTGGTGGAGATGACACAAGGTTAGCATCATGACAGCAAGTATCTGGCACCCAATCAATGAAAACATGGGCGGTTGTAGTAGAAGTCAGAACCCAGTTGTGGAAACTTGTTGAGCAAGATCCTTTGCTGTTGTTGTTGTTGTCATGCTGTTGTGGATGAGGTACTTATTACTTACATTCCCCACTGGGGGATGGGAACTTAGAGCCAGCATTCATGAAAGTCAGAGCATGATGAATTTGAGCACCCGATCTCATGCATCATGTACACAAAACAAATGCTCTGTTGCATGACGTGAAGTCAATTTGCACAAGACTCCAGGAATAATAGTAGCGCATGGCACACGGGTCTCTCCATACCCGTGCCAGCAATGCTGTAAAAGTTTTGTTCTAAAGGACTCTGATATTTTGCTGAAGCAACAAAGCTCAGTTGTCTTGCCTGTGTAGAGAGATGGCGACCAAAACTAGTATCCCTGTTTTGCCAACCTTATGTTCTTTCTGCCAGCTTTAGTTCTTGTTTAATTGTGCATTTTATTGCTTACTAATGTATAATGTTGTAATGGGAAACTACAAAAAAGACACCAAAAAAGGTAGGTGTCTAGCTCTAATTTCTTGTCTTGGGGAAAAAAACTTCTTCCATCCTTACTTCTCCAAACCATCTCTCAAAGCAACTGCCTTGGTTGATTCTCCACATTTGATTCCAACCACATTTGATTCTCCACATTTGATTCCAACCAGCTTAATTGTTTTTCCCCCTACCCAACTTTGGGACTAACTTGGGATCAAAGTCATGACCCAAGAAGCACCGCTCACGTCCACCCTTGAACATGTGGCAAAATTCTTGATATTCCTAAACCATCCCTAAGAATAAGATCCACACTGCTCTCCATTCAAAGAAATCTATGACTGAGAAAGGATGACAATTGTTCGATGCACAACAACAATAATTTATGTAGTGGATAGGGGGGATACATGAATGGATGATGACTTCTGGATGTGATGAAGACTAGAAGAGGCCCAAATAAGAGGGGATATGTGTGGGTGAACCTGCTGATTATAAAGTCATATGACCCATGAATGAATGGTATAACTTACCTCTTAAAAGTCTCCTCCTTGTTTCTCTTGATGTTGAAAGGTTCTTCCACCAAATCTCAGCTTGCTGTCTTGGTGGTAGTTGGTTCACTGTCATTTGGCATAATTTGTCAACCTTATTTGCTCATGAAAATTTGGTTCTGTGAAAGGGTTAGCTTTTCAAAGACCTGGAACAGGAGTTGTACTTTACATTCTTTCTGTCATAAACTTGGTACGATTGGTATATGGCCTATTTGTCAACTTAGTGTGATGATAAGTTCATCACCAGCTTGCACATATTCTTCTAGATGGTCCTGGACCCTGGTACCTACACCTACTACCAGCTGGAATGTGAGCAAGGACCGTAAAAGATTGTGGTACTCAATCAACTTTGGAGGGGATCAGACTATCAATATTGTTGAGGAGGGCTTCATGCAGATGGAGTATATATAAATATTTATATATATATATCTAACAACCCATCAAATTGATTTTGTGTGGGGCAATGTGAATTTTAGGATGTGGTGGACCCTGGGTGTATGGTTTTAAACCCTAAACCCTAACAACATGTGCTTGAGGATTAAGTGTAGTATGCCTTATAAGTAGGGAATTATGAGGCATAATGACCAATGTAGGTTTGCATGGCAGGGCCTCCCATTAGTATGATGGGAAATTACGAAACATAATTTCCAACCATGCCCACTCACCCTGTGCAGGGGGCCTTTCATGAAAAAAATGCCTGCTTGCAAGGTTGTTATGTATTTCCATCTTACAGACCGTTGAACCCATTGGGATAACCTCTTGTTGAAGTGATGAAGTACAAGGGGCTAATGTGCTTGGCCACTAAGTTCTTACAATTGTTGTGAATAAATCCCAACAGGTAATGTAGAACCTGGTGATTTTTTTTTTTCAAAATGTTAATTAGGAAATGATTTTATTTTGGCAATCAGAAAACCCTAAAAACCACTTTTTTTCACATTTTGAAAAAAAATCACAAACCAGTTTGCAAATTTTGGCCACAAAAAATAAAATGCTAATCAAATTACACTGGAAAGAGATGACACTTTTGGTCCTTTGACTACTTGAAGTGGGCATCAGCTCTGCAACTAATCAGATCTCTGCAGTTTAGAGTTGGGTTAAATGACTTGGCTTTGTGTACAAACAAAACTTGAGGGAGGGCTCAAGTCTGGTTTTAATTCACCAATTGATGTTGTCACACCAACACTAAAGAGAGGTTTTGTTGCAGTAGGTAATGTCTGGACCATCTCCAAGTGGGGCAATTGAAATCACAACCGTTTGTGAAGGGACTTTAATGTCAAATTAAGTGGGTGTTGGTTGTTTTGGGAGTATGATTAGGGCTGATGCCCAAGTTCTAAGTTAATTTTATTTTAGATTTGATGTTGTGTCCCTTAAATTGGCAAAAATTAATCCCAAGAAGAAATATTAATTAAGCAATCTATGTATGAATTTAATTTTCAAGACCACATTTGTTTAACAATATTAGTCCTTACAAAACTTTGAAAAAAATATCACAACACATTAAAAATTTTCTTTGAAAGCAAATGAGAAATCTTATTGCCAAAGAAGAAAAGATACAATTACCAAGCTTAAGTTGTTTTTTAAAAAAAACTATTCTTATTTTTTCCTTTAAAATTTTTTTTTAGTGAATTTTGTGGGTTGAAATTCATGTTCGACAACAAACAATTAATGAGTGCAAGCTGGTTGAAGAAGCTTTTAATGGTGATGTTAATGAGGAAAATTTAAGATGAGGAGGAGAAGTTCAGGAATAGATAGATGTTTTGGAGAAGGAAGAAAGTAATGAACAAGGTTGAAATTTGGGCATGATGTAGCCCTTTTTGCCAATGTACCAAACGGAGGGACTAGAGGAAGAAGACATGGAGGTAGCAAGCAAAGAGATAGTGATCAAATGGTAGAGTGGAGATGATCATAAAATAGTGTGTTTTGTCTGAATTGTGAAGTAACTTTTTACTTGTGGGTTGTCAATTTTGAATATTGTAATCCAATTTTGAGCTTGGGTGTTAATCAAAGGTTTGAGTCTCAAACTCAATGTGTGTTTTTCACTTTTAATTTCATAATTCTTTCAAGCTTCATTAATTTCTCTAGTACTGCATTTGGGAAGCTCCACTCGTATCAGCTTGTCATCCTCCTTCTGATCATTAGAAGTGGAGCTGCACATTTCTTCATCAAAATGATCATATGGGGAAAAAGATTCTCATGTGATCCACATAATTTTGATGGGGATGAAAACCTTGTGCCAGAATTTGATGGGTTGCTACAGGACGCCCAAAACTTTATGGGAATATTTCCTCGAGAATATGAAAGCCATGTTGATCTTCACGTTCGGATCAGATTCCAATACTACTAGTACTCAAATCTGCACAACTTAATTGTTTCAACTGGGATTTGCAGAATAGTTATCAATAGTGTAAGTGGCTCTGTGCATGCCCTTATGGACATCAAGAAGATATAAAATCTCAGCTGTCATCAAATTCTCCCTACTAAACTTTGGCCTCACTTTCTGGGTGAATCCCAATGTCTCTGCCATGAAGGGCAAAGCAAATAAAATTCATGTACTTTTTTTAGCCTTAGTTGGATGCATTGTTGGAAACAAAAATTCAAGCCAAATTTGCAGAAAGGGTTCACAACAATCATAAGGTGAGGTTCTGCCTTTCAATCAGTTGCTATGAGTTTCTTGCATCACCACATAAGTCTCTTACAAGCCTAGCCTGGGTTACAACTTGTAAGTAGGAAAATACTCCAACATCGGCAGATCAAGCACCCACAATGTGAAACAAAGGTTTTGGACAATCTTAGAAATAGATAGATCCCTATTTAGAATTTCATCTTTTTTTTTTGGGTCTTCCATGTATTGTTTCATCTAATTTTTTAAGCTCCTTAACCTTGAATATAACCAAGAATCAGGTTTTCACCAGAACCCAGTTTTCAAGTTCAGAGTTTACACAAATTTCTGCACTTCTTGTTGGGTGACTTCATGTCACTGGAACCCAGATTTTTGTATGGGAATCCATAATTTCCAAGTTTGGTCTTGCAAACCTCCTTGTGCACCAAACCCTATTGTGTGCTAAAAGATTGAAACTACATAGCCACAATGAAGTGCCACCAAAAAGGAAAGTTATTTTATTTAAAATGTTTCCTGGCTTTAAAGAGCTTGTAGTCATGTCTTCCATCACATGAAGCTGGTATGAGTGTTGCAATGAACTTCATGAACCTTGCAATTTTCAGTTTTACTTTTGTCCTGACTTCAAATGCAACAGGGGAGGAGGAGGGCTCATTGACGGATGCAAAAATTCAGAAAAAAAGGAAAAAAGAGGAAAACTCCTTCTCACAAATTAAACACTAGACCAATGTCCATGTGGTCAAGTACAAGGAATTCTTGCTTGTGTTGTTGCCCACACACCCTCTTAGTTGCACCATCCTTTTCTCCAAATTTAATGCATCTTCATATTCCACATTCTTCTTCTCACAATTATTATGATATAGGAAGTACTATATGAAGCCTAGCTTCATTCATCAGACTAATTTAATCTATGTAGAACATTCTCAAGGCAATTGCTAAGACACACGGATATGGCTTTTCATGTATTTAGAACACAATGTTATACATGTGATTTAGTCTTTCATAAAATTATTCTTTCAGTCCTTTTGTGTACTCAATCATGTGTAGTCTTTTCTTAATGGTATTAGAGCATTAGGAAAAATATTACAATGCAATATTCATTTGGGTCTATATTAAGAGATGAATTCATTGACATTCCAATCATAATAAACAAAATGAACTTGGAACTTGGTTAAAACTAAGAGTGAGGACAAAGTTCAAAATCAAAACATAAATGATATTATGGAAGTCCAAAACTCCTCCTGTGTTAATATGAGTTAGATAAATAGTTGAATTTTTAACAACTTTCTTGATGAGATTTTGATAAATTTCATTGGCATGTAATCTTTTTAAGAAATTCAATTGCTCAAGTAAAGAACAATCATGACAACCACATTAGAATATCAAAGTCATTACAAATTAAATGGAATGAATTCCTCAAATTGGAGTGTGAAATTGAAAATGATTTAAGGTAAAGGTTTTTTTTTCAAGGATCGCAAGTGACATGTGACATATAATAACTCTCAAAGGTAACAATTATATTTCTTTTTGGAAATTTACAAAACCAATCTAGTTAGCCAAGGCAAGAGTCACTTCCTTTAATGAAGATGTAACATTATAATTGTTGTGTTATTTCATAAAATCACATGTAGGATTTGTGAGAGCTCCATGGGAAGTCTTCCAAATCTAATTTTGACCAATTGTTTCGAGCATTGGGAAAACATGTAATTCTGTTAGGAGGTAACAATTTTTCTAAATCAACCACAACATTTTATGGAAATTTGAATAAAGGAAATTCATTTAAAAAGACTTTTAAATTTTCCCAATAGAAAGATAATTAGAATGGCAATTCTAAATCAAATGTTTTTCTAAAATTTAAAAAAAATAAGGATAATAAAAGGAAAATAAAGGGGCTTGCTTTTAGTGCCAAAAAGTTCCTAGTCATCATGCCAAAGAATGTCATTGGAGATATCCAAAATAGAAGTTTTCACTCCCATTATAAAATTGTAGTAAAGCACTTCCAGTTAGGACTCTAATACTTGTAAATCTAAAAGACAATATTCTTAATTTCTTCCAATTCTTTTTTGTAATCATCTATGTCCAGTAGGAAGCATTGTCATTCATTTTGGACAACACTACTTTCTTCTTGGGGATTTATGTTTTGTGTTTGGCGTTCTCAAGCATGCATTTTGAAATACCATTTTTCCATTTTTTTGAGGAGCTCCAATTGTTTTCAAGATGGGTATACCACAACAAAACTTTTGTGCATTGAGAAATTCTTTGTGTTTCTAAGCAAATTTCAACTTGCTTGATTGTTTAAAGGTTCAAGTATTATAATTGTTGCAAATAAACAAAATTGGTCTAAGCTTGTTTGTTACCAATTATGCAAAACATTGGTAGTTTGTTTATGCTATTGATTCTTGAATTTTGGTAATTTTTTGTCACTATTAATTTGGTAATATATTGCCACCAATTTTTTATTATGACTATTTGTCATAATACATGCAAGAATGTATTTTCATTCCTTATATTTTTTATTCTTTTGTTCAAACCTGATAGATTACCAAGTAGCCTTAAATGTGGTGTGTTCATTAAATCAAACTTTGGCATGATAAACTAAGGTCCAAGAAATTTTACATGTCCCAATATTGTTTTAAAATCTTGAGTATAGGAAAGTCAACAAATAAGGGGTTGAAGTTTGAGTTCATTAATAACATATGTGTAATTAGCTCTCAAACCCAAGTCACAACATAAAATTTGAATGTATTAAGGAAGGCTCCTTATGCCCAATTGGAAAATCTATTCAAAATTCAAATGATAAATTAAATGTTGGACATGTTGATAATATGTCCCATGAAGACACAATGCAATGACATTTAAGTTTTGGCCATTGTAACATATAAACATTGAAACTTATGGAAACCAAAGGAGTTGTACAAGGCATCAACATCTTGATATTTCAAATGGGTGCAACCACATTAATAGTAGTTACCACATCAAGTGTCACCAATGTTCGGATTTTCATGTTTTAGTATAAAAAATAATACTAAGGTTTCAAGTTTTTAAATATTTTTGCATGACACATTTTTAGATATATTATGAAAATCTATGGAATTTTTTTGAATTTAATGAGTGTAGAATAATCAAAAGCATGCATAAAGCATTGTAACTGACGCTTTGTTATTTTTTTCATTTTTTAAAGGACTTGGAATGCTTTTTAAATGACATAATCATGTATAATAATTATTCAAGAATTGACATAATAATATAATAGGTAATGACCCCAAAAAAAGTAATTTTGGTCACCATATAAAAATCATGTGTTTTCTTATCCATCACATTCCATAACCTGTCACAATCTACCACAACATTGACCAACACTCCCATTACTTTTGAAATAGTTCAAAATAATATGTCAAAGTAAAGTCACATTGGTAAGGGTGGCTCTTGTTACTTTGTTTGCACCCAATGGACATTTTGTAAAAGTTGTTTGTTCAACAACCAACACAAGTTCAAGTTTCTAAAAGATGGTCAAAAAGCAGCCAAAGTTTTGGGCTTGACACCTTATTTATGTGGGTTGATGTCAATAGTTACATTTAGAGGAGCCAAGTATTTCCTCATTTTTGTTGATGATTATTTTCAATATAAAATATTATATTTCATCAAATATAAATATATATTTTTTGAAAGACTCCAAATATTGAAGGCATTTGTGGAAAATCAAATTAGTGAAAAGATTACTATAGTTTAGACAAATAATGGAGGCAAGTTTGTTAATCATGAATTCAAAGATTTTTGTGAAATTCATGTCATAATAAGGCAACTAACAATGTTATATATTCCAAAGCAATATGGAGTGGTTGAGCACAAAAATTGGACTTTAGTCATTGAAAGTGCTAATTTTATGCAAACAAACATTGGACTTCTATTTTTTTTTGGTGGAAGCAATGTGTTCGACCTATTTTGTTCAAAATAAAACACTTGCCACAACCCTATTACACTTCATGAAGCTTGGTGTGGTACTTAGTTTTGGATGCAAGCAACTTTAAAATCTTTGGATGTCCATCATATGCCCATACATACCAATAAAGTTATGCATAAATTAGATTCAAAATCAACTATTCATGCAAATTCCATGGTTATGGAGAAATTGAAGGCCATAAATCATATAGGTTGTTTGAAAAATCAAAGCAACAAGTTATTTTTTGTTGAGATGTTTTCAATGAATTGGGGCCTTAATTCCAAAAGAAAAGGGAAAAACTACTAAAGTTTTTATCACTGACCCAATCAAGGACAAGGAAGAAAGCTTCATGCAATTCAATAATGAATTTGAAAAGAAAATTGCAATTCCTTTTCAATTAGTGGTCAATCTAGGGATGGTCAACCCACCAAAGGAAAATCCACCAAATAAGTTGCAAAATGCCCAATCTAGCCAACATTTCCTTCAATGCCTATGTTTGTAGATAAGGCTTTTCATTTACAAGATGTTTTGACATCCCAACTTTGGTTTGATTGTCATTAAAGGCCCTGAAAATATGTTTGATGTTCAACTAAACTCAAGAAACCAAATCTTAAGTATAAAGGTATTTTCAATTTTGTGTATGTTTTTTACGATGAAGTAAATGAATCCAACATAATCAAAGAATTCAAAAATTTGCTACATGTTAGCAAATGGGAAACTACACTTGATGATGAATTCACTTTTCTTTTTATGAATAAAACAAAATTGGATGACTTACCTCCTAATAGGACATTAATAAGTTATAAATGGGTCCTTTGAAGGAAATATAATTTAGATAGTTCAATATTAAAATAGAAAGCCCATATTGTCATACAAGGTTTTTCACAAGAACCAAGACTTAATTATCTTGAAACGTTTAGTCCATGAACATAAAAATTATCTCTTTAAAAAAAATTATTCTCTTTTGTAGCCTCCCTAGATCTTGATGTCCATCAAATGGATGTCCACACAACTTTTCTCAATGGTCATTTGGATGAAAACAAATTGTGAACCGATTTAAGGTTATATTCAAAAAGGTTTTAAACATAAGGTGTGTTGATTTATTTTTTTAAATTATGGATTTAAAAATTCCCTTTTGCATAGTATGAGTAGATGCAATCTTGTCTTTTAAAAATAGGTTTTGTCAAAAGTCAAGTGGAACGAGTATCACAAATGATGATGCCTTTAGTGAAAACTAACATGATAGTTTTCACTAGGGTATATGAATGTTAGAATACAAAAGCTTTCTTGAATATTAGAATGTATTTGATTTCGATTTTCAATAATAAGGGTCTAAGGTTTATGATTTAGGGGTCTATGTTAGCATATAAGTTTTAGTGTAAGCTTATTAAGCTAGGTTTTAGGTTAACGAATACAAAGAAAATGAGATTAGGGTTAGGGGCAACACCATGCAACTATTGTGTGTGCAAAGGTGTCATCTCCACACTCCATGAATATGAAGAGGGCTAGCAAATGCTTGGGTGCTAATTTTTTTGGGTCATTTTGTTGTTGTTTTTATTTGTTATCTTGTTTGCTTAGTTTAGTTGCTTGTTGCCTTGAACTTGATGTTCCATGTGCTTTTTGGCCTTACTACTTTCACTTGTTGTTTTGCACACTTGGTGTTTTGCCTTACTATTACACATTGTTATTTCACCTTACTAATTCCTTTGCTTATTGTTTCATGTTTTGATTTTGTTGGATTGTTATTTCTTCCCCTTCAACCCCTCCAAAAACATTTGTGTAAATCTTGAAATGGCAAACTTCACATTTTCCTTTCCAAGCTTGGTAAAATTTTCACCTTTCATTTTGTTTTTTTCTAAAACATTTTTGCTTGTGAAGTTTTCTCATTTTGTGTATATGTTTTGTTTACTTTCATTGCATCATTGGTTTTTTTTATAACAAAAGGGTGTCACAATGCCACCTTTATGTATTCTTTCAAGTTAGATTATACCTTCATACACATGGACACAAAAATGGATAATATTGATGAGTCTAAATTCATATGGTAGTTTAAACTATCATACATTAAAATATTTGACTTTTTTTTATTCATTAAGATTGATGGGAATCAAAACATAAGGTATTTCAAGGAGTACTAAGAAAGAGTGTATTAAATTTTTTTGACCCATGCATGGTACCTACCCAACATTGGTATAGTCTTTTTCATTTGATTTTCCTACCCAAGGCAAACCCATCTTTTGGTGGTACTAGTAGAAACCACCTCACCAAAATTCAAGGAAAGGTGGATGCAATTTCATTTAATTAAATTTTTTTAATACTTTTAAATTATGATTTTTTACTATTGACTTGCACCACTATATAATATACATTATGGAAAAATTGTACACACCTACATTGGCTATACAAGTAAGAAATTTGTGTTCCTAAAACGTTCTTGACATGTGTTCTTGAAATTTTTGACCCTTTATTATTGTGTGTCAAGTTGCACCATTGTAAAATATTTTTTTGTTTTGTTTATCAATTATAGTCACTAGGGTATGCTGCAAATTGTTGATTGAAACCAAAAAGAGAAGAAGAATTATTACAATTTGTAGACATGAATACAATGGCCTTTCAAGACCTTCTAATCTCAACCTTCAAAAATCATTAAAAAAAAAAGGTGGTTGCTTCAATTCATTATCTATTGAAAAAATAAGAAATGATTGTTTGATGTCCTCCTAGGGAATAAAAGTATTTTTTAAAAGTGAAAAAACTTGTTTCTTTTGTGTTCTTGAACAAATGAACCCCAAATGTTACTCTTTTGAAATAAATTTTTTGACCATTCATTTGGATTTTTTTTAATTTAAAATTTAATTTTTTTTGGTAAATTTAATTGAAGTTTCAAATTTCATGACTTGGGTAATTTATTTGATATAAAATTTGAAATGATTTTTTTTCATAAATGAATCCTATGTTGTTTTAAAGTTGGATGAATTTCCAAATTTTGGGTCTTATGTTGTTCTAAAGTTGGATGAATCTCAAAATTTTGGGGTGTGATGTTCCTAGTGGTATTCCTAAAGGATGGGATTATCACCCATATTTACATAATTCTACCACTTAAATTGTTTCCTCATACTCTATAATAATAGTTTTGGTCTAATATTGACTTTCAAGCATATCTAGTCGTAATATTGAATATTTAAAAAAATTTAAATGTTCATACCAATGTTGGACAATTTTTATTTTTCAAAGCAAATTCTAATTCTTATGGGAATTCAAAAAACTAATTTGGTTCTTGTATTTTTTTCACAAATTTTCATACCTGTTTCAACTTTCAGAATATATTTAGAAAAAGAATCATTGATTTTCAAATTAAGCTAATGTTCACCATTTTAAAACTTGAACTTGGACTCCTTGAAATAAGATTAATGTCTTAGCCACATGTCAAGGACATAATTACATTAATGTGACTATTTTGATTTTAAATTCATTTATATCAATGGCTTAAAACCCATTGGCATGTGTAAACTTCAAATAGAAAAATGGTTTTTTTGTATTTACAAAATAAAGTTTGTGGCCTAATGGTAAAAAAATTACTTGAGATCAAAGAGGCTTTGACTTGAAGTCTTTACTACTAAGCACCCACTTTTTTGTACCTCTTTTGTATAAGCTTTATTAGCCAAAGAATTGGACTTAGGGGTTCTTTTTTAACATCCATGAGTATTAGATTTAAACCCATTTGGTACCTTAACAATTCTAAAGGATGCAATTCTCACTTAAAGTGAGAACCAACTTGAAATCTGGCCTGAAAACCGGCCCTCCATGTGATACCCACCTATTCATACCAATGTGGCTTAGTTTTAGGCAATATTAAAAACTTTCAAACCAATTTTATCCTAATATTTGATTCAAAAGTGATTTTTGGCTAGTAAAAGCACTTGTATATACTTGATATTGAAACTAACATAAGGTACCTACATATATTTGGTATTAAATAAGGCAAATATATTCCTAGTATAACCTCAAGTCCCTTCGAGGCTAGTGTTGATACTCGGCCTAAGCCTAGACCTATATATGTTTAAGTTGCAATATTAGTTTAAGTTGGAATGAATCAAAATATATTAAACTATAAAGCCTTGTTTCCAAATTTTCATCTTTGAAACATGTGCATCCATTAACTTATGATGGAACTTTGGAAAACATCATATTTGCATACAAGTGACTAGTGTGATTCCACTTGTATTGAACTTGTAGTTGATTCAAATTTTGTTTCTTACTATTCAAATTTTGATCTTAAAGCCTAGTCTTGATGTCATGTTGCTCCATGATGCACTTCAAATGTGTTGCCACAAACATTACACACCAACCCAAAGTCAACAAATAGGACATCACAAAGCTTATAAAAACCTCTACTAGATACAAAGGTGGTCCTTACGCTTTCTCCTTTTGATACAAATATCAGATTTAAGAGATTGCGTGTCTTGAGAATGGGAGCAACAACCATCATCCAGGATCTTGATCCTCTCCCAATTTCCTTGCATTTTGTCCTTACCATTCAATAAGTCATGTTTGAAGAGAGGATCTAAGGATCCAAGCACCATCAAAATGTTGGTGACCAGCATGTACAACAAATTTTCAAAGTCATTCATGTTGATGGTTGCTTCGGTCTTGAAATTGAGAACAGTTCAACATTGACTTTCTTTCTTGGATTTTATGCACAATTTATATAATTGGTTCAGCAGATTTAAAGCATTTGTACAGAAAGTGCGTTGCTTGTCAAGAATATGGGAATGGCATGTATGATGAACAATGCTTGCTAACCAATTACTCATCTAATTTTGTGGTTTTATTAAAGAATGATGAAATTGTTGAAAAGTTTGTGGAAGTGCACAAGAAAAATAAATTGAAGGACAAGATTAAAAACCTTTGATGTGAGATTTTGATTTTGTTGCCAAAGTGCTGCTATGATTGATCAAAGATGTATAAATGCATTTATATTTGTAAAAAATAAGAAGTACAAACCATTTCAACAATTGAGCTTCAACTAACTTATTTTCTTTTGGGAAAATGATTGTGTTTTAAGAATGGTTTGGTTGAGAGAGAACATGATGAGCTTCTTTGAAACATAAAATGATCAATTATGAAATTTCCTTTTACATTCAAGCTATGGTTTTAAAGAAATGTCTCGTGTCCTTTGTTTCAATGCAACAAACATACGAAACATACATGTCAACTACCAAGCATACAGTACCTTATCAAACAAATTCCATATCCCATCATCCTAATTCACATGTAGATTGCAATATCTGATAAACAGAAGCCCTGGCCTGTGCCATTTGCCTTTGATGCACTTTTTTTTTGAACTAGGGGAGAAATCTTGAAGCTGATGGGTATACTTGCAGTGTTTTGATTTCACATGTTTATGCAGTTCCATGTATTATGTGAATTGCTATGATGTTCATAATTTACTTGACATGAGGTAGATGACCCTTGACAAAATATGTTGTAATGAACTGGAACACTGCATCAGTTTCCTTGTATAATTGGAATCAGAATCCCTTGCATCTAAGATGTTTAGATGGGAAAGAGGATGGTGGGATTGACATGATGATTGGGGTAGGGATGGGTAATATACTAGAAGTAAGCTTCAAGCTAATATGAAGCAAATCAAGTTAACCCTTGGAATGAAAGGATTCAAATCAGATTTGTCCACAAAGAGGGTAGCTGTAATTATGAATTTCATGGAGATTTTGATCCTTTGCACTTCCCATTACCTCATTCTGATGGTAACTTTGGTTAACATTAAGATCTGGAGCTGCAAATTATGTCATTTCCTTGATCACATTATGATACATAATCTTCAGGTGATGATCACACTGTCATAATAGTGACCAAAATATTTGTGGAACATGAATTCTTTTTTAAGATCGTTGAATCTGTCACCCCAGATCTTCAATGTCATGGAATGGCCACACCCTTGTCCATTATGTTGGCTGCATTGCCTAGATCACCCTAATGGGCTCACTTGGTGCCCTGCCCAACATAATGGGCAGGGGCTTGAACATACCATATCTGCCACCCCAGACCTTGATGTTATGGAATTGCCATGCCCTTTGCCAATTAGGTTGGCTGGATCATCTAGCTCACTGTAATGAGCTCTGCCTGGTGCATTATCCAACATAATGTGCAGGGGCTTGAAGATTCCACAGTACATTTGACAACATGTTTGGATGGGTTGTAATGCAGTCTGTGCTGACTGAATGGTGTGATTTACCTGGACTGATATATCATGACAGTTATTCACAGCAGATCTGCTTGAAACTGAGCACATTCTCTTCACCCACCTCCATTCAATAGATAATGCTGGCCCTTGCCATGATGCCACAGAAAATTTTCCATGCTTAGGCCTTGGATTTATGGGAGGAATTTCTCAACCACAAAAGAGAAACCCAGCTCTAGTTGTGCAGAGACTTGATACATATCCTTTCATGTGTCTGTGTTGTGTCTTAGAAATTCCCCAACAGGGTGCCAAAATGGTGTGAAAACTTTGAACTCTCTCTTATCTCTTGTGGTCTTGATGACAGTGAACTAAGTAACTGGCTGAACATGCTGGTTACCATACATGAGGTGCATTTGTGCCAGTACCTTTCACAGTAACCAGTGTGCTTGAGCTGGTAACCAGACAGAACCATCCCTTGTGACAATCTTTTCATCCATGCAGAGGGCAATTATGAATCTTCATCCAAGCAGCAAAGGGTTACAGAATCATTGGGTCAATGAGAGCCCAGGGTGGTACCTTATGCTAACTAGTAGGTTGCCAATGAAGTGGAGGTAAAAGGTTATGGGTTGTAACTTGCAACCTGGCAGCCAATAGAGCATTTAGATTCTGAAGAGAGATGGTTATTTGGCCGACTAGAGTTCCTTCTTGTTCATGCACAATCCACAAGACTGGATTCAACTAGAAATTCATTTTCTGGGGAATTGGTGAAAGAAGGGGCTGTTGCAAGGAGACCCCCTGTGGAAGAGTCACTGACAGCACAAGGTGGACTACAAGGCCAGTGTCAATTGGTGTTTCAACTGCACGAGGCCTGGGAGTTGTTGGCCTGGAGCCTCCAACTCGTGAGGCATGTGTACTAATAGTACCTGTAGCAGTGAAGTTGTGACTTCTCTTCATGTTGAATCAAGACACTAGAAAGATTGAATTTCATTCAGAATTGGACTGGACAATCTTTACCGACCAGGCCTATCTGACATCAAATTAGCAATGCCAGAGCTCAGCACCATTCAAAACAACACTCTAAAGAAATTTCATGCACTAAAAGGGAGCTCAAGCACTTCCAGCTGCTTTGCTCTGTGGAAGTAACATCAAAATACCGGTGGAAGTGAACATCTGTGTCCTGAGTTCCAGTCACATTTCCAGATGCAACAGAAAGACTCCCTCATGATGTTAGCTAGCACTCAAGACACTCATCAGTTTGCAAAAGGTCACCATTGCAACACTACAAAACTCCAGTTCCAAAACTGCAATACCGGACCTGGGTGTCCAACTCACAACATTCATGGAATGTAGTGGGCATGAGATGAGCATGAATCTTATTGTAGTGTTACAATTTATTTCTCTTCTTAACTGGGACTTTTCCAATCACATCTGGTCCCAGACCATACTGGGAAACCACACCCTCCCCCCCAAAAAGAACCCAGGGAACATTCCAAAAAACACAATTGAAAAATATCACTAGGGCATTGAAAAAGACATGCAATTAGTGCATGGAAAGACACAAGAACCTCATGAAGGCAAGTGGAGGAAACTCTGGGTCACCTTGTGGTTTCTCCCGCTAGTTAAACCTCCAGCTGCCACACTCCTACCATAAGCTTAACCAATTGCACCCAAAGATCCTGACAAATGTAACCATTAGGAATGAGAATGTTCTTCTGTCTACCACTGACAAACAAGATGTCTCTTCACCCCTCTTATATCACCTTATAACATATACAAATTTGTTCTGCAGCTGATGGGATCTGGTTGCTGAGCTGCCCCTGTATTCCTACACTGCACTCTGCACTGTGACCAGCAGGGTGGCAGGCAGCCCATACTACTGAGTTGAATACTCTAGCTGCAACTCTGGTGAAATTCAAACCTACAAAACTTGCAGAGTGCTGGAGAAAACCAGCTTCCAAATCAAATTGAAATTTTCCAAGCAACAAAATGTATAACCCCCTTCATGGACTTGCAATAATCAAATCAACTCCTTGCAGAGTGCCAGAAAAAACCAGCTTCCAAATCACCTTGAAATTTTCTAAGTAAGAAAATAAATAACCCACTTCATGGATTTGCAATAAATCAAATCAACTTGAACAAGACTAATCCATTGGCTTATTCACAGGGCTTACTGCTCATAAATGTTTTTTCTCTCACCCATTCCAAGTTGTGCCCAACAGTGTGCTTCAGATTTATGAACAGTTCATGGTTCAAAGTTTTTACTAGACACTGACAAACAAAGAGGGGCTTTATGCTGTAATAAAACCCAGAAGTCCTGAGAAAAACAGGATATACAACATAAAAACTTTGGTCATCATTCCGGGGCCACCTTACACGCATAACAAGAGTTCACAAATGACACAACATGAACATTTGGTGACCTTGTTATGTGCATGATTAAGAGCCAACAATTACATCACATGGAATTTCAACATAGTGCTAAAAATCTCACAACAACAACAATACAGAGAGCCTCCACACACATGTAAGTAAAATGTATCATATTTATGTTGGATTCAAATCAAACCCTCAACATCATCATCAACCCAGGAAAGTTGCTTCCTGCCCAGAAGTTTTCTAAAGAATGAACAATTTTTTACCTTTACAGTTACAAAGCTCAAAACAAACGATGGCTGGCTGGCAGGCAGAAGAAGCCCCCACCCAGGATTTGGAATTTCTGGAACTCTCTTAAACCATCCGCGCACTGTACAATTTTACACAAATGTCAGTTTTTGAGCATGCATGCCATAGCATGTCAAGTCATAGCACACTCACATGATGCAAGTTGCTCAGATAATCCTCCTTTCCAGCTTTCAATCCTCACAAACTGATCTTCTTTTTCTTCTTCAGCCGACTTGGTCAGGCTCATTTTCATTCTGTTGACACTGATTACACCAGAGGAAAAAAGGGCCTTGATTTGCTGCTGCTGCTGTTGTTGTTGTCATATGGGGGAATGGCCTGGCAGCAGCAGCAATCAAAATCGTTTTGTAGCACACAAGAAGCTTGCAAAAATGTTGTTACCCATCATCACTTCTCACCATAACCAGACTTCTTACTTACATTCCAAATGTGATATGGTGGGTGTCAGTAATCAATAAACCCTGTTTTGCGGAGGACAGCATTGCGAACGCGGCTCAAATCCCTTCCTTTGAGAGTCCGTCCGGCACCCTCAAAGACAGAGAATGTGGTGGCTTGGCTGTTGGCATACTCGCGTGCGAGAAGCTCATGTGGGGGAAGCCTTTCTTCCTCATTATCATCATCATCTTTCTCATGGTCCAAAGAAGAGTCATTCCCCCAGCCTGCAGCAGACGACCTCTTCTCAGTTCCCACAATTCTTGTCCAGTCGGGCACATTCACTGGAGCTGATTGATGATACATCATGGTCTCTCGCTGCTGCTGATGGCTATGGTGATTGTAGTGGTGCCCAGTGGGTGGTATCATCCTAGAAGAACTTGTTGCAATTCCGTATCCGGAAGAAGAAGAGGAGTTGTTCCCTCCCCCTCCTTTCACGGGGGACAGAGAAGAGAGCCCACGAGTAGAAGTAGTAGTGCGTCCACCAGCAGCATCAGCAAAAGCTAGACCCGGATCTCCCCCACCCATCCATCTGGTCCTGCCATTGCTGCCGAAGTACCGGAAGGATTCGTTGCTGTCCGTCCTGTGGCTCTGAAAGTGTTGTCCTCCTCCTCCCCCGTACATGTGTTGTGGTGAGGATGATGACGAGGACTCATGGGTGCTGCTGTCTTCTGGCCACTCCCGCCTTGCATCCGTATCCCATACATCTTCCTCCTTGAATTCGTTTTCGTCGTCGTCCACGTTGAAGACTGTGGAGGAGTGCTGCAGTGGCGACGATGAGATGCCCAGAAACTTCTCTGCCCTATTGTATCTTGCCATCATGTTCTTCTTCAACAACTGATCTGGGGATATTTTTTCTTTTCCGTTTTTCTTTCTTTCTGAATGCACCAAACCCACGAAAGGAAAACCAAACGCAAACCCAAATCTCTCTCTCTCTCTCTCTCTCTCTCTCTCTCTCTCAATGTTGCACCAAATCCACAAAAGGAAAAACAAATGCACGCCCAGAATCTCGTTCTACCTTCTCTTCCTTCTAATCTGCAGACTTTTTCCTTTCATTTCATACAGAACAAACAAGTCAAATGCCCTCCCCCCCTCCTCTCTCCTCTTCCTCAACCTGACATTCAGAAACGCAAATCCCAGAACCAAAGTCACAAAATCATTAGACCCATGAGAACCACCTTCCCGGATCTCCTTCCTTCATTCAGACACTCACACAAAACCAAAGACACGCCTTCGCTCCCACATCACGACAACAACAACCCAAATCGCTCTCACTTTCTCTCGGCCTCTCTCTTCCTTTCTCCCCAAAACTCAAAAACCAAGATACAACTCTCCTCCCCTTCACTCCATTTTGGCTTCAAATACTTTCACAGAGCACAAAACTTGCACGCAATGTCAAGCGTGTGTGTGTGTGTTCTTCTTCTCTCACGAACCTCCCCCAAGCTTCCTTCCCGTCTTCTCCTTCTAACGCCTCATTGAAGAAACGCGGAGAACCAAAAAGTAAAGAAACAGAGGAGGTATGGCACTCTATTGAAAGGGTGGACGACACCCCCGAGTCAGTCAAAATAGGTAAGCTGGCTGCAAGCTGTCTGCAAAGCAAGCTTCTCCTAGAAGAAGCCGAAGAGCCAACAGCAGAAGAAGAAGAAGAAGAAGAGGAAGAGCAGTAACCAAGGGTTGGGTCAAAAACTGGTCCAATCTTGGGCTATTCTGGACCAAAAGCGGAACGGAAAAGCTTGAAAGAAGCGTGGAGAAGCTGCGTACCAACGCGCAACTCAACGAAAATACAGAGTAGAATAAGCCACGAGCGGCGGGTTTAAGTGCGCGAGAAACTCCGGGACGACGATGGCTCCCAACACACGCGATCACAAAGACGGACGGAAATGAAAGGAAGCTCCCCAGACCCGGCCTTCGTCTTCCCCAGCCCTTACTCGATTACAGTCTCACGTGGCCACGTTCATGGATGAAGGTACGTCATCCACAATAGCAGCGACGTCAGTAAGTAATAAAATGGAAGAAGCGGAGCGGGAAATGGCTGCTCCCCTGAATGGACGAAAGATGCCACTGGAAGAATGAATGTCTGTTCCTCGTTCGTCCAGTTGTCTTAGTGGAAATGACTGCTCCCATGATGGACGAAAGATGTCACTGAATGAATGAATGGATGGATGGATGCATGGATAGATGTTCCTCGTTCGTCCAGCTGGCTTCTGTTATAGGGCCTGCGACAAGGACGGCTGGCCCGCTGCGTGTCAGCGGATGGACAGAGAAAGGCAGGAATCACGGAACCGAGACAACATCATTACCTATCATCCACGCACGTACGAACGAACGAACGAACGAACGAATGAATCCGTCCGTCCGTTCAAGCGCCTTCATCGCCGGGTAATGTGCGCAGTAGCGGTCGACAGAAAGAAAGCGAGCAACTTTTTCTTTTTCTTTTTGTCTTTTTTGTTTTTTTGGGGGGCCAAGTAGTGCTTTGTATTTTCTTGTTTTTGTTCGAAATACTCCCAAACAAAATAAATAAAATAAAATTGGGTGATTTCCGAGGTGACTTTTTCGTCTCATTCTCAAGGGAGACTCAGTTAATACCTAGTGGGGATTTTATTATTATTATTATTATTATATATTTAGTGGTTTGTTGTGGTGTTGTTGTTGTCCTCTAGTCATAAGTGCTGATGAGAAAGTTTTAGAATTTGTGCCAAAAAGAAATAAATAAATAAATAAAATCTGTCAGCAAGCCCTAACTTCTCTCCATAGGTGTTATGCTAAAATGCCCATCCTTAATTAGGTAATAATATTATAATTCTAAGCAAAATTGGATGGGTTTTTTTTGCCCTTTTTTAAAAAACATAAATGAGAAGGTATCTAACAATTAATCTAGTAAGAGAACTTAATAACCCTAAATGTTTTTACCCCCTTCCAAAGACTCCCCCTCTCTCTTCAATAACTCTTCATGGGTGGCTTAATAAGTTATAAGCAAAATTTGATGGGTTTTTTTTTCCCCATAAATGAGTATGAAACCCAGCTGAGTGAAATAAACCCTAAAAATTTGACCCCACCCTTCCAAGGGCTCCTAGAGCTCTCTTTATTAGCTCATAATGGCTTCTCCTTTCCATCCTAAGCTTTTAGCATTTACTTATTGATTATAATTTTGTAATGTGTCATCAGAACATTTCCCCCTTTCAAACCCCCTAATGTCATATTTTCTTAGGGGGATCCCAAAGTTGGCCCTTGGGCATCATAAAAAACACTTTGGAGCAAAAAAACTTCTCCCCAAGAAAAAAACTTAAATCTATTTTTTAAAAAGAAAATCTCTCTATTTAAATCTATTGAATTTGGGTTGCAAAGACTGAATGAAATTATGGTTTTTGGGGGGGGACTTTTATCTTTGTATTAATTTGTGTGCACATGTCCTCCACATGGGAAAAGCACATATTGAATTTTTTTAATTTTCAATTTTTTTTTCCATTGGGGAAAGGCAGATTGGTGATACGGACTCACATTTTATCATTACACCGGGGGGCCATAGAATATTTGTCATGGTCGAACCTCATTTGAGCACCAGATGGCCGAACCATTGACACCGCCCCTTCATAACCGTTTCTCCAGAAGCGAGTTTTGGGGGAAGAGCTGGTGTGGGGCTAATGCAGTGGGAGGGGGGGAGGGGGGGACCCAGAGAATTATAAAGAAGAGTGACAATTTTTCATAAAAGAATGCAAGTGGTGTAATAAGCTTGATGTGAGTACTTAGATTGAATCGTACAAGTCGTCCCCCCCACCGACAAAACCCCCAAAAAACGATACCTCGTCCAGCCAAATTCACTCCCCAAAACATTGAACACACACACAAAAAAAAAACACTTCCTGGCCTAGGTACTACTATTTATTCAACTCTCGGAATTCAAAGGGCTACTAAGATGCCATCTCTTATTAAAGCTAGTTTTCGAAATATTGTCAAATAAATAAATAGAGAGACTATAGTTGCACTAATTTGTCATCATATTCTTATGATCAATCTAGGTTGCCCTAATTAAATAAGATTTATTTCAATTTGTGGCATGCACGGCCATCCAAAAATTTATGCAAAATTCAAGCGAAAAAGACTTCACAAAACCACCTAATGAAACTCCACATTGGGTCCAACTAACCCAATAGGTAACTTTAGTGAGTAATCAATAGCATCAATTAGGTGCATGGCTCTAGAAAAGTCTTAACCAAAAGCCATTGCCAAAACCCACTTTGTTGGCCTTGCCTACCAAGAAGGCCAAGGGTATTGTGTTTAGATTCATTATAGAGTATATAGTAGCTTAAGGGATTTTGGCCACTAGGTAATAATAATAGGTCTATTTATTTTTATATGAGGATTTTTGAAAGATGATATTTTGGATTGTGTTGAAACTTGAGATTAGTTATAATAGAGTTATTATTATAATATCTTGAAGGATTTTGGTTTCTTTAAGAGGATTTTTTGAAGATTATGTTTTTGCATAGTGAAGTATTTGAGTTTTCATAATTCTTCTTTTGCCTTAAGATACGTTTTATTGTAAATGGGAAGGCCACGGTGTGACACATCCCTTGTATTTGTAGCACAGCACTTGCACTTTCTCTTTTCATACATCCGATGATGACATACATTTTTCCATTGGATACCTTGTACTTTCATAGGGCCAAAATTTGGCAATGAAATATAATATTCAGATGCCCATTTTCTCAGACCTGAGCTGACTATATGACATGCCCAAGCATCATGACCATGTTGTACAAAATTGGTTTTTGTTGTGTAGCCTATATGACAAGATACAAGATGCCAATGTGGTGGTGGTGGTGGTAGTAGAAGTAGTGTGACTTGTGAGCTTTTGAGAGGGTTGGTTCACAAATGTTTGTTAGTTGCTACTTGGCTCTCAACACTTGCGGGGTGATTTTGTTTGACAAAATCTTGAACTTGTTTCATCATCCCTTGAAAGAATTGCAAGTACACCAGACACCAAGGCTCCCCTTGCAACACGTTTTCATTAGTTTAAGCACGCGTCTCAACAAAACCCCAAACGATGTTGTCAAGGCCTGTAGGTACGGATGTAGAGCTTTGTATGGAGAATTTAAGGCAATGATGGATATTAGGCCACCCAAACAAAGTAAGGGAGAGAGAAAATTTTGTTCTTTACTCACCCTAAATAATGCCATCAATGGAAGGGTTAAGTGATGGACACAATCTCATCAAAGCATATAATGTATTCTCATACTTATGTTCTTTTCCAATTTAACTTGGACCATTCATCATCAACATCAATGAATTTTTTTCAAGAAAAGAACATGTCATTTTTCCAACCAAAAAAGTTGGGAAATTCATGTTTTCTAGTGTAAATTTGAGTTTTTTTCTTTTTTAAAATTAACAAATTTACAATGTTTTATATCATAAAATTGAAAAAAACAAAAAAAACCCTCCCCAGATCAAGATCCTATCTTCATAGGACTTTTTGGAGTAGTGATTGGATGAAAAAGGTTCTAGAGATGAACACAATGGGAAATGAAAAGAAGCCAAAACTATAGTCGACTGGAGTTTTTGTTAAGTATTTGATGGGTGGGGGGAAACTTGATGGAATAAACAATGGAAGGACTACTACTACTCTAGGTAATGTGCTCCATACGAAACTTGGGACTACAAGTTGTCATTGGACAATGGTACCATTTTCATTATCATCATTTCATCAACCCTAACCTAAAGCCTTAAGTCTTCAGCCTACTACCCAAGTACAAATCACCAAAAGCATGGGCCAGGATCTTCATAGATATAGAGATAGGAGGTACTCAAAAATTATCCATACCTATGAATGAATTTTTGAAAACTTACTTAGGCATCCAAAACATTTGTTATTCAATTTCAAACATGCATGCCCACATCCATCCACACACCCCCACTTGATACTTAGAAAAAACCTAGAGGGTCCCCCATTGAAAAAACCCTAGAGTTCCCAGGATATCTCTTCCAAGATTTTGATTTGCACTAGGCTACCCAAATCATCAACACCCTTAAAAAAAACAAAATTATTATTATTTTGGCACTTGACTAGGTACTAGATCTGACCATTGGGTATGGTACTACATTCGTGAAGGGAAAAATTGAATTAACATGATGCTTTTTGTCATGAAATTTTTTTTTAAAAAATAAAGAAAATTCTGGGATGCCTTGTGAATATTGGCGACCAGATTTTTTTTTAAATTTTTTTTTTCCTTACAATTTTGTATAGTGATCAAAGTGTGAATCACCCATAGGAAGCTTTAGCCAAATTTGGTTATAAACAACATATGAAAATCAAATAAATTCAAATATCCTTCTGCATTTTTGCTCACCTACTTGGTTTCACCATGTGTAAAAATCTGACAACTTTTTTCTTTTTTAGAATTATGGCAATTGAAAATCTAAAGTTTCAATTCATTTTAGTATTTTTTTAATTTTTTAATTTTTGGCGAAAATTCACCCCTAAGAAAAAGGCTGTTGCCAACCACCAACATTTGAAGGGCAGAGTAGCCAGGATGAACCAACACCTACAGTGGTACCTTCACCTTCTTGAGTGAGGTCTCTTAATGGCTACAATTAACAGAATAAATGTTAAATTTGAGCTCAGAGATCATGATTTAGTCTTAAGATGGGATCAGCCTTTTTGCTTCAGCAACTTTTCTCATTTTTTCAAACAAAAAAATTGGGAGTTTTTATAAAATATTTTTAAAATGAAAGACTAACTTCTTTTTTTTTTGGAGGGGAAAATGCTAATTTTTTATATCATAATATTGAAAAAAAAAATGGATGTTTAGAGACAACCCCAAAAACAATTGGGGGTTTTGAGTTTGTGCCATGGTACCAAGCACACACCCAAGTAGGCTACATGAGACCTTTTCTTTGAAAAATTGGGGTGCATTTTTTGTATCGGTGGAAAAATTTCAATGAGTAACATTTAATGAACGTGATTTCATGATTTTTAGCCCCAAGTTGGGGGAGATATTAAATTTTGATTTATTATTGTCATTGGAAATTAATTCCAAATAGTGTTCACAATTGGGCTTTATCCTTTGGGTCCTATTCTCATTGGACCAATGGCAATGGCCACACTAGTACCAATGGTATGAAAAATTTAAAAATTTCACCTAACGAGATTGAGTTGTGTCTCTTCATGGTAGTTCAATAATGCTTGCAATTTTGTGAAAAACATCCACACTTTCTAGCTAGCTCTCCAAGGAGTAACTTGGTTGCTTAATTCTTCCTTAATGAAGCCCTTTGCATTCTCAACACTTGTTGGATGACCCTTTGTTTATCCAAGACGAGGTGAATTGAGTTCCTTAGCAAATAAGGGATCATTAATACTATTTTCCAACTTTTAAAAAAATTCCTTGACTCATTTTTCTCTCTCAAAAAGAGTTCTAGATAGGTTTAATCCAAAGGTTTTGGAGTTTAGTTTCTTGAAAGGAATAAAAACATGGTTACTCAATTAATTTCCCCCATGTTAACTCCTCCAAAGGGCCTTTGCATTCTTGACAATTGTTCAATGACCCATGAATCCAACAAGGTGTGGATAGACTTAAGTAGGCAAAAGAAGTCTAAGGTTATAGTTTTGCTACCTTCAATCAATATCTTATAGTTGAGTGAGCTAGATTTCTCTTCACAAAAAAAAGGCTTTAGTAAGGTAGATTTTTTTCTCTTTTAAAAAAGAAAAGAAAAAGAACTAATCGTTTGAGTTTAGTTGACGCAAATCACTTCCAAGTCTTTTCCTTCTTACCTTCCTATTAGCACTCACATACGGGTTTCCTTGCAATAAGGTTTGGTAGGTTGACATCCTCCCATACGGGTTGTCAACAAAGATCCACGTCTCAAGGTTTCTATAGGATTGTTGTTTTGGTTTACCCCCAAATAAAGTAAACCAAAATAAAGACGGATGGTTTGGTTTGGTTTGGTAAAGTGGGGAGAGTTGGAGGGAGCAGGAGAGGGAGCATCTTAAAGTATGAATTTGGCAACTACTAATTACATGCAGCCACCTAATGAGGTTCCTTGTCTTTTGTTCTTCTCTCCTCTTTTTTCTTTCCCCCTTTCCTCTCCCTTTGCGGGAGACATGCCTGCATCCCAAAATGTAAGGCGTGTTCCATGAAAGGTTAATATTGGAAAATTAATCATAGGCCGTGAACTGACACAAATTTTTCACAACTCCACGCAACAACAACACCCTCGTCCTCATCATCACATTTCTATCAAGAAGAACTCCCCTTTGAGGAACCAAAGTCAGTCAAAGTAGCACCTACCACAATTTGTTTTGTTTCACTCCCAGCAAACAAACCTCAGGCTTGATGTCCACACCCCGCACAATTAATGACTCACTCGTCTTCTTTCCAATTAAACCTAATTATATGCTAACTTTGTAGGAGTCATGGGCATGATTCTCCAAGCTCAAATAAATATGGTCCTTTGTATTTTTTTTTGTTTTTTGTTTTTTGTTTTGGTGCGTCTTGGTCTCTTTCCTTCCTCAAAGAAGAGTTTCATCACATTTCAAAGATGCAAAGCATTTATCATCTCAAGTAGAAGAGAGTAGCAGCAGGTTTCATGTTTAATCACCTCTTGACTCCTCCTCTTCCATGCAGCCCTGTGCAACACTTGCATGGTTTTGCCTCAGGGTGTGAATAATGTTGACATTGTAAATAGGACTTACAATTAGACAACTCCAAGAGCCCAACAGATGAAACTAGTACTGACCGGTCTCTTGAATGGTTGTGAGTTTGAAATTGGCGAGCAATTGTAGGACATGCAAGACCAATTTTTTTTTTTGGTAAGATATGCAAGACAACAAGTGTGATAATGGAGATCAAGAATTGCACAACGATGCAGAAAATCCATTCACTGATGCCCACAAAATTCATAGGAGGTCTTAAGCATCCCTTCCTTGCATTACCCACCTCCAATTCCCATTGCAACTTCTAACAAGCCATTGAAATAGTTGAGTTTAGAATCTACACTCTTGATGATTAGTTTTTGATATCTTTGATATTGAATTCAGCTTGAAAACCCCATTCATCTCTCTCCTTTTGTACTTTGTCTTCCTCTTGGATTGGTGCCTTCATTAATATAAAATTTGGCAGAGTTACATCGACAGACGGCTTCCAAGACATGCTTTTGAATAATAATCTCAATCAATTATTTTTGTTATTGTTTGAGGATTCCAATTCTCAATTTGTTTCACCCTCTTCTTCTTTCTCATGTTGTTGAGACTTGAGAACATCCACCACCTAGATCTATTGTGCCACATCCACAACAGCTATTGTTCCACAGAGTTCCTCGACTATGCCATGACTCTTTCCAGCGTGATAAGTAATTATTTTATTTATTTTATCCTACCTCTTGTTGGCCTTCATGTGTCAGGTGTTAGTACTCTGTGACTTAAGCTCTCCAACCAACAAGATAAGTACTCTTTTAATTTTGTTCTGAACTTTTCTCCCAGAACCATTTCAGCTCTGGGGAAGGGAAGGGGGGGGGGAGGAAGTAGCTGTAGCAGAGCATGTTGCATGCTGGCAAAACTCTAGACAACAAGCAACATCTGCCTATTCTCACAGTAATAAATTTGACAACAAACAACACTCCACTCCAAGCAGCGTTCAACTGTAGCCTTGTTGGACAAGGAGGGCTTGGGCTTGCCTTCCTTTTTGCCTTGTCCTTGTCCCTAAGGGCAAGTAGTGTTGCTAATGTCCTTGTACTTGTGAGGGCCGTCACACGCATGAATCGGCCAAATTAGAGACGAGAGCATCATCCTTTTTTGCATTTAGGGTTTTAGGGTTGTTGATTTTGTTATGTTTAGGATTTTAGGGTTTTGAATTTTGATATCTTTGTCACAGAATTATTTTTTTTCCAATTTCCAAAAGAGGAATTTGCGAATTGGGTTTTCACATCGCCTCATTCCCATCACCTGTCTCCTGACCCCAACACACCTACTAGAGCTTTTAGTTTTTTTTAATGAGTAATGTTTAGGGTTGTTTGTAAGGGAATATGAGAGTTTTCCTGTATATTCTTTGAGACTACCTGCCATGTTCTCAGAGTTCCCGAGCATGTCTATAATAGTCCACAACATTGAGAATCAACTTTTAGTCATTCATTACACACAAGTATGGTCACAAATGTCATCATCCATTTTCTTTGCTTTAAAGTGCTAGGTAAATGTAAAGTTGTCCTTTCAAGTTTTATTTAATGTGGGTTTCAGTGGGAATCACAACAAAGTGTTGTGTTTTTTTAAGGGGTCAATCAAAACGATCTAGTGCATGATGTGTCTTGCTTTACTTTGCGTTCCCTGCCAGATTCGTATAATTTGCATGTTATCAAAGCTCCACACGCATGTCCCAATGCTCCAAAACATTTCGGATCTCTCCTTTTGTCACTGACCACGCAACTTGTTACTTACTTCATTTCTTTCTTTCTTTCCTTCACTTCTGTAGCCCACCTTCTTAGCTTAGCAGCACCTGCACAATTTACCATTGTGAAAACCAGTGTTGGGTGGGGGTTTTTTTTTTTTTGTTGATAACTGTCAGTTTTTTGTTTTTTAATTTTTTTAAAATTTAAAGAAATAATTGTTGCCATTTTTTTTTTTTTTTAAAAAATAAAAATAAAAGAAAC
>Ga0116231_10000292_pt1 | contig 79144 bp, 64 predicted proteins | sample S1TSphgellanicum_2_FD_89695 | JGI IMG/M metagenome (GOLD analysis project Ga0116231, IMG submission 89695) | Host-associated microbial communities from peat moss isolated from Minnesota, USA - S1T2_Fd - Sphagnum magellanicum MG | ecosystem: Host-associated > Plants > Peat moss > Unclassified... | reverse complement strand
AGTGGCGCATTGTCATGGCAGTAGTCTCCTTTGGGACACAGTGCTAAAACCTGATCCAATGCAAAATCAAAGTATAAATCAGCTTCTCTGGACTCAAAACCAGAAGATGATGGCCCAGGGTTTCAAAATATCACACGAGTTTCAGCTTCATAATATTACATGAAGCTGCTGAAAGGCGAAACCTAGCTAGCAGAAACAAAATCATAACCAGGGTTTTAACAGACCGAGGGATCCGCAGGAGAAGCTTCCATTTGACAGTACGCCTTGTGCCGGTTCGCTGGATAAACCTCAAGAGGAACTGCAACAAACAAAATTGCAACCAAAGGTCAGAGCTGTCTACAGCACCAACCTACCTAATATTATCGATCGACTCCACAATTCATCATATCCAACAGCACGCAAGAAACTGCTCTAGAGGAAAAAAAATTACGTCGAATATGGTACTATTCACCTTGTTTCTTCCTCCTGCTGTTTAATACTCGAAGCAGCTCTGCTCTCACCTGTTCGCTCTCTTGTACCCCTTGCACCTGATCATTCAACGTGACCCATATTCAAGTTGTCAAAATCCCGGTGAACTTATCACTACAAGTGTCTACAAAAAAGCATTACATAAATCGAGATTCATAATCCCGTATTCTACTTAACACACAAGTTACACAGCACGCACTGACGTTCTATTCTACAATCGTGCGTGGTCCTTCCTTCCGACAATCAAAATCCGCGGATCCTTTTCTAAATATTGAAAAACGTCCCATGATGCACAAGACTCGATTTCACGAAAAAATTTTCTACCGAAGATGCAGAAAAATCAAGTCGCTCCGAGGGTCATGTAATATGACACTGGTAGAAAAATCAGCGTCAGTCTATATAACACATTAATTCATATTCAGCAGTTCATCATCTCACAAAGTGGACGTAGCTATGTCGAAGTTACCATGATCGCAATTCAGATCTCGGCGTGCCTGCGTGCGTGGACACAATGGTTTGAAGAATCGCTTAAGTGATCCAATTGATGAGCGAAGAAGGTCCAGTCTCCACTCTCTCCCTCTCTTGCGCGCGCTTCTCTCTCGCTCTCTCTCCCCGTGTCTTTGTCTCTTTGCAAGCGTTTTGTTTGCTTTCTGTCCGATTTCCTTCCTTGGTGGCATTCTATGTGGACCTTGCCGAAGTGAACATAGCGGTGGGGTTCATGCCGCGTGGAGGACAACGCTTGCAACACCTGCTTCTTTCGAAGATCTGCTTGCCAAAATGATCGAGCTGCCACGTTGCAGTCGTTTCGTCCTCAAAAAGAAATTCCTCTCTTGATCTCATTGCCAGCTTGGTGATAAGCGCACGGCGCACACGCCCAGTTGGCATAAAAAAACCAGCTGGAACGAGCGCACGAAGCATCATCAATCCTTCTGCAGTTGCGCATGACGTGTTCATTTGGGAAACTGTTTCTTTTCTTTCTTTTCTCTCTCTCTCTCTCTCTCTCTTGAATGCTTAGGCTCCTTAATTGGAGGCCGATCGAAAAAAGCTTGTTCCCGAACAGGGACACTACGGCCGTTAACTAGTACTTTTCTCCCATGCAATTCTACCATACTCAAAGATGTTGTCCCACAACTTTGCCCACGGAAATTTAGTGTTGTTATGCATCAAGTTGTCCGTTTTCATGATTTCTGTACTCCTGAAATCTCAGGGAAGAGTATGGAAGCAGCTGTGTCTTTTCTCTATTCACTCCCATGCATTGGGGTCGACCTGAATTTCTGGTTCTTCCAGAGAATAATTTAAAAAGTACCTTTACCGACTCCTTAGTTGGAGTAAAGCACCACCCTAACTCTTTTTCAATAATCCCTCTAACTAAAATATTGTCATGATCCTGCCTTAAATTGAACAAGGTTCTAGTAGAGAGCTTCCTTACTGTGTAATTATGATCTTCACTCTCTCTCTCTCTCACACTTAAGCTAACAACATATAGCACGATACCTAAACTTTTCTACTTTCCTCTCTAACCAACCTTTCAGAGCCAAATTTGGCTAAAGTCCTCTTTTGGATGATCGCCAACCCACCGACCTCACAATTTTGAAACAAAAAAAAACTCCTCTTCTCTCCTCTCCTCTCCTCTCCTCTCCTCTTTTCTCCCGGGCAGTTCTGCAAATGAGTAGGGCTTGGTTCTCTATCTACTGGGTCTAGGGCCGACTCTTAGGCAAGGTCATAGAAACTGAGTATGGCGTTTTTCGGTCTGCCCCCAAAAAAACGGAGAATACGTTTTTTGTATTTGAAAAACAGAGCGTACAAAAACGCGTGACAGGGATCGATCCTACTTAATGAAGTACACGTGGCATCCAATGTGTCACCACGTGGCGGTTTTTTGGGGGGCAGTTTCATTAGGTACAAGTAAAATATTCTTCCACATGTCCCTTGATTGATTGATTTGTCGTTGTATGATTCAAGCATGTAGCAAATCTCCTATGATGATCCCACCTACACTCTTTTCGCAGCTTCTCCAAACGTTCTTCCCAAAATTAGATGCATATATACCTATCTGGATTCTGTCTCACGATTCATTACATTCATTGGGTTTCTAAAAAGCTTGCAAATCCATTTTAATCGACAGCACAACGGTTGCTCCCCACAACTACAATAATTCAGTCCGCACGCTTTCTTTTTACAGACCCCCGCCTCTCCAGCGCTCCTCCAAACTAATCTGTTGACACATAGCTGATCGACAGCACAACGGTTGCTTCCCACAACTACAATAATTAAGCCCGCAGGCTTACTACAGACCCCGCCTCTCCCTGCTCCTCCAGACAGCTTAAGCAATTGCCTCTCCAGCGCTCCTCCAAACTAATCTGTTGACACATAGCTTGCCATTGCTTAAGCGGAAGAACCCACAGGGCATTTCGGAAAATGGGTTTTCCACTTGTGTGGACATCTTGTTGATCTCTTGACATTTTGCAGGATACCCATTGAATATCACGAGAAAACAAAAGTAATCAATAAAAAAAATCTAATCTGTTATGCCCTAATTAAGTTGTTGCTCTAGTTTTTGGCAAATAATTCTAGCACTACTGTAACTACTTTAGTAATGAATTGTTTTGAAGCCTTTCTACTGGGATTAAACATTACTGAACAAAATAATTAGATTAGGGCATAACTCCCTTGCAGTGCCGTTTGTTTCAATAGGTTTTTATTTATGTTAAGTAAGTACTATAAGACTTTTCCCCTTGAAGATTTAAGTGCAATAAAGTTTTTTTTTTTTTCTTTTTGCAAATCTAGTGGCTCTATGATTATTAAAACATTTTGGTGCTTGAGAAATCTTGGACAATAGCTCCTAATTTAAAGAGGTTTATTGGGTTGAAATTTAAAGTAGGCAACCTAGCTATTGTAATCTCTATTTTGACAAGTTATATTTCTCAATAGGACTGATTTGTTATCTTTCACTTGGAGATTTTGACCTTCTAGGTTCTTGGGAATAACTATGTTTCCATTTAATCTCCTATATCTACTTTCCATTTCATGTCCTTGTTATGTTTAACCTAAAGGTGATATGATATTGTTATTAGTTCTTTGGGTGAATGCATGCTACGGTGTTGATAAGAAACATGTCACTATTTGATAGTTTTCAATACTTGTGAAACTTCGATATTTCATGATCAATGTTTGGAAAACATTTTGTAATTAAAATTTTCAATTAATGTTGGTTTATATTCCAATATATCATTGTATCATGAAATTGGAACAAATATGAACAAATTAATTATTAATTGGAGTACATTTTCACTTTGCAACAGCCTTGTCACAATGTTACAATTGGAAAAAAAAACTACAAAGGATTAGATTTAGTGGTAGTTTATTTATAAAATTTTGCACATGTAAAAAGACAACTATGAAATAAGTATTTTTCACAAAAATTCTCAATTTCTTTTCAAGTTGTGAAGTTTATATTAAATGTTTTAAAAATATTTGCTAGTACATTATGTTATAATAATGATGATGATTGTGATCTTTTTAAGTTATAAAATGTTCTTCCATTGAAAATGTAGTTGGGCCAAATGTTGTTTTTATCATTTTATTTTTAAAAATAGATTTTCAAAATTAATAAAAAATGGTAATTTGTTATCAAATATGGGTTCTAAATCAATGTTTATAATATTATTGATGTACTTTTACACAATGATACAACTACCAATCAATTGCATATTGATGGGTTTAATAACTTAATTTATGTTTGAAGTTCAAATAATTAGTTGTGATCTCTAGAAAATTTCGAAGTGAATGAAATCTTATGTGTTACTACTTTTTATACTATATGTAGTCTTAGTTTACCCTAAAATTGTCTACACCATACCATGCATCTACCCCTTTAGCATAACAAAATTGTTGCCAAAATTGGTGCCTCTTTTAGTAAATTTATTTTGACCTTGTTTTTGTTGTTTCATTGAATGAATCCTTTTTCATCCTTATTTGGGCATTTGTTGAATTCAATCTTTGTGGTCTTTTTAGGTTAATGTGATTTTTAAGGTGATAAGTTTTTTTGCAAACAAGTTTTCTCTACTCATTTTGAACCTACATTATCAATTCCTTATTTTGTTTAATTACAAATTCAAGCATTTTATGATTTAACCCTAAATATGCATTTCAATGTTGGGTTATCATTGCAATCAATGATAATTTTAAAAAGAGAGTTAATTAAACACTCTAGACTACTAACATTGTGACCCAATCATTATCGATATCTAAAGTAACACAAAATATCATGTTTTTACACATTTCATTTATATTGCCACATTTAATAAGCTTTCCTATTTGGTGTGCTCTTAAAACTAGCAATTGGCTTGAGATCGAAGCAAGTGAAAATATGATAACAAGAGCCATCCCTACCACTTAGGGTGACTAATTTTTTATTGGTTAAAAAAAAAAGGGATTAGTGGGTCCAACCACATTATAAGGAACCACATGTGCCCCCTTAGACCACTACTTTTTAATTATTTTTTTGAAGTATTCTTAGAATTTAAAAATAAGTCTTTCAAAAAAATATTAAAATTATTATTATTATTTATACTATTATGTTAAGGTGTATATTAAAAAAATCCCAAAATATGAATTGTGCTTTTAGTGTCAAAACAATTTTTAAACAACCATTGCTTAAAAGAAAATTTTATTGTAAATTATGTATTTTAACTATAGCCATTGTAACCATTACAATACACATTGGTTACAAATTATAAACATGTTAAAATGGATTTTATATTCATTGGATTACTATATGTTAGATAAATATATTTTAAAAATGTGTCATAGATTGGACACACATTTTTAGCATTAACTTAATGTATTAGACTTGCAAAGAAAAAAGTAAGCACTAATTACTAAAAAAATGATTCCTTTGTTTGTGTTGCATTCTTTCCCAAAAAAATTGCAATGACCAATTGTTCCTTAAAGGGTTACTTTTGTTGAAACTTCAAAAAAATCAAAGGACATATTCATGGTTAGGGTACCATTTTTTTGACACATGATTCAAGGACTTTGATTTTGCTATCTACCAAATATAAAATCTCCATGGAATAAATTTAAATTAAAAAATTGAATAATTTAAATTATGAAAATTTGTATAGTGGTGGTGATTTTCCACATGTATATGCAATTATGCATCAATATTTTGTGTAAAATACTAAGAAATCAAAAGTTTTTATAAACAATTTGATACTTTTTTTTGCATGATAATTTCTTACACATGTGACATGTATACTTTGGGCTACAAATTTTAAGCCCAATGAATATAAAAAATCAACCAAAATGGTCAAAAAAATAGTCAATTTCCTTATACTCCTTTTAAAATGAATTATGTAATTTTCAAAATTCTGATACCATGTATGATTTAAGCAAATCTATATAATGAACATTGCTAAACATAGATGTAAACATTATTTATCCATGAAACAAACTACATTATTGTATACATTCCTTTTGATTTTTTAAAGATGAAAATTATAGTTAAAATAAGGAAATTTATATTGTATCCCATCTATTTTTAGATGATTTTATTAATTTAACATGATATCATTTTGGTTATAGGCATACAATAATGAATTATAATTATAAAACAATAATAGCCATAAAAATCCAAAATATTCCTTTACAATCTTTTTTCATTAGGCTATCCTTTTGAGTACTTTAATCATGAATATGCCCCAAATGGTGGGGTTACTTCAAATGTGATTTCCAATAAGGGAGTCTACCAACACATGTGCATCTAACATCCTCATGTTGCCATATTTTTTACATTCCCCTATCAACTTTGTTGTTATCCTTCAATGTCTTTCTTTTGTGGAGGTGGGACCAATTTAATGATCTTCACAAAAGTATGTTCTTCTACAAGCATGTCTTTTTTGCATTATGCAACTCTAACAATATGCCCTAAATATTTTGATAACTACCTTTTATTAAATTGAGTTTTAGAGCTTAATGAACATCAATATTTAATTAGAAAAAATTTTACATTTCAATAAATTAAATTACAACAAATGATGTTAATGATTGATAATAGCTTCATCCCAAAATGTTCGAAAACATTAAATAGTTTAAATGGCACTAAATTGGTATACTTCCAACATTTTGGTGAAGGCACTGTCTTTGGTTTATTTGTACTTAAGATTATTTTTAAATAAATATGACTTTGACCAACAACAACCTTTTTACTTTTCTTCAAGGATTCCAATTGCCTCACCACACTATTCATATTATTATATCTTGATTTGTTAAAAGAAATTATACTTGGTGATAATTCCATTTTTCATCCTAGGAGATTCTTTTTAAAACTTGGGTAACTTGGTCCATTGGAAAAGATGGGGGAATAAAAAGGTATTATCACCTCTAATAATGTTTATTCCAAGGGGAATTCTTTAGGTTATTAAGGCAAGAAGTCAAATTTAAACACAATAAAATTATTTGTAAAAGGACTTTCACCTAGTGAAAAATTTGTTAATTCAAACCAAACAAGGTGCGAAGACTTTTGTACAACTAGGGTTTTATGTAAGAAAAAAAGATATGTGGAATTCAATTTTCCACCCAAAGTGGGATTCAAACAAATTTCAGCCCATGTACATTGGCATTATTAGGAGCATGACAAGTTGTAAAGAGGTTTTTGAAGCAAGTGAAGTACATCTCATGTGTGTTGCAACTTGCAATTTAAGGTTTGTGACAATATGTGTGTAAAATTTAGTTGTTTTTTTTTCTTTTGTTAACTTTTCTCTCATTAATTTTTGTCCACTACAAAATTTTATTGAGTGTGTTTGCTTGTGTTGTTTTTTGTTTCCAATTTCTCGCACATTGTTACTCCAAAGGAAAAGAGGTGAAAGTGTGTATTCGTGTTATTAGGAACCACTTTTTTACATCCACTAATTAATATTTCTGAAATATGGTTTGAAAATTGATCCATTAATATAGATATGTTAATTTTTTTGCATAGGTCCCTTTATTACATATTATGAAATTAGAATCCAAAGTATTAAATTATGATAACAAAAATATGGAATGCAAAAGCACGATCTTTGGTTGTAATCAATGTTTTCATTACTGAAAAGACTCTTAAAAGATTTTGAATTTATTTGAAAATGACATATTTATGAGATTTTTTTTCGATACACTGTTACATAGTATATAACATAATGTAACATTATTTTGGGTCATAGGAGTTTTTTTTTAAAAATGTTTAAGAACATTCTCCCCACATGATTAATTATGTTAAGCCACATCAACTTGACAATTTAATCCAGTTTTTATAAAGACTTTGTTTTAATTTTTTCTTAATAGTATGAATGCACCCAATTTTTTTTTTGAACATATTGGTACATTTTTAGTCCTATTTTTGTTGTTTTATTTTTCATGAATTAGAAAAAAAGGAATTTTGATAATATTCATTATCAATCTTTGGTCCATTTGACACACTCCCAACCTCCTCAAAAAATTCAAATGTGAGTTTAAAATGAAAATAACGGAAGAGTAGGAAGTTGAAGCACGCCACTTAGCTTGTAGCACTTCGGGGGTAGAAAGGCGTGCTGGAGTTCTCGGATGGACTAGGAAGATTAACAAGCACTTCAATCACTCACACAGACCTACACCAAACCAAACAACAAGTTGGTTAGTGCATAGTTGGAACATTTTTGGTGCTAGGACGAGCCACGGGCAAACTCGGACTCACAAGACTCACCATGGCCCAGACTTGGGGGAAACCACCACCTTCCCCTTTATAATATATTATGTGCCTCTCCACGAGGCTCACATCCAAATGACATTTTGTCTCAAGACTCCCAAGTGGGAGTCCTGAAATTCCCCAAATTGGGATTCTTGCAACTTTGGGGGCCCATAATTTTGTCTGCAGACCTTCGATTGAGATGAAGTCTAAAGCAAAGTTGTAGCACTCATCGAGATCTTTCCAAGGGTATGTCGCACACCACTTGTAAGCTAGGAAATTAGGGTGATTCCCAACTTTTAATGGTCGGGAGTCAAATTGTCAATTTGACTCCCGGCCCTTCTTTTGGCCATAACTTGTGTTTTAGGTGTCCAAATGAGTCATGCGAACCCATTTCAGACATATATATTTCAAAAAATTTCCAATGATATAAGGAACGTCTCAATCCAATGAGTTTTGACCCCTACAATTGCCCTCTAAAGATGGGAGTTCACTTGGGAGTGTGAAGGTTCATTCCCTCACATTCTTTTGCACTCCCAGGAACATGACATGTGACTCTTGGGCTTAGTCTTGGCCCACACCTTTGCAAACCCTTGCCTTAGTCACGAGCCCAAGGCTAGGGTTGCAACACATTTCTTTTCTCTTTGGTGTCTTGTTTCATTTTGATTACAAGTGTTTTTTTGTCATTCTTGTCAAGTTTAATTTTAGTCTAGAAAGACATGTCTTTTTTGTTGGATGAAAAGAAAGAAGATGTAAAGATTTAGTTTTGTTTTCTGTGTTTTGAAATGGATGATGATTATGATGACAATGATGACAATGTTGTTATGTGTGAATGGATTGGAGATAAGAGGAGCAAAGAAGATAATAAAAGGCGTGTTATATGATTTTTTTCCAATCTTATGCAAGAAAATAACAAAGCCAGTGCATCTATTGAAGTGGGACTTTAATTTGAATTCTTTTTCTTTAGGTTTACCCCTTGTTTGGGGTGTTCACCATTAGATTGGAAGAATTTTAAAACAACTTCTACTAGTACATAAAACATGTTATATATATAACATTTAACCTTTAAACATTAAGGAAGACCAATTTGGTTTGCCCCCTTCCCAATACTCATAGCTAGGAACACTAGTTTCAAAATTTGACACAAGTGGGTTATAATTGTCACATCATTGTATAGACCTGCCTTTTTTATGAAACTTTTTTTATTTCTATTTACCTATTATAAGAACGTGTGTGAACTACCTTCCTAGCAAGATAAGAAGCTTTGGGTAGCTTTACACATCATGAATATGAAAGTCCACATGATGTTTTATTATCCAAATATCTATAAAATGTTTTGATCTTAAGGTGAAAACCTTCCAAATAGGTATCAATGCAAGGTGAAATTAAAAAATCAACCTAGAAAATTACATAAGTTTCAAACAAGGATTGAAACTCCCAAGAACATGAAAATTGATGTCTCATGTGTTTCATCTTGGGTTTAAAACTTCATTCATGTGCCTCCATTCCATTGTAGCTTCATACTACTAAACATTTATTTCAAATTATGTGCACATCTTGAATGATAAATGATAATTGGTGCCTTGTTTATTAAAAAAAATGTTAATTTTGCAAATAGATAAACTTTTTGGGTGAAATACAAATTTTGGGATGAAACCACTACTTGAATGCAAGGTTACTTTATAGTTTTATCTAATGTTTTTAACATTTTGAGAACAAGAGTTGAATCATATGATGGTGTGTTGTTCCTTGTCACAATCCATGTCAAAGATTTTTGTTTGCCCAAAAATTGATGAAAATCAATGTTTTTAAAAAAACAATTCTTGGATGGCCAATTTTTGCATCCATTATTCATTCATGTCAATTCCTTTTTGGACAATTTTTTCTTTACATGATTCATATGGATACCTTTTATCCACCACCAAGTTTTTATAATAAATGGACCAAAACATCTCAATCCAAGTCCCCAAAAACTTGCAATTTTAAACTTTCAATAGTGCCAACTTTTCATTTTTTATCCAATTTTTTTTTATAAATTTGAAACATTCAACTTGAAATCATTACAAAAAATGATGTCCATTCCAATTCATGTGTTTGCAACTTTTTGTGGCTATAGATCACAATTGTTTGTGTGGCACCTAATAAAAATGACTTGTAATACATGACTACAAAGTGATTTGCATTTGCATATGCAACTTAAATTTGTGATTAATTGTTGATTTGGATGAAAATGAAGATGAAAAGTACATTTATATCATCCATTTTTAGTGACATCCCAAAATAAATGACAATGTTGTTATTTTTTTGACTTGGAAGGTGGTTCACAAGCCATTGGACACCACATTGCATTTCAACTTGATTTACAACTATAAATTTTACTTGCAAATGTACATGTAATTAAATGTGAAAAAAATGAATTAACCAATGACATTGCTGGATTTAATGATCTAAATTTTTCTTTTAATCTTTTTCAATGAACAAACCATTAAATATGTAAGGGTTTTGTGGGTTTGTGAAATTTTTGAAAGGACTCATGGTAAATTTTTTTGAAATTTCTAGCATTATAGGGTTTTTCATAATTTGTAGCTAGGCATAAAAAATACATATTTATCATCCATTTATTAGGGCATCCATTGATGGATGAAAACATAATTATTTTTGTAACTAATCATGTTGACAAATGGTTGTAGATAACAAGTAGTAAATAGGGCTAAGTAGTAAATAATATGTATGTGGTTAAGTAGTAGGTTGATGTGTCATAATGTTTTTTAAATAGTTAATTAATTATGTAGGTTAGGTAATAGGTAATAAATATTAGGTAGTCTGTAAGTAGGTTAATTAATAGTTGGCATTTTATTATGTCGAATGAAATAATGTTATGTTTAATTAATTAAATAAACTAGATAATTAATCAAAAAGTTGGTTATAAATTATAAGGTAGTAAATAGTAGGCAATATGCATGTGAATTAAGTAATAGTTATTTTATCATGTTGATATGTGATTTTGTTTTGTATTAATTATTTAATTAAATAGGCTATGTAATTCATTTAGTAAATAGGTTATGTAATTAATTTATTATAGGCAATAAATAAGATAGATAGTAAATAGTATGTATGTGCGGTAAGTAAATTTAGGTAATAAGTGTAATTAATATGTGATAATGTTTTGTAATCAATTAATTAATTAGGTAGGCTATGTAATTTATGATCCATTTATAAACATTGTATAGTGAATATGTTATATATCATACATTTAAATTACATTTTGTTGGTACAATTATGATCTATTATAAGAAAAATAAAATCTAATATAATTTTAAAAATCAAATAAAGGTTTGAAATGTGAAAATATATAATTTCTTTCTATATAAATTTTTAAAATCATACTTTCAAGTAAAAATAAAGATATTATATGTGTGAAAGTAATAAAATTTATAGTTCTATAAAATAAAATAATGATATGGCATTAATAATATTTAAAAATTAAAACTGATTATCTAGATTAATAGTTTACATCAAAAATAATATGGCTAATATAAGAGCTTTTATTATCATTTTTTTATCCATTTATTTATATTATATGTGAATAAATTATATACCACCCGTCTAAATTATTGTATTAATAAAATTATGATATATCAAAAGAAAATTTTTATAATATAATTTTAAGAATCAAGTGAAGGTTTTCAAATATGAAAGATATATTTATTACTTATTATTATTTACTGTTATATCATTCATTTATAAGTCATGTGCTTAAATTAGTTTTTTCCAAAAAATGTTTGTTGAAAATGTTATTCAATAATGAATTTTTTTCTTTTCAAATCAATTTACATTTATATTGTGTACATTATTGAAAAACTTTGAAATCAAAATTTAATCTTGTTATTTGGACAAAATTTTAATAAAATATCAAATATTAAAAATGATGTTTTTGGTAATGTTTTAATTGAAATAGGTTAAATAAAATACATACTATTATTTTGTCACAACAAGTGGGTGGGCTTGATGATAAAGGAGATGATATCCAACCTTTGGGTTCAAGAATCAATTCCCAAAAATGGCATGGGTTGTGGTTAACATTGCAATGTTGACCAAATATTTCATGCTTGCATAACCAACTTAGGTTACTTGCTTATTAGGTGGGTTTCAGTAGGCACAATATGTGGCCAATTCAACAACTGAGATTAACTTTTAAAATTTAACTTAGGTAATGGCATGTGTCAACATTGTATAGTTTGAAATTAATAAAATTATCAACTTATGTTATAAATAATGACAATGCATTGTTTAGACAAAATTGCATTTATTGACAAAATGACAATGTTATGTAAGTTGATTTGGATGGATGAAAAGTTCATGTAAATTGCATTTTCATGCAATCGCTATTCCAACTTTTTGTTATGTATTGATTTTTGTGACTACAATTTTATGTGACTTATCCAAAGTGTCTAGGCCTTGTAGAAGTCACATTTGATAATTACGAGTAAAAACTAATTGTTAATTTAATTGTTGATTTGTAAATTCCTTGTAATGAATCCTCAACAACTCCACTAAGTCAAAATTTAAATTTTTTGACATTTTGGATGATTTTTAAACATGTTTGTGAAGGTTGATCTATTTTTTAGATTGGGAATGTGTTGGTAAAATGTCAATCAAGGGTTAATTGAGCTTTTTTTACAATAAGAGTTTTGTACATAGTGCACACCTTTATACTACGAATAACTATATTGCACACATAGAAAGAAAATACAAAACCAATTTTCCCTCTATACACATGTAAGAATATACCATCCCACTTCCACAATTGTGGTGGCCATTGATGTTGCACATGGCTTCCTCCATCTTCACTCCATCTACAAAACACAATTTGTCACTCCCTCCTTGATGAGCAGCGATCTTATGTGTAAAGCTCCCAAGGGCAATGCCATAAGGTAATCTGCTTGGTTGTTTACCAAGGGGAATGTAACATCACCTCGGAAATTGACATGTTGAAAATCATCAAAATTGTCATAATGTGAATAATTTCATTACTCATATCACAATGTTATATTAGATGATGGGAAAAAATATAATTTCAAAATTAAAAAAAAGAATTCATTTTACCCAAAAAAATAAAAAATGATTCATTTTGTCAATGTGGAAACTGACCCTAGGCTAGGCTATGGTAGTGGCGATCGATAGACCCAAAAAGGATTTAGCCATTGATGCTGACAAGTGATTGGAAAACTCTCAAAACATTAATAAAAATTGAGGCTGAAAAATCTGGTTAAATTTCACTAGGAACCTGTCTAAATCTGGCGAACTCTTTTTTTGGCGGGTGTGATCAAATTTGGCAAAACCTTCAAGAATGTGCAACAGAAGTTTCTTTCTTTTAAATGTTTTTTTGGGTGTGCACTTTTGCACCAGCTCGCTAGGAAGAAAAGAAAGGCTGGACAAGGGGACTTAGGGCAACACTGAGTCCCCAACGCCGTCCCTTGCGCGAGTGTCGTAGGGTTACCCCGTGCAAACATGATCAACAATCGGAGCCCCCAGGAGGGAGAGGAGACGAAGGCGCCAGCAGGAATGTTGGTGCAGTACCGCTGCTGCCTTCGTGAGAGCTTCAGCGCATCAACAGCCCCAAAGCCGGCAGCGGGAACGTCATGCACTTCAAGGACGCGCGAGCGCTGTTGGGGGTGCCTATCAATGCCACCGTGCCGCAGGTTACCAATCCTCCAATTTTTTTCGCAAGTGAATCTTCCCTGAATTTTGTGAGTTTCATTCAGAAATTTGAGGGTTTTTTCTTTTGCAGAAACTGTGAAATGGGTGATTGTTACAAATAGTATTTTTTTGTTTTTTGCCGTTGGCTATTGCAGGTGAAAGCCGCTTACAAGAAGAAGGCGCTCGAGAATCATCCTGACCGCTTTCCTCCTGACTGCAAGAGTCAGGCTGAGGCTCGTTTCAAGCTTGTATGAATTCTTCGGTACTCATTTGTGATTGAAGAGTTTTCGGTTTGACATTATCATTGCCACATAATTGAGTTGGATTCTTAGAGTATGGCGGGAATTTTTCAGATTCTGCATGAATTTGGTATGAGCAAGACCTAGAGCTGACTTGGAATTATGGCATCTCCTCATTGATCCCAATCATGTTCTATGTTGAGGTGATGATAATTTTTTATCTGAGTCATGACCTGCTTGCCAGCAGTCTCACACAGTCTGCTATAGTCAAGGGGATGCCTGGATGTGTCTCCCTTTATGTGCCCATCACACTCAAGGGAATAGATTTCCGGGTAAAAGCAAGTTCAAAGACCATATGAAGCTAATGCATGGTTGTTTTGAGCAGATATCAGAAGCCTACACATGTCTCAGATCAGTGAGTTTCCCTCTACAACATGTGTGCTTTTCAGTGTTTGCCTCTCATCTACTTTTGGCTATTGCTGGATGATGTAAGATGTGAATTTTCATCATGATCTTAAGCTCATGAACAATATATTTGTCTTCCATTTTAGGTTGTGAATCTCCTTCAAAATTAATGCCTAAGTGTCCCTCAGTTGAATGAGAGAAGAGATCTTCCTTCTCTTGTCCAACCCATTTTCCAATGTCCATGAGGTGATTATACAAGTTCTCCTCTCAATCAGGCCAGGATTCACTCTCATTTGGAATCAATTCATGAATTGGCCTCTTAATGTAGGAGCTCTAGGCCACTCATGGTTCTTCAAAGTCTCAGAGTGCATTTTGTTATTAGCTAATCAATATAAGTATTAGTGTAAACAGGTACTGAGTCTGTGTAATTTGTAAGAAGTTAAGACACTGAGCTATTGTCAGCTAATGAAGGTGTGTTGTGATCTGCAATCAGGACCAAGGGAGTGCTTATCGGTCAGGTGAAGATTCTCACATTCTGCAAAAGTCATTGGCTATATTGGAACAAATTTCATACTTCAGTCTGTTCAGGGTGACTAGAATCATAATAGGTTGGGTGAGATTGTAAATGTGGAGAAGTTCTGAATACTTAGAAAGATATTTGATCAGTCTACATCTGACTGTTATAGCTAAGTTTTGCTTTAGGATCAACCTGCAACAGTACCCTGCTATGGTCTTACAAGTAGCTGGGTGAAACATGTGTGGGCAGCATATTCTGGTAGTGCAAGCATGGGGGGAATGTACAGAAGGGGCAGGCAGATGCCATCCTTGGTGGCCAGCATACCCTTTGCTCTCCTTATTTTTGGCACTGTATCCCTTGGTTTCTCATGTGCTGCCAGGTGAGTGCTAATTGTCTTTGGTACTTTATGTGTATATTGAGTCGATGTATATACCACACAATCCTGTTGCAGCTTGAATCAGAACACTGTGGTGATGACTTTGATTAGCCTGTTGCCTGCTAGCTGACATTATAACTGAGTCTTTCTGTTGCATCTAGAAATGTCACAGAAACTCAAGACACTGATTTTATGTAAAAGTTTGCCCAAGTTTCTGAGTAGATTACTAAATAGCTGTCTGCACCAACTGTTGGGAGTAGATGAAGTCAGTGGGGAGTGATGGCAACTGCTTTCTGCCATTCATGATGAAGGAGATGGTCTGATACTTTGTGAGTGACACTCACAAAGTTATGATTGCACACATTCTTTTTGTGTTTGGTTTGATTCACTGGAACTATTTCTGTGAACTTCCCTTTGTTTTCTCAAGCTATACAAACATATCTTGGTTGAACTCACATAGCAGCACCCTACTGGGGATTATGGGTCGGGTTTTTTAATCTTTTGGGGTGGGAAAGGGAATGATGTCACCAGTTAATTGTATGAATCAATGTTTGGAGTTAATTTCTGATTACATCACAAGTTTAGGACTAAAGATCTGTACTATGCTTAGATGCTCTTACTTCAGGTGCTGGCACCCACTTATGGTTGGGTATTGGTGTGCAGTGCATATCGAAAGCAGCAACAAGAATCCCCTGCTAGGCATCCATTTTTACCGTGATCATGACATAGTTTCAGAAGCGGAGGCAGTCCTCACAACATCAGACTGAATTATGATGTCAACTATGAGTTGAGTAAGTTTGCTGGTGGGAAAGGACTATGATCCTGAATGAAAGGAAAGATCAGGTGTAGACTGGCAGTTTCCTATGGTATCTTTTGGATACTTTTTGTCATCCAGATCTATCTTGAATCTGTTAAATGCTAGTTTCTAGAGTCAATTGAATTTGTACAAATAGGGCATTCCTTACAAGCTTGATCTATGCACATTAAATGCTTCTTACATGCAAGCCAGATTGGAAGCTGCAGTCCTAAAAAGCATGTGACTGCACTCATTTGTACAGCCATGTAAGTGGTTTATACAAGCATGTGGTGTCAATCTCAAGCCACGAATGAAATGATGTTGACTTGGAGTGATGGGTTCTATTCTTTCAGAGCATTGAATGGCATTTTCAGTTCATTGCGTCTGAAGTCTAATGTTTAGAGTGAAGTTATTCTCACATTTAACAGAGCATAGTGGTCTTTTAAATTTAATGCACCGGGGTACTCTTTGATATAAATTTGTTGGCGGGAGGCTTGTTTTCCTTGTCACCCAGATAGATGCAATGGGCCATACATACTAAATGTGACCACATCAATGAAATTTTTCAGTTGAAAGTTCATAACAGATTTAACTACCCATAGGATAAATTGGGATTACATGTATAGAATTACATTTCATTACTGAAATGATCATACAAGTGAAATTCATTGATATGGATAAAATTGATCAATCTGGCCCTTGTGGATTGCAGTTGTGAATGAGCACAACATCATGCAATACACCCTTGGAAAAAGTGGTGTACCAATTTCATTTTTGACAAAAGGCTAATAAGCTGCTTTGACATTTTAGTGGGAATTTTTCAGAATGCAGAACCTGCAGTCTGCATCCTCCTGAGACTCGATTAGAACTGGCCGTCACTCATTAAAACTTCATCCCCACCAGGTCCATGAATGATGGAAGTGCTTTGCAGAAGGGGTAAGTTTTGTCTTGTAACAGCCCAAAGTTTTGTTGGTTAGATGGAAGAATGCCCTTATTGGGCTCCAAAGAAACCATCCTTCCTATGCAGAGTGAAGTCATGAAGGGTCCAGGATTCTGTCTAAAGGTAATGCTGATAGATAGTCACAAAACATTTTCTTGCTCTTTTTTGAATTCCCTCTAGCCTGACTGCCTACTATTGGCTGATACATTAGTCTTTGGAGACAAATTGAGAATGCTGTGACTGATAATCATAAAAAATAAGCAGCCAGAAATTGATTGTTAAGCCTCTAACCAAGCTAGGTGAAAGGGCATCAAGCATGACTGGGCAAACTTGAATTGAACACAACTGCATGTGGAACAGATCTACAAACTTAGTAGGTGCGGTTGCTGATAACATCTATATCCACCTGAGAGGCATCCATGGCTTGGAGCTCATAATGAATTCCATCCAATTCCCTCTGGAATCGATTCTTGGAGCTTGAATACATCATTCTAGCTTTAACTCGGGATGTGTCAAGGGACATGAAGTGGCAGTCAATGTGACATTGGTTCAAGATACAGACATTGTGCATCAGATAATTGAGCATGTCTATGAGATTGTGAAGTAAATTCCACAACACTTTGAAGCTAACATGACAATGTGTATGGCTGTAAACCTATTAAAGTCACGCACAAAGTGTCAGACCATCACCTTCATCATGAATAGCAATGATGAGCTGCAATGACTACCCACTGATTTCATCAGCTCCTAAATGGTGGATGGAACATCTGCATCCTGAGTTTCTGTCACAGTTCCAGATGAGACAGGAAGACTTCACAACGTTGGCTAACTCTTGAGAGTTATAGCTAATTGAACAGTTTGACAGTATTCTCATCCAAGGTGCATCAAGCTTGTTAGGGTAAGTTTCATTTCATTTTAGCTTGTCCCTTTACAAGCAAGCATCCAAGCCCAAGGCACAGTGAGGCCTACATAGAGGGTAGCAAGGAGATAACCAATGCAGAACACTCATGAAAAGCAAAATGCTGGTAACACAACTGCCTCAAGAACCCAATGCGAAAGGCACCCTGAAGTTCAAACAAAAACATATCCTGACTAGATCTCTCTCTCTAATGAAAGTGAGAACCTCTGCTTAATACCATCTGCTTCTCCCCTAAAAAATAAAATGGCAAAAATAAAACAGAAGCATAAACGATTTCACAATTTCAGTTTTCCCAAACCAGAGTATGAATCACTTAACATCCAATGAAAAAGATTTTGCTCTTCTGTCAGTTGTCCTTAGTGGTGAAGTCGAAATCATAAATCCCATATCAGCAATCCTTCTCAGGAAGTTTGTGCAGTTGAAATCCTCATAACTCACACCAGGGTCACCTGTCTTCTCCAGAGTGAATTGTTGCAATTTCTCATCTATCTTAGAGATAATGTACCAGTATGTTCTTTTCCTCTTCAGCTCCATGAACTTCATTGTGCACTCATCACTTACAGACATCCCTGCTGATGCAGCATTTGCCTGGAACATAACAAAAGAGGTTTTCAATCACAAGTCCATCACAGCAAAGCATGCATCTCAAAGACTGTGGGCTGATTGCAAGTCTATGGAGGCCAAGTTTGATGTTTTCCAAACTATTGTAGCATTGTCCGAGCAGCATATAAGTACATTCTTAGAGAAAAAATCGTTTGCAATCGTGAAGGACAACCCCTGACAACCAGTAAACCCTCCCATTTCCTCAGTCACTTAGGTTGGAAGTAACATTTACATGGGTTGTTGACCTTATAATTTGCATTTTTGCAATACCATTTGCATGTGAGATGTTCACCTTCTATTAATAAGAGTACCCACACCAAAATTGAAGATGAATAAATAAATAAATAAAAAGTTTGTAACAACTTGTGTTGTTGAGAGCTTGTTAGAAATGTGTGTTTTATTACTCATCTTTATTGGCATTGCCTACCAAGGCAAGGATATTCTGTTTAGATTCATTATAGAGTATATATAGTAGCTTAAGGGATTTTGGCCCCTAGGTAATAACAATAGGTCTTTTTTTTTCTTTTTTTTAAATATGAGAATTTTTGAAAGATGATATTTTGGCTTGTGTTGAAACTTGAGATTAGTTATTATAGAGTTACAATAATATCTTGAAGGATTTTGGTTTCTTTTAGAGGATTTTTTTGAAGACTATAGTTTTTGCATGGTGAAATATTTGAGTTTCCATAATTCTTCTTTTTCCTTAAGATACTTGTTAATGTAAATGGCAAGGCCACAGTGTGACTGACACACCCCTTGTTCTTTCATCTAACCACAGTCAATTTCAAACATATGGTAGGTTCCAATCTAACATTAAAATTCCAAATTTTCTGAAAATAATATAATTAGTGCCAAAGCTAGCAAGGTACCATGGGTATGTATATATGTTGTGTTGGGTTGTTGGATTTCAAGCTTGTCTTTGGTAGGTTTCAATTTTGCAGTCCAAGTTGGGTTCTGGTAATTGGAGGCGGAGAAATAATTTTTGGGGCGAAGTGAGTGTGATCGAGAGTGCTTGAGGAAGTGCGAGAGCCGGAAGATCGTCGGGACTTCATGGCTACGCTGCCGGAGCTCGTTCTCAAGGACTCTTGCACGGGATGTGGGGCGACGCTTGACCTCTACGGCAGCAGCTGCCGTCACCTTACTCTGTGTGTAAAGTGTGGCAAGTCTATGGCCGAGACTGCTGCGCCGTGCTCTGATTGTGGAGTCCCCATCACACGGCTGATCCGTGTTTGGTCTCTACACCCTTTTTCCACGCTTTCTTTCTTCCTGTTTCATTTGCCTCATAACAGGGATGCAGCGAGAAAGCTTAGACTTATTATGTTTGGAGTTTGAAGTTCTTGTTCTTAGCTTCTGGCTTTGTCACAACAGGTCTAAAGTGGAATGATTCTAATCAAGCTTTAGGTTTGGAGCTCAATTATGGTGTTTTTCTCTCTTTTTTTTGGTTGTCTGTCACAGCAGGTCCTTACCAGAAGGGTTTGGAGGTTAGGGTTAGGGTTTCGAGCTCACATTCTGGAAGCCAGTGATTGAAACCACGGTTTTGATGCAGGAGTACAATGTCCGCACACAACCTGTGAACAAGCCACATTTTGTTGGCAGATTCTTACAAGGTCTGCCAACCTTTTCAAAGAAGAAAACTAGTGGCACCAAATGGACTTTGCAGCGGGAGGGCTTGCAAGGTCGCCAAGTATCAGAGGCACTTAGGGTACTGATCTCTGCTGAACATTGTTTGGCCTACTTGTTAGCAAGAGCTCCCTTGCTTTCATGATACTTTAGGTTTTGGACTCTCGATTTGAGTTGAACAGGAGCTATTGGCAATCTCAAAGCCTCATGGTTTGGTTGGAAGACAAGTGGTGCACTACAAAATGCTGGTCGGTTTGAAGATTTGAGGTTGTATGAAGCATTTGGGCATATACACCAACACACAGGGTAACTCCATGTACTGATTTGCTCACATGGCTCAAAGATGGTTTTACTCTTGGTTGACTTTGTGGACCAGGAGAAATATAAGGCAAAACCATGGATATTGGAGGATGATATTGGGCAGCAGCGATTTCAAGGGCAGCTTGAAGGTGGCCAGCAAGCCACTTACTACTTGCTCATGATGTCTGGCCAAGAATTTCTTGCTTTCCCCGCTGGTGCTTGGTATGCACCACATGTCACTGTCTCATTATGAGATTCTCTTTCCTCTGTCCACTTGGGGTCTCTTTTGCAGTCAGGAGATCCAATTTCAAACAACTGTTTTGGGCCATTGTGATTCTCACATGGCCACCACAGTGTTTGTTGTTTGTGGTGTAATCTCCACATCATGTACCCTGAACATGTGGTGGTGTAAGATATGATCCATGACATGTTCAAATGTGTCTCATTCACATGAGTACTAAAGGGAATGAGATCTTGAGGCAGTGGTAATTGCTGCCAGGTACAATTTCAACAAAGTGGCACAGTACAAACAACTTACTTTGGAGGAAGCAGAGGAGCAGATGAAGAATCGGCGAAAGACAGCTGATGGGTATCAGCGTTGGATGATGAAGGCAGCCAACACTGGCTCTTCAGTGTTTGCAGATATGGACAAGGTCCCAGGATCTGGTGGTGGTGGGGGCAGAGGCAGTCGCAAGAAAGGAGGGGATGATGAAGAAAATGAAATTGGTTCTGATGTAGATGAGGATGACATGGATGATGAGGAAGCTCGTAAGAATAGACTAGGGATGAACAAGGGTGCAAAAGGTGGTGATGAAGATGGTGAGGAACCTGCTCGGGATGAGAACGACTTGGATGATGAAGAGCCAGAGCGGGGTGAAGCTTTTTCTCCCAATGCTTGGATGCCACATGCTGCTTTTTCCTCTAAATGGAAAAGAAAAGAAAAGAAATATAGGGCTCATATGTAGATATGGTGGGTTGAAAACAGGTGATGACTGGGAACATGAAGAAACTTTCACTGATGATGATGAGGCAGTGGGGAATGACCCTGAAGAGCGTGAGGAGCAAGCTCCTGAAGGACCTGCACCTCCAGAAATCAAACAGGTATCTTGATGCTTATAGTAGTAGGACTATTCTTGATCATGAGCATGGAGATATCTCAGGTCTGATGAGAGTTATTATACTTATAGTAGTAGAACTTTAAAGGTAGTAATGACTAATTCAAAAGAAGCTGTTAGTCTTAAGTGTACGTCCTGCTATTTTGGATGCAACATGAAGCAAAACTTTGAATTCCACAGTTTTTGAAAACCCAGGAGCCTGTTTGTTCAAGATGGCAGTGATGGTACCAGTGACTGATGTGTCTGTCCTGGCTCAACATACATACACCTGGTTACTGTTAAATCTGTGGATAATCATGTCTATACGTGTCTGAGGAAATGTTTCTCTTTATTATACTGGAGACAGACATACCTGAATGGGAAATGTAAATTTAAAACCCTAAAGCCCTAAGCCCATAGGCTATGCATATGGCTGATGCAGGAAGAGGAGGATGAGGAAAATAATCAGGAAGGGCAACAGAATGAGGATGCAGCTGGTGGCTTGAGCAAGTCAGGACGTGATATGAAAAAACTTCTTGGCAAATCAGCAGGCATGGATGATTCTGATGCTGAAGACGATGAAGAAGATGATGAAGATGTGAGTAAACATGCTGTGTCAAAGTTTGTTGGTCTGCTGGTTAAAGTTTGCAACTTACTCTCACTGTTGACCTGGAGTTGAATCGCATTTGGTACATTCTGTTCCAGGTAGATTTGGACAATGAGGAATTTGGGTTCTCCCCTGTGTTGGCTCCAACACTCAAGGATGCCCGAACAAAAGAGGAACTGACAGATACCACACCTGCAAAGCCCTCAGGTGCCACTGGCCGTTCTACACCAGCCTCTGCCACCCCTTCTAAAGGCAAACGGAAAGCTAGCACTCCAGGGGAGGAGACCAAAATTAACACCAACAAAAAGGCAAAAAGTGCATCTGAAAAGGTGGGTTGGTTGCTGTCTGAGTTTGCTTCTCTACCAGATTTGTGATGTGGTAACTCCATCTCTCAAATTTTCAGTTGATTGCTATGTACTTGTCTTCACCCACCATCAGTAGCTGATGATGTCAGTATGGCAGCTTGTCACTGTTGTTAGTGATGAAGATGACAGTCTGATACTTCATAGGCATGTCTCATAGTTATGACTTAGTGATTGTCAAGTTACCTTCAAAGTGTTCTTGTGGAGATTTCTCTGTGGTCTCATAGATATAATTGTCTTGTGTATTGTCTATTCAGCAGTAATTATGTGTCTGATCTAGTACTTGTGACTTGAACATTGCTTGCTGCTAATTTTCTGTTCACCAGATGATTCACCATGATGTGGTTTTCACATGCAAACCTTTCAGTTCAGCATTACCAGAGTTTTTCAATTTGGAACTAGGCAATTTGAGGTTGTAGGAGTGGACAAAAGCATTTACCTTCTGTCTGGGTCAGGGTGCAAAAACAACGCCAATATCAACAGCTGCAAAGAAGGAAGCTGCAGCAGGTGCTAAAGTTGCCACAGGAATGGGCCCTCCCAAAGGAGGTGCAACAGCCAAGGTTGCAGGAGTGGGTGGTGGAGTCTCGGAGGAAGAAGCAAAGGCTTTGCTTCGACAGTCGGGCCCTATCAAGAGCCAAGATCTTGTGGCTAAGTTTAAAAGCAGACTCAAAACCCAAGAGGTGTGCTTGTCATCTTTAGGTTCACATTGTTGTACAATGTTTCAGCTATGTGCCTGTGAACATCTCGTATTGACAGACAGTATTCCTCAATGGAGTGAAGAGAAAGTTAAAGTTGTCTGTGTTGTTGGACAATGCACTTTACTGAATTGCCATATGGAACATAAACTTGATTGTAGTAAGGTGTTTAAACAGTAAGGGGTTTCCATTGTTAATGTTGGGTATAGATTCATTTCTCCATGTTCACTCTTCAGGTGCAAAGATATGCTGAATGGGATGCAATTTTTGTGCAGGACAAAACGGCTTTTGCACAGATTTTGAAGAAAATATCTCGGATTCAGAAAACAGATGGTGTGAACTACATTGTGTTACGAGACAAGTGAAAATGGAGGCTTACTACCTACTATACAGGAATGAATTGTGTTCACAAGTCTATTTATGTAAACAAGTCTATCTGTTGCTCACATCTTCTCAGCTTTCTTAGTGTAAAAATGGTGCAACTTCTGACATGAAGTCTACCAGTGAGTTTTACTATCTCTGTCCTTCCCAACTTTCCTTATGATTTGAAAGGTTTCTTGAGGCAGCTTGGGCTTCACATTGATATATATGTGGACTACTTTGATATATATATGATAGTATATAGGGCCATACTGTAAGCATCCATGACACCATCTGTGCATGTCTGGGCTGGCCTGGTAGGTGCAGTTCCTATGTTTAAGTTTCATCACTGCAAATCCTCTCTAAGCAGGAGCCAGATCCTTTTGTATTCTGGGTATAACTTGCTTCTAGTTAAAATGCTATTCCATGAATTTACTGACCCATTCAGGATGTGTTAACAACTTACACTTACTTGGCCTAGTGCCTTTGTATGGACTCCTTTCTCTCTGATTAGATGTGATGTTATTGAGATGTTTTGAAAATTATTGCTGATAATCAAAGTAGTGTTGCTATTAATTTGCATGAATTTTAGTAGATTTATAGTGGGTCAAGGAAAGATAGATGTAGGAAAGGGCACTGGTGGCCCTCCCTTGGCTGTTTTGTGCACTTTTTATAGCCAGAGGGTGTCAATTGCTTTGCAAAGAGTGCAAGTCAACACTATTTTGAGCCATGTCATTTTCGTAGGTGAGAGCTCTTCTAGGCTCACTGTTTTTCAAGGTTTTTATCCCTTCAAATTATGCTTATTGTGATTAGTCGGGGTTCTAGAACATGAGTTGTTCCTTTTCCCTTTTGTGACCCCCTCTGAGGTTTGTCCTTTTGGCTCAAACTTAGGTGCTCCCTCTTTGTCTTTTCTTTGCCCCCTTTGCTGGATTCTTTGTTTAATGGATGGAGTTTACCAGGATTCATCATCCCTTAGCACTAACTGGATGCCCTTCTAAGCTTAGATGAAGCTTGGACTTAGAGTTGTGGCAAACTTCTCAAATGGTTCAGGATCTTGTTGCCCATGCCCCCATGGTTACATCACACTATCCAACTGCACAAGGCTCCCTAAAGGGAAATAGGCATCCTGCTTCCTTAGCTTAGTGTCACTCTGTCCTAGTGTTAGTGTCCTCATGCTACTGAGTCTCCTACTTGGTGTTGAGGCCCCAAGTCCCTTAGGTCACATAATAGCACATTCTGAGGTGCCACTTAATCGCCACCATAGCTCCTGCACTTGAAGGAGAGTCACCAGCAAGAGGCAATCCTATTCTAGAACAAAATCGCCAGCAAGAGGTGATATAGCTACATCTCTAAATCGCCAGTATTTTACTTGCAATGAGAATCTTGGGACATTGGGTTTGCAACTTTGCATGGCAGTGATAGTTTTAGACTATTATAGAACAAACTTAGGTATTATATTTACAACTTTGTTTTGACAATTAATAGATTTTGAAAGCTTGTGGTTGGTACTTGAGAATCCAAATTTGATCTCAAGAAATATGGTGTAATGGTTTTAGCTTGTGCCTACCACCAACCTCTAGGATTTAGGAACCATCATTGAGCTTCATGGTTTAGCAATGTTGAATAACAGAGTTGTTAGTCATGACAATGCTGCAAGACTTGGAAGTTGGGATTTAGGATTCATGTACTTGCAAGTTGAACACTTGCAGGGGAGTTAACATATTGGAGCATGGAGGTATTGTATACACTTGTAAATTCTAGGTGTGCCACTATCTTTTGATATAACAAACCTGTAAATACATAAGCAAAAAATGATGCTAGCTTATTATTAGACCTAAATATGATATTTTGTAATCTATGTGGAACTCAATTATTCACTCCTACAACCTATTTTTCCTTCGTTATGCATTGTAATGCCCATTGTGCTTTCAACCTTTCTTTAACGACCAAATTTTTTTATATGTGTGCTTAATGCTCAATGCCAAGTGTTTGTATATTTAGTCTAGTTGCTAGGGACATAACTAGATTATATGTGTCCAAACTTTAGACTTGAATAACCTTGGACTAAGTGCTAATCTTTGGAAGTTATGTCTACAACCAAGTACATTTAGAAGCCAAATGCTTGAAGATATTGAATGTTCACTTAGAATTTGAATTTGTTCTTTAGATTTCTCTACTGGACACTAGAAAAAGAGGTTCATTACATCTTGCAAGATGAACAAATAGGTATGGCACATTAAATTATATAGCCCAACATTTTGTCAAATTCCAATGTGTGATCCCTATTTATAGATTCAAGCTAGAAGTTTCTTCTTCTATGAGATGTAGTTCAAATTTTGGATGTTATACTCATGGCCCCACATTAAACAGATTGTAATATTTATATTTTATGTAGGTAGGGTAACTATTCAATATTTGTTATTGTTACAATGTTGTTGGAATGATTATGAATTATGATATGTGAAAAATGTCTACATTTAAGCAAACCCTTGGTCACTAAGTGAAGGGATTCAAGATAATTGTACATCATTTGAGAAATTGTTAGAGAATATGAACTTTTAATCCTACAATAGAAAGTAGTAGATGTAAGAATTTGATTTTGGTAATTTGTTGTCAACTAGTTAGGGAATTTGGTTCAAAGTTCAACATATTCCAATGGTCCCCAATGTTTGACATCCATGTGCATAGGGTAATTACTCTAGTGTTAAGTGGAGCCTAGGCCTTGAAGGGTTGGACACTACATTTGTGTTGCTTGTATGGTAGAATCACCAACTTACATAATATATTATATGTATAATGTTTGCCAATTGAGATGGATTACATCTAGCTAAGGTTATGATTGATTGCCAATTTTTGTAAACTAAGTTTGCTTGATTCCCAATGCCCATTTCTCACATATTTAATTTTAGGGTTGCAATTCAAGTCAAATTCATGAAATGTTGATCAAATTCATGAAAAAAATCCAATTTGATCAACTTTCAACTTGTAACATTCGTTTTGTGGTTCTTAATCATTTGTTGCATGCAAGGTTAATATATCATGGCCCCTTTACAAATCCCCTCGAATTTCAAATTCAAGCCTTTATTCCTTGTTTCATCACCACTTGAAGATGAGGGTAGTCCATCTTCCCCCCAAAATACTATTGTTTCATTTTCAAATATATCACCAAGTCAAGTTGCTTCTAATTTAGCATGTGAAGATTTGTCCAATCATATTCCACCAAAGAAATGAAAGTTATATGAGAGCTCGAAGAAGTTTTAGGATGCTTGGACGACCCATTTGCCTTGGGCAAAATCTATCATTGATGAAAAGGGTTGGTGCAACAAGTTAGATGCAAAATTTGCACCACTGTTAGAAGGAAGGAAAAATTGTTAGCCCCAAAGCTTAATAACTTGCTTAAACATGTTGGGCGTTGGAAAGCTAAGTTTTTTATGCCAAGTGTGGATGCCAGTTCACATTACTTTAACAAAAATTTGGTGCATGCTAAGAATGAACGTGAATTTTTTGTTGTTAATCAACCTTCTATCCTAGATTAGCTCCATGTTGATGTCCCCTCTGAGCACAAAAAGAAGTATGTGCAATGTAGTTTCTTTCCATTTAAACCATTTGTTGACCCATGGCCGTTCCATGATTAACTATGAAGACATGCCAAGCATGTTTCACATATTGAAGGTCAAATTTGTTTCTTAGAAGCATTTTTCAGATTCTTCAAGTTGGGGCATGGCTAAAGTGATGCACAATGTGTTGCTAAAGGCCACAAAGGTAGCATTTGTTCATGCCAACTTCACTGCTTTCAGTGTAGATGCAGTTACAACCATTAACATCACGCAATGGTTATCAATTCATTTAAACATGGTGCAAGGTAGGAAGAGGATTCCAATCCTCCTATGAGTTCAATCTATTAGGGTTTATGCCACATTGAACAACATTTTTGGACTGATGGTTAAAGGCTTGCTTAAATTTGGTGGGTTAGGGTTGGAGGAATTGGCAAGGAAGTTATTAACATGGGATGCAATGGTAGCTCTATCTTTCAAGGCCATTGAACGAATGTGACCATGTAGTTCAAAGAAGATGTCACCCTTTTTCTAAGTGGAAATCATTGTTTTGCCCACAAGATGAATTCAGTAATGATCACTTTGTCTAATCTTCCACTTGTGCATAAATTGGAAGGTGTATTACAAAGTTTGTATCTTTTTTTACTCATAGCCTAAAGAAATTCCTTCAATTTCAACAGCTAGCAGATTTGATTAATACAAGGTAACAAGTTGCTACAAAACATGAAAATTTGATGTCTCCACACTTTCCCCAACAAAATGGGTATATGTTGAATACCATCCTTTAATTGTGAAGATGCATTATGAAAGTTCCAAGAATGATTAAACTTTGAAAAATTTGAATGTCATGTGTGAGGTTGAGTTCATTTTGGCTTTGCCTTGTATTTTGCCATTGTTTGAATGTGTGCATATGCTTATCAAAATTGCTCAAGGTAGAAATGTTTTTGTGCGTGACTTTGTGGAGAATGTCAAGCAATTGTAACAAAAGTTGTATAAATTATATTGTGATCTTTGCACTAAGTTTGATGATCTAGCTTTTGATGACTTTAATGGTATTGAAAAGTTCATTAATGATGACTTGCCTATGAATTGTTTTGATCTAAATGGTCCGAAGGACACCATGTATTTGACATTTTCTTTTGTTAAGCACAAATACCCTTTATAGCATCATGAACTTTCTAGTGTTAGAGAGTTTTAGCTTGTCACAAGGGAGGCTTTCAAACTAATTGTGGACAAAGTGAAACAACCGTATGAAGGAGTAGCAAACAATTTTATCAAAAAACTTGAACAATGTTTTCTAGAACACCATGTTATGATAGTATTAAGCATGGTTTATTTCCAATTTTGGGCAAGAAATCTAGCTAAGGAATATCACTAACAATTAATTGTGTTAAAAGCTACCTTTTGTGCCCATCGCATGGTGGCACAAAGTTTGAGAAAGTGGTCCTTGCCTTGCTTTCAATTCATGCCTTGGATTTACATGTATTTTTTTTCAAGATGATTATGGGACACAACTCTAACCCAATTTTACATGAAGAAAGTGATCTCAATCCCTTTACAAGGATGTGGTGCAAAGTTTTTTGATTTCCACTTCTCAACCACAAGCTTTTAGAATTCATTAAACTTGTTGAAATTATAGCTATCCTAGTGCTTGGTTCTGTCAAAGATGAGCACACTTTCAACATTATGGCCTTCATGAAGACCAAACTACGAAATCAACTTAACACACACCTAGACTTGTGCACCAAATTCCATAGTCAATGCTTCTTTATGTTATAAACTTTTCCTTACAACCAAGCAATTAATGTGGCAAGCCCAACATCGTTATTGTGCATATGCATAGTTGCAAGGTTCCTAAGCATTAGCATGTGGCTAAAAGCTTGAGTTTTGGTGATATTATGATTTTGATGTAGCTAGGGTGCACTTTGCGTTGAATATTTTAATTTGAAATATATCCATGGCTATTTATTTGTGTTTTCACCACTTTGTCATTAATTTACGGAGTTGAAATGGTAGTCAATACATCATTTTTGAATTCATCAAGTGATTGCAACAAGGGAAGGGCTATGATTTTGCAACATCATGTGTAAGGCATTAGATTTGTAGTCATTTACATCCTTTGAATCTGTTAGTAGATTGTCAATGACCACTTTGGTATGGCTACCTTTTCTAGGGCCTTCAATCTATCACCATTTAACAATCCAATGGCAATGGTGGTTGATCATGATATAATGTTCTCGAATCTATCATGTGGTTTTAGTAAAGGGAAAATTTTCATCTTTTCCATTTGAATATCTTGGTTTGTAGACAAAAAGGGAATGGTCTTTAGATACATTCAATTGAATTTGTCACATGGTTGTAGCAAGGGTATGGCAATGATTTTTACACACATAACCTACATACTCTATTTATAGGCGTGTCATAGTGATGGTTTTTTGTTTTCTAAGATATTTCCAATTTCCTTCACAAAACAATTCAAAATTGATTTTGTTGAGCTTTTCAACAACAAAACCACACAATTTGGATTGTTGTTTGTCGTCACATTTTTTATCATGAGCGTTTGTATGTCACCATAGTTTCTCTTGTTTTCAAGATTGACTAGTTTTGTGTAGCCAAACTTGCTCCCTTGCTGTTCACCTAGTAGCCAAATATACAACCTACCTAAGACTTGTGTCACTTGAATGTTTTTGTAAAAATTGATATTCGTGTTGCCAATTTATGGATAATTGGAAATTTTTAATCGCCATCTGAGCCACTGTTCAATGAAATTTTTTTGCCAAATCAGCTCCACTTCACCCAAAAAAAAAAAAAAGCCCGCTAAGCTATTCAACAGTTGAAGTGTGTAGCCAAATTGGCCACCCTCCATAACTGGAAATAAAAAACACTGGTGGAGATGCTCCACCCTAAAAGTCCTAAATGATTTTTCTCTGTGATAATTTTTCCTTATCCCTTGAGGGGGAGGTGCCTCATAAGTTCAAGAGTTTCCATCTTTCTAGGGTACCTAAGGTGGGAGACCATCCTGAAAAAGTGGGGGAAAAAAAAATCCAATTGTGGGAATTCCCCAAAGTAAGTGCCCATCATCATCCACTGGATGCCTGTTATTACTCAGTTGTGGATGAACCTCAACTGAGTTAATATTTGATTTCACCTTGGTAACCAATTTTGTAACAAGTAGGTCTCATATATAGGTAGATAGGTAGGAAAATAGGTAATTACTAGATAAGTAGATGTTAGTATACGTAGGTAAGGGGCTGCTTTAAATACCTACCTACTAACAACCCACTTGTTACTTGTGGTGGGTTGTTAGTAGGTAGGTAGGGAAAACAAAGCACTGAGCTAACCACCATGGTTAGCTAGGCAACTGGAACCTAACAGAAAATTGTTTCCTGACCATTTACCATCCATCCTTCAGGGGGCGCTGGTGGGTGCTGGTTCACTGGGACCATGCAATCCTGCAAGTTAGACTTGTGTCTGTCTACCAAGTCCTCAGTTAGCTGAGATGCTTTCTTGAATGCCACTCCATCTTGTTTGAAACCAATTTGCAAGGAAATAAGCAGGTCGGCGGGGTACCCACTTAGGTCACTAGAAGTGTAGATGCAGGATTGGTTTCATCTGCTTGCTGCTATGGTACTTGTCAGTCGCTGGATCTGAGAGTTCCGGGGATTGCAGGGTTTAGGGTTTAGGTGGGGCGGGGTTTAGGGTTGGAGTTCCGATTGCCCTGTTTTTTTTTTGGGCTCGTTTGTTGGTGGTGGGTGTTGTGAAGCTGGACGTGGATGTGGGTGCACAGGGATTTGGACCCAATGGAAACAGCAGCGTCTGCAAATGGGCAGGCTAGACAAGAGCAGGCCGGTAGTAGCGACGGTATCGCTTCGCTGCTTGCACTGGCTCGGCAACAGATCAATGAAGGCAACCCTTCTCTCGCTTTACAGGCGGTAGGTAATACAGGAAATCGGTTTCTTCTTTTTCAATGGGTGTTAGATTTGGATGCAGCATTCTGCGTGCATGTTGAATTTGGATCGATGTAGGTGGAATTGGAATTGGGTGTCTCTTTCTCTCTTTCTGGGACCACTGCTTGCTTTTCAGAGCTGACAACCGTTTCTAATGGCTGTTGTTATCCCAACTTGATTGTCCAATTTATATTCAACCCAGAATTTGGGAGTTCTTAGGGTTAGGATTGGTTTACCACCGTTGCCATTTCCATCCATCTGGATTCACTCTGTATAACAAGGAGCATGGGCCTAGTCAATTTTCAATTGTGTTAATGTTGTCAAGAAGATAAAAGGAAATTAGGTCAAATCTTTAAGGTATTGTTTAGATTTGAGTAATTCAGAGAAAAATTGCAGTATGCATATGCACCATGCACAAAACAAATAAAATCACACAGAACACAGGAGTTTTCTGCTCTGTATTTGAAAGAAAATACAGCACATTTTCACCTATCTGCTTAATTTTGGCAATTCCTATATTTTTGGCCATGTCTTTTGTGTTTTTTGTCCAGTTTTATTGAAATTGCAAATAGTCTGCTGCTGTATCACATTGACAGAACCAGATTTTTCATGCTGATGATGACATCAGTTGGATTCAAGAATTGAGCATAATCACAGCATACTGTGGAAGTTTCATGAGGGACACATGCTTACCATCATTTGAAATCATCTGGCATATGGGGTTGGGGAGGATAGGTGGTGATGGCACTTCGAGCGACAGGAGGTGAGCAAGCGGTGCTGGGAGCATTGGGAAGAGCACGTGAATTGTACCATAGTGGCTTGCGTGAAAATGCTGCTACAGATGAACTGTCAGCCTTGTTTGCAGAATGTGCAATTGCTACACTCCCTCCACAGCCCACAGCTACACCTGTTGCAACAAATGCAGCTGATTCAGCATCAGGGCAATTTGTAGGTCATGAGCTAATGGACACGATGGACATCAATGGTGCCAACAGTGGCTCCATATTGGCAGAGAGTGGCAGGGAACAAGTGGTTATAGATGCTTCATCCGATGGCAGCAGCTTTGTATGTCAGCAATGTGGTGGTGTTGTAAGCAACCTTCGCAGAGATGAGCATATGTCTTTCTGGTGTTCTCCACCTCCCTCGTGAAAATCTGTCACCATGATCTATTGATGCGTTGAAGGAATGGTACTGTACCCAGAGGACTTGTGGCTTCAGTGTTTTCATGAGGTGTGGATGAGAAAGGATTATGTTCAAATGCTGCAACTTATTGTCTCGCTTCCTAATAGGTTTTTATTTAAGTTGTGGAAGTGTAGTTCTGGATACATGGTTTGTAGGCTGGGTACTTTTCACTGTGGGTGGCAATGCAGAATCCTGACAATCAGTTGTTTACAGATGGAGCTGTATGAAAACCCTAATTGGTGACTGTTAAACCCTGTCCATACAGCATGAGACCTGTCTTTTGACCTAAACTGTTAATATAATATTTCTATCTCTAGTGTCCCCTTCTTTGGACTCCAAGCAAAATGTGGAATGCCCGATCTATAACCAGCAACCATCTTGTGATGATTGCTTGGTTGCGCCAAGTATCACATTATCACCCACTATCTATGAAATGGTCTAATAGCATGGTCGAACCAGACACCATGGTAACTACTTTGTCATGCAGTTGAGAAGTGATATGGTGTGCACCATATCATCCTCGAATCTGTTTTGTGCAAGGAAAGTGCACAACTGCTACTAGATTTTGATTTTTCCAGGGCCATCTCATTGTCTTGTTTCTTCATGTTGGTCTCATCATATATTTTGTTCCCAGTTTCCCCATTCTTCCTACTACTCACCTTAGCACTGCAGCTGTGTTTGGTATGACAAATTCTCTGTCATGCACTACACTCAGATCAGGGACTTTTTTTTATGTTGTGCTGAAGCTACCTAAAGGTGTTGTATATTTTAAAGTTTTACAAAACTTCTGACTTGTCATCTGCTGAGTTGTTTCAATGGTTTCTCTTAGGTAGCAGGAATTGACAATGTGCCCCTCAAATTGTGGTCGATTTTCTTGCTTCTCCACAAACTTTTGCCATGAATGGGGGTTGCATTTAGGCTCACCAGAGAATGTTACTTTGTTCCCTGTTTATGATCATGATTATTTTTTCCCTTCTGCCTTGTAGATTTTTGTTCTTGCTTATTGCCCTCATCCTCTTGTGTTCAATCCTCTCCTCCATGGTTGCGGTTATCTGTTTGTATTGTGCACCAAGTGGTTCTAGAAATTGAATTTGCAGAACTTGTTTCCCTTGTTGATCTCGTGCTATTTTGTTTTTCTAGTCTTCTGTGGGACTGAGGTACCACCATCCTGGTTCCCTTGATTCTCATCACCAGGTGATCTTAGGTAAATAAGTGGAGGTTATTTTGCCTCAAGTTATACAGGCAGTTGGGAGAATCAAGCTCAATGTACCCTGTGCCAATCCAAAATGCAACAGGGTTGGCTGTTCTGATTTGTTGTTTAGAAGAAAAGAAATGACCAAGATGCTGGCCAAAGTCAGGAAATGACACACAAAAAGACGGCATCGCCTGTCTGTGTTATGATCTAATCCAGGGACATATGATATCTTCATGTGGATGACTCTATGCAGCAGTGCAATGGAGCTGCAATTTGGCTATTTCAACAATCAAAACTACTCCAAGGCCTGACCATATTATCCATTGGAGGGTTACAAATGTTCTTTAAGCATCAAAAGTAAAAGAGCAACATATAAAACCCATGAAGAGGATGAGTGATAGATTGCTTCAAAATTTTTGATTTTTTTCTTTTAGACCTCTCTTTAGTCACAATCCTACATCTTTTTCATTTTTAGTCCATTTTGAGTGATTTAAAACCTAATAAATGCTTCAATTACTTCACAAAATTTCTTTGTATTTCAAAGGCAAAGATGCAATGATCCAAGATTTTAAGCTCACAATTCTAATTTGTATTAATTCATCCATCATCGAACATTGAACTTGCTTACACAAAACATCTTATATTTTCTCCTAAACACCTGATATCTTCCTCACAAATTTGAGATCCAGATTGTGAAGACCAAATATGAAAATTGGTTGTTATCACATTTGTGAAAATCATCCTATTTTGAGAGCCAACTTGATTAATTTTTGTATAAATATAATACCCTAATCAATTCTCATAAGTTTTAAAAAAAAATAAAAATTAAAAGACTCAAGTTAGTTCTCAAGAGTGTTGGGATACCTTTCCTACAAACCTCGCACTGCAAGCACCCTGCATTTTTTCACCTAAGCATGAGCTTTATCATCGTTAAGCTCCATTCACACAAAGATGGGAAACGGGATAAACTAAAAGACTAAATTAACCCTAATGTTATCCCATTCACACAAAAGGGGGTAAAAAAACCCTAAACCCTAAACCCTAAACTTGACAAATGACATGGCATTGGGGTTCAGAGGGGGTACAAATGTGCTGTGATTTCATAACCCCATGAATAAATATTCAATGGGTGATTGCCCTTTCGGTTTGAAGAACCAACTTTTATGTGTCCCCATGAGTTAGAAGGATTAGACTTCCCGAAAGGGCATGAAGATTTTGATTTGAAGCTCTACCTCTGTGATGATGCAGAAAATGCATGACAGGAATGACATTTTCCTCACCTAATTGAGTTGTGTCTTGGAGCAGATGGGACACACTTCCATAACTCGTTTCACTTTCACTTTGGGAGCTGGTATTCCCCAACAATCTTCCATCTTTAGACATTCAGTGATATTTGCCTCTATGAAAAGATGGCAATGAGGTTGTTGTGGGCTCATGTCCCAAAATGGAGGTGTTTTTGGATAGCTATGATGTTTTGAAAAATCCCACACAAAGTTGGAAAGAGATCAGTCCCAACTACTCATAACATAGTTTGGAGAGGAAAGTGTGTTTACTTCTGGAGAGCTCCTCATCAGCACTCCTGAAAAGGTCAAGGTACCATCATAGGTGCTGGTTTACCCACATTGGTTCCACAGAACAAATCGGAAAATCTATTTAAATTATTTCTAAATATCACAAATTTCCCATGCTAAGACTAAATCAGGGTCTGTGAGTTCAAATCTAACATCCCCAAGTTGAACACTTATTTTTGCCTTAGACAAAACCCTAAACCCTAAACACCCCGTCCTTGAATGTGGGTAGTTATGGTGCGATCCATGAAGGCAAAGGCACAAACCTAAAATGTTACAAAGGGGTTCTCCTTTCAGTCATCATCACTTTCTTCATGCAAAGGCTTCTTTTGCGAGTCAAGCATTGGATGCAAAGCACCCTTCTTTTTTGTCCCAAGTCCGTCCATGATACTTGGGCTGACTATTGGCCATTAATATTGAAGTCGGAATTCAACAGTTGATTAATAGCATCACCACCTATAAAGCAGTACACATTTTCTTTATTTCTAATCATATTCTCTGCTGCATTGGTTCGCTTTAACAGACTTTCACACGTTTTCCTGAATGCTCATTCAGTTGCAAAACACATTAATAGTAAAGATATGGTTTTTGTCCTTTTAACTTGTTGACCCAAAATGAAAGTGAGTCACACAACTTACAAGATTTCAGCCCGAACAAAGTTTGGTAAAACTGAATGCGTCCTGTTTTCACAGAATCTATATGAAATTGCAAAATGAGCATTAGAATCTAAAATATTAGTAATGCATATTTTTACCTACAAACAAATCAAGACTTGCATCGAATATGCTAAAAATATATTCAAGCAGATCACTCCAGCATGCCCAACCAACCAATCTTGGAGATGATGTTGGGTACATGCATAAGTTACAATGAGATCTACAATTATATCTACGAATGTTCAAATAATTAATGATATTATACTGCCATTTATATGTGTGAAGTATAAAAAGAACAACCAAAAGTTCACTTAAGCACACCAAAATGGTAAGTGATAGAATTTATGACACTTATATGAATCAAGTATACCACAATAAATAAAAAAGCATCCATAAAGAGGTGAGGACATTCCTCTCTTCTCTATTGAATTCTAGGCATTCTTAACTCTTGTGCTATTTTTTCCCTCCTTTTTAGGGTCCTTAGTGTTTCATGTTAAGTCGTCGGAGGTAGTAAAAACATTGCCAAAACGTTGCATATAAACATTAATTCACACAAGACATTTCCAGTTTATATATTTTAATGTAACACATTGTTGACATATTGAAATGTAAATTTCAAACTAAATTATAAATGTAACCTCTCAAAATTATGTTATCCATACATTGGGGAAAATACGTTAATTACAATCGAGGCTTTAAGCTGAGGGTTCCAAATTCTCAATAATGTAAAACATGTCACATATATCATCTTTCGTAACATGGCCAATTCCATAATCTATTTAGTCAGCTATGTTGTGAAATTCAAAAACAAATTCCTTGCAGTTAACTTCAAATGTGGCCAGCAAAACATTGACCCAGAGGTAGAACATAATAAAGGCCTGCAAGCAATGATAGAGATTGTGATAGATATAACACATGGAAAGACTCACAAGACATGTAACACCTCTCGAAGAATAAGAACGGGAATATCCTCATTGCCTCCTGCATGCTGGTGGGTTCTGTCAAATTATTGCAAGACAACAAAAAAAAATTAAAATGCTTTGATCTCTGTGGCAGAACAAGCAGAACCCACGGAATGCTCAAAAATACAAGCATGGACAGAGCTAGTATGGGTTATTTAGCGTCCTCGAAGGATTTGTGCTGGTGAATGTGAAGGTTTTGTTTTGTCTCCAATTTCAGCAAAAAGATAGATAGGTGTCAGGAAACTCTACTTGTGTGGCACTTGTCGTTTATACTAAAACTATTATGTCATGAAGTCATAACGTCATCGATCAGGTTGTCCCATACTACTGAAGTCGAGTGTAAGAGCATTGCTAGAGACAGAATCAGGTGTACTAGAGCTATGAAGCATCAAATGCATGATATTAATGTTGTTGATTTAGCTTCCCAACACCAATGTGATGACAAATTCTTCAAGCTTTGTAGAACAAAGGTTTAGACTTTTGATAGTTATAGAGTTGCTTTTGTTGCTAAATGGGTTGAGTCCAGTGTTGGCCGGTTATTTCTTTTTATAACCGCCGGGTAGATATTTTAATTTTATTTTCAGACCACATAGGTTATCAATATCAATATGAAAAAAATTGGTTACAAGGTAAGTTATAAAAAACGTTTGGGTTATAATCATTGGTTATGTGTGAGGGTAGGTTATCAAATAACTGGTTGATAATCATCTGTTAGTTATCCTGCTGATTATTGGCCAGTTATAAAAAAATTAAATTTTAAAATTATTTTTTAAACTTTGATAATCTAAAAGGATAATAATTGGGTTATCCAAGTAGGTTATCAGATTTCTAAAATTTCAATATCAGATGGTTATCAATTTAAATGGTCATAAAAAAAAATCAAGAACCAGTTGATACATTATTAATATTCAACTTGATAACCGGGTCAAAAATCAATAACTGGCTGAGAGTGGTTTGCATCTTTATCATTGATCTGACATATTATGTGTCAACCTCACAAACAAGCTTTGTTGATTTTAAGGGTTTGCTTGTTATGTTGGGGATAATGTGACTCAACAAGTATGTTGATTCAAGCATTGTTGCTTGGGTCTTCTTGCACTGTTGCTCACTTTTTCTTGCATTGTTGCTTGACTCCTTTTGTATTGTTGGTTGGCTTCTCTTGTGTTGTTACTTTGGCTTTTCTTGTGTTGTTACTTGATCCTCTCACATTGTTGCTTGGCTATTCAAGTCTTCTTGTATTATTGTTCAACTTTTTTTGTGTTAATATTTGAGCCCTCTTGCATTGTTGTTTGTTTTTCTTGTGTAGTTGTTCAACAACTAGTTCCACTTACATCAATGTTTGAACCTCTTGGTTGTTGCTCAAGTTTTCTTGGTTGTTCCTTAAATCTTTTTGCATTATTATTTAGGTCCTCTTCTGTTGTTGATGTTCAACTTTTTAAAACTCCCTTTCTAACCTAGTTCCCATGTTTCCTATTTGATTTTTTTGTTCATCGTTGTTCAACTATTTTCATTGTTGCTTGTCAATTTGAGGGCAAGGAGCTTGGATCCATCATTGGCTTGTTTTATCAAGTGTGATTTGCAAAATATGTTTGTAATTTTATTTATTTATTGTTTTGGACATTAATATTTATCTTTTCATTTATTTTGGTGAAACATTTTTTTATGTTCTAAGTTTAGTCTTTGTTTGTTATTAAACTTGATAGAATTTTAACATTAGAAAACATGTTGTTTGTAAGATTTTTTTCCTTTTTTTTTGGGCATTGTATTACATTTCATTTTTTACATAAAAAAGAAAAGTTAAATGAATTATTTTGACCTTGTAAATGTTTTGAGTTGTATTGTTGCGGAGTGCCCCATGTTCCAAAAATATTGGTGGTGAGCCAATCAAATGGCTACTTCTAAAAATAAAAACAATTGTGAATGCACCCATCACTAATTAATAAAAGTATGAAAAGAAAGTAGAGTTAGAAGAAGAATTAGAAAAATTTAAAGGTTCATTTGAATGTGATAAAATTGTGGACACATGAAATTATGAAAGAAAAAAAAATCCTTTTTCTTATTTTTACCATTTTTTGGTAATTTTGTGATTAAAAAACAATTTTGGTAGAATTGATTGAACTTTTGATACTCAACTTGTGAAAATTGCTTTTGAATATTGATTGGTTTTAAATTTGTGAAAATCATCTTTGAAAACCAATTGCTCTTAAATTTGTGAAAATTGGCACTTCAAAACCCAATTGAATCTTTTTGCAAAATTTTAATACCCTGGTTGGTTCTCTTTTATGGAAAATAATAGTAACAATAATTGATTCAACTCCTAAAGGATATGTAAGAACTAAAACTAATGATTCTCACCCAACAAAAGTTAAATGCCCAACCTTAGTACTAAGCATCAACATAATTTGTAACATTGAATAAGAATAGTTGTATTTTGTATTTATTTTAAAAGATGAGTCAAACTAATCAAACCCTAACACGGTGTTTTTGCACAAGGTTGTACATTATCAATTATTTTAAAATCAAACACAAATTTGGGGGGGAGGGGAAGAGGGGGTTGTTTAATGTCCCCATATTTTTGTAAGGGATAGTCTACAATGGTAATATGACGAACAATTTGGTGTGCAAAAATTATTTATGAATCCAATTTAATGTGAACATTTAGAGGTAATGTTATACCCTTTTTGAAAAAAGACATGTTGACTTTGAATGTCTCGATTTCCTTTTGGACATTATTTGCTTCAATGTTGGAAGGAATTGAATTTGTTTGTTATTTTGCTCTTGAATCAAAAGTATGAGTTATTGCACCTTGGTTCTATACCATTGTTGGGCAATTTTCAATTGTTATGAAGAATCTCTATTTCCGGTTCTGAAATAAAAATTGGAAGTCTCTAGGTTCCAATTCAAATTTCTAAATTTAAATTTCAAGTCTAATTGTTTCCCTTAGATGGTTTCAATTCTAGTTATGAAAATTAGTCTCAATTTGGATGTGGTTCTTACTAACCATTGGTTCCCATCCTCGGCTTTTAAACCATGTGTCCTAGTTCCAAGTCCACACATAAATAAAACAAGAATGTAGTTCAAGGGTGTTGTTTTTCAAAACAATAAATTTTAGCTCTAGTTTGAAAATCAAAAATTAATCCTAATTTGGATCTAATTTTTATTAATTGGAACCAAAACTGGCAATTCTTACCCATCAAAATGGATATGCAGCCAAAAAAGTGGGGCAATATCAAATAAGACTTTGTTAAGTATAGTTAGATATGAAATTGTTCATATGAAGCTTGCAAAAGCTCACATTTCTTCAAAGCATGCATTTAAACCAAACCACTAACAACATGTTTATAAATCCTAATGCTAACATCCTCTATAGACTTGTTGGTGTTCATTTTGATTAGAACACTTTGAACCCCCTCTCATTTGATGATCTTCTAGTGTGTTTTCTTGGAGAGACAGATGCTACAACTCAAAAATCAAATGTTCATCTAACCTTCAAGCTTCAAAACCTAACTTATGAATGGTAACAAGATAAAACTCCACAATGATGCAAAACAAACTAACACCCAAAATCTCACTTCCAAACTACATGCATTATGTTTAGAGCTCCCAATTAATTAGGTAGTCAATGCTTAACTTCCAAAAGCCGTGTTACTTATTTCCCTTCGTAGCAAGCTTCGTTCCATCACCAAAGCATCTGCAATCACACACACACACACACACACACACACAAAAACAAATAACAAGGCACATCCCAAGACTTGCACTCCTTCGTAACTTGCATCATTGTTGTCATCATCATCTTCACAAATCAACTCCAACTCTAGTGAAATACAAAAGACAAAATACAGTTTGGTTTTTGACAAATAGGCACGGACATGCAATATCCTTTTCACATTGAAAACCCTATTAGATAATTTTGAGCTTCAAGTACTCACACACAACACGATTCTTGAGGGGTTGGAAGGGGAGGGGGATAGGAGAGAGTTTTGGTATAAGATCTTGTTGTTGGGGGACGACTACAACTTAAGATCCTACTTCCCCGGGGTTGCAATGTAAGATCCCATGAGATCTTACAAAGAAAGGCATGATCCTCTTTTGTTACACCTTGGACCTTAACCTATACCCATAGTTCATAAGGCATAACACCCTTATGCGAGTGCCCTCCCCAGAAATTTTTGGTGAATTGGAGGGCACATTATAAAGTAAAATTTCCTTGAATGGGGCAACTTTTGTAGAGTGGGATATGATTTTCATATGGAGGGTATTCCCATGGATGACACAATGGTGAAATTTTAACCTGAAAAGTATGATTTCAAACTATACAAAGGATTTTCCAGGGAAAAATTTGCCCAAATTCACCAGATTTTTATGATGATTCCAGTAGGTAGCCAAGAATATAAAAGGATTCTGATTTATTTTTTTTCCTACTTTCATATTTATTCTGTAGCCAAATTTGGCTAAATCATCTTATGTACCTCCACAATTTCAACAGCATTCATCCCAGTTGTTCGAGTAGTCATCGAATACGGGCCAGTGAAATCCCATCTGTTGAGTCACCGGTTATGTCCCATAACATGGCTCAAGCAGCCCAGTTACTGAAAAACAAAACTCACCACTCCCGTGGCTCGTTTTTTTCCAATAAACAAGCTGCTCTCGCAGGTTAGGGAAGTCCAAACATCACTCAATATGTCAGGCACATGGACACGATAGTTGTTCTCCAAAAATGCATGCAATCACAGTACAACATGGTGAGCCATGCCTATAGCAGCAATACGGATTTCTTGTTGGGTAGTAAGTACTTACTAGGGTAGACTGGCCCATCATCGATCAGCTACTTATGATTGACCACTTATTTATATCTTCATCATATGTGCTTCATTTTGAGTGATTTCAAATGTGATGGGAGCGCTACTTCAAGCTTTAGAAATCACTTTCTTTGAAGTGCAAAGGAAAAATAGTAATAAAAAAATAACCCAAAAAAGAAAAAAAGCTTTCCATCTTACAAAACGTTTGTATTTTTTTTTCTTTGGACCCCTCCTATTTTCAAACCTCATGACTTTCTTATTTTTTATTCATTTAAAATAATTTAAAGTGCTATAAGAGTACAACCTTGGAAATCATCTTGGAACTCTAACAACAACAAAGTAACATACAAGGAATTTTTTGGGTGTTGAGGAACCAACTATTGTAATGTAATGTTTGGTGGTTTGTTTTTTTGAGTTCTTAACCCCCTACTTGTGCATTAGCCCGAAATTCATTTTAGTCTGATGACTGTTGTTGCATTTTAGCTAAGGTTTTTTTTATCTTTGAAGAATTTTAACTATTTTGTTTTGTGCAATTTGTTTCTTCTCATTTTTTTATCTTTTGAATTGCTAACTTGTATTTTTCAATCTTTTGCTTCCAATGGACTGATTTCCTTTTCTCAAGTTTATCTCATTTGTACAAGCCTTGTAGCTTTTTGGGCATTCCTTCAACATTTCCAAGCTTGATAAATCTTATTTTTAAGGCTATAGTTTTTTTTAAAAAATGTTGTTTGGTAAATTTTTTTTGGCTATAATGACTTTTTCTTGTGCATATTGTTCTGTCCAGTCTCGAATTTCTTTTGCTAGTTCTCACTGGTCTGGCACCGCTCGTCTGCGATCCGAAGGTGGTAGCAACATTCTTGATATTTCCTCTTTCAGAACAATTTCCAGTTGATTTTGGGGCTGCTTGTCACTAGTAGTTTTTGAGCTTCCATTACCATTTGATCCTCGTGTGCAGCTTCATGCACTGTCCACTCTTCGTTAATTTCGCAGCAATTTGCAAGAATTTCGTGTGCATCAGTCCCTGTACAGCGAGCCCCTGATGAGACGATTTTGGAGCTGCTCTGTGCTTGCCTTTTGTCTGCTCCTTAATTTTCCTCCATGCACCGTGGCGGAGCTTTGATGAGAGGTCAGCTGTGTCCTGTAAGAAGATTGATCGCCGCTGGGGGCAGTAAGCTCATCCTTGCAGGTTTCTGACTCGAGTCTCGATTTGCAGCAGCAGCGGGGAGAAAAGAAGTTTGATCTTGAACAACGGCTGGAAAAGGAGCATGAAAATTGTGGCAGCTTGTGGAAGCTCGCCTCTTCTCTCGTCGAACTCGGCGCGCCGTTTTGCCCTCTCAAGAATTCAGAAATCAAGTACCGCAATCGGCAAAGCTGGTGGCAGCACGGACACACAGGACACACACGCAGAGGAAAACAAAAGTGCGACAGAAGTGTTTTGGAGGAAATGCAGCAGCAGCAGCAAGAAGATCATCACCACTCTGGCATGGACTCTTTCATCATGTGTGGGAAATATGTCCGATACACAAATGAGCAAGTGGAGGCTCTGGAGCATGTGTACCATGAGTGTCCCAAGCCAAGCTCCATACGCCGCCAGCAGCTCATTAAGGATTGTCCCATCCTTGCACACATTGAGCCCAAAAAGATTAAAGGTTGGTTCCAAAACCGGCGGTATGTATTGGTTGGGGATGTCCTTCTGCCCCCCCCCCCCCCCAGCCAGGCATGGATTCATTCAGAAAGATTTCACATTTTGCAGATGATGATGATGTCCTGGTGCATGCATTCATTCATACACATAGATTCCACATTGCTGCCTTCAGCTACTAGAAAATATATATTATGCCTCCTTGGCTTGCAGGTGTCGGGAAAAGCAGCGACAGGAATCATCAAGGCTTCTGAGTGTGAATGCAAAATTGGCAGCTTTGAATAAGTTCCTGATGGAGGAGAATGAGCGGTTGTCAAAGCATTCTTTGCAGCTCACTCTTGAAAATCACATACTACGCCAGGAGCTCCAACAAATGCCTGCTGCTAGTCTTGTTGGCATTCGAAACCAGCTTGATCAGGTGAGTGAAATTGCAGATATATATATAAAGCTTGCATGAGTGGAGAAATGAAATGTGGTACCTGTACAAAGAAATTTAGCATTTTTATGTGCAAATCATGGGGTGCTGGTTGTTGTCTGTGTGCAGGCAGCTTTGGCCTCCACGGAAACCAGTTCTGATTCAGTGGTCTCTGGTGGTGGGCTGCATCCACAAGCCACTCCCCAACATTCTCCACAAACCCCTAGTCCTGCTGCTGATGAGTTAGTCGTTTCTCTCACTGAGCTCCAGTAGGTTTTCTCTCCTGAAAATATGTGAATATCTTTCTGCTCTTAAACCTTGGATTTTTCTCATCATTATTCAATTTGTATATATTTTTTGTCTTCCCAAATCTGCAAGCTTCCTGTGGTGAAGCTTATTGCAGTTTGTTTTTTGGGGCAAAGTTCATTGCTTTCTACTGTAGCTCTTACTTTGCTACTGTATTTGACCTTGTTGGGGATCTAGTATTCTGTGTGCTTTGGATGTTTTGAAAGAGGCTACCATCTTGTACATGATTCTGCACAGACCATCCTTTTATGATTAGCCATTGGGTGTCTCAGGTTAAAGACTAGGCGTGGTCTTTCATGACCGATCATAGAGTTCGCATTCTATTTTGACAGCAGTGGGTGTGTGTTGGCAGACTGTTGTCAATTGCAGAGGAGACTGTAACAGAGTTTATTTCAAAGGCCACGGGAACTGCCATTGACTGGATTCAGTTACCGGGTATGAAGGTGTGTCATGATCCTCAATTGTCCTGCCAACAAATTACAAGTACACCATCCCAAACTGATGCTTGTTGGAGTTTTAGTGGTGTGCAGTCTTGTTTCTCTGGAATCAGGACAACTGGCATGTTTGTACATTGGTGTACTGAAATGATGATGGGTAATGTTGGCATTTGCAGCCTGGTCCACATGCCATTGGCATTGTTGCTATTTCTCATGGTTGTCTGGGAGTTGCAGCGAGAGCTTGCAGCTTGGTGGGGCTAGAGCCCAGTAAGGTAATCTATGAGTTTTTTCATCTTAGTCTCCTTGAAACACATGCATCAAAGTTGTTGATCAGGAAGTGGGGATAAAAGTGTATGACTCCAAGAAATGTCGTGAATCTTGTAGGTCCCACCGAAACACTGCTTTTCAATGCTAATATCTGATCAATGCACAATATTGTCTCATTCTTGTTGAACAGGTTGCTGAGGTTTTGAAAGATAGGCCGTCATGGCTCCCAGACTGCCATCGTTTAAGTATATTAAGTTCTTTTACAACAGGGAATGGAGGAACTGTGGAGCTCATATACACACAGGTCAACTAGACTCTGATCTGCTTGCTCTCATGTTTTCTTTGATCTCTCACCAAAGGCATCAAACTTTTATGAATTTGTAGATCTAATTTTGGACTTGTAGTTGTCAACAAGCTTCTTTTAATGTTGTATGCCAGTAATATGTCCCCAAGTTTCCAATCCCACTGTAACTTCTGTTGCTCATAACTCAGGGTGTGCCCTCTGCCTCTGATTCAGAACATGTGAATCCTATTGACAACTCCAAAATACTTATGTGGTTCTGGTAGACTTCACAAATGTTTCAAGATGGGTACTAATGTTTGTTCTTGTGCATGTGTGTGTAGATGTATGCACCCACGACACTTGCTCCTCCACGGGACTTCTATACACTAAGATACACTACTATCTTGGAAAACAGAAACATGGTGGTGGGTGATCAACACTATAGTCTCTTCTGCTGTGAGGTTCAGTCTATTTTATCTGACAGATGAGGAACTTCTGACTGGAATTGAGTACCACAGAAAGTGCCAAGTCTAGTATGCAATTTCATGACAAGAAATTCAGTGGAGTGTCTTTCCCAGATTTGTGAGCGGTCTTTAAGTGGAGCACATGAAGGGCCAATGCTTCCTCCTGTTCAGTCTTTTGTGAGGGCAGAGATTTTACCCAGTGGTTACTTGATCCGTCCATGTGAGGGTGGAGGATGCATCATTCATATTGTTGACCACATGGACTTACAGGCATGTTTTAATCACCTATACCTTAGAACTCTGAACCCTAAATCCGTAACTCACAATACCAAACTTTTTCTCTGTGCTATTCTGTGACTTCCCTCCCCATGAACCTCTGATACAGCTACAAACTCTGTACTTATACCACCTGACATCAGTTTGAACTGAGCGAGGCTAAAAACATCATCCAAAATAGAGTACATGTTACCTGTTGCTGGATATACCTAACCCAAAATGATCAGTCAGATGCTTCAGCATTTTTCTCTGAATATTTGGCTCAATTGTAGCTGTCTTGTCTGCAGCCATGTAGTGTGCCGGAGGTACTGCGCCCTCTCTACAGGTCCTCGGCGATCCTTGCTCAAAAGACAACAGTCCAGGTGAGTTTGATCCACATGAAATCCTACTGGAACATGGCAGTAAAGTTACAATTTCATATATTCTTATTCTATGGTTTTTTTCTCTCTTTCTTTACCTTGGCAGGCTCTGAGACATCTGCAGGGACTAGCACAAGAAGCTAGTGGGGATAATCCCCCACAAAATGCCCAACAACCTGCTGCTCTTCGCACTCTTAGCCACCGCCTTTCTAGGTGTGTAATTTGGAAACCCAAGGAGATGAGGGAATTGAAATGGGAAGAAATCATGAACCAGGCTAGTATGACTGATTGAAAGTGAGAAGGCAAAGCAAAGGAGATGGTAAATGGTGATAGAACTTCATGTGTGCTACCTTATGTTGTAAGTTCACTGTGAATGGATCAAGTTTATCTTTTGGTGGGCTATCAGGGGATTCAATCAAGCAGTGAATGGATTTTTGGAAGATGGCTGGGCTGCAACAGTCAGTGATGATATGGATGATGTGACTGTGATGATTAATGAGTCTCCCACCACCAAATGTGGCCAGTTTGGTTCAGAACAGCTCCTCTGTACTCTTGGAGGAGGGATCTTGTGTGCCAAAGCATCCATGCTCCTGCAGGTTAGACCTGCTCTCTAAGATTTTTTTTCTATTCACTATACTCTTTTCTGGGTGTTTTCATATGCATCCTTCATGCTGTGTTATTTAACTTTAGGATGACGATTCACTGCAGAATGTGCCTGCAGCCCTGCTGATACAATTTTTGCGGGAGCATCGGTCAGAGTGGGCTGATTGTGACATTGATGCTCATGCTGCTGCTGCTTTCCACAATACCACCCATAGTGACACTACTGGTCACTATCAATTGTCCCTCCCTTTGGCCAAATCCAGTGAGCAAGAAGAGGTCTTTGCCTTCACATTCCTTTCCACTTTCACTGCATTGATTCATTTATTTCGAGATATGCAGTATTTTCCTTCTCTTTCTGCTTTGGAATTTCTGTACTTGATTGCAAAACCTCAACTTAGTGATAGGGCATGGGAAATCCGATTTGGGTGCATAGATTCTGGAGGTGATGAAACTTGAACAGAATGCAGGAGATGCAAATGGTATCCACATGAGAGATAATTTTATACTCCAAGTACGGTTTTTTTTAATGTTGGGTTTCTGAAATCCTTTGCATTCTGTTACCCTCTGCTCTTTCAATTCTCAACATGAAGTTAAAATTCCTAATATTACATTCTTGTAGCAGGCCAACAAGTACATACTTCTATACTGCATGTTCATTTTCTTTCCTAGAACTGATCAAGATTGGGTTCATTGGGAACAACAGCTATGCAGTGGGATTGATAAAAATGCAGTTGGGGTGTGTTCCCAACTTGTATTTGCACCTGTTGATGTGACATTGTCTGATGATGATCCTCTTCTACCATCTGGTTTCTGTGTGATCCCCCTTGACTGTCACATTGTTGTAAGCATATTCTCAAACCATACCTCATTTCCTCTTCTGAACTTCAATTTTTTCACATTCCAAGGTGTACAGGTATACTTGCTTGTACAGGTACAATGTAATCTTAACCTTGACAAGGTTCTTTCAGCTTGAATGAGGGTAGTAGTGAATTTTTGGATTAGCTAAGTCTTTGTGCTAGCCAACATGATGAAGGTGATGATCTGACATTTTGTGATTGAATCTCATAAGGTTATCACGGCACCCATTCTTACCATGTTAGTCTTGGTTTTTCTTGGAACTAACTGACAGGAAGTTTACAATATTTCAATCTGTTGTGGAGTTTTCTCTGCAATCTCATGGATATGTGAAGATGTTGCAGGGTGGCTCAGGGTTATCACAGACCCATGATCTGGCTTCAACTCTTGAAGGAGGGCCAGAGGTTACTGTGCATAGAACTCATGAGACTGGAACAGTGTCTTCCAACCACTTGCGGTCTGTGCTGATGATAGCATTTCAGTTTGCTTATGAGGCACAAACCCGAGAAACATGTGCAGCTGTTGCCCACCAGTATGTGTGCTCTGTGGTGGCTTCAATTCAGGTACTTTTACAACTTCCAAGAAAACCACTGCTTCTCACCCCTGCCCACAACTATGCCAAGCTATGTGATCCATAACAGGCTGATGTAGTAGAGCTGTGAATCTGATCATTCTGAAAGGCAATGAATATATTATTAAGTAAGGGATGATGGTCGAGTCTCTGAGCTGCTCCAGTTGTTAACTGTGTTGTAATCTAATCTCCCCACTTTCCATTGGTCTTCATTCATCTTTTCCCTTTTGTCTGTTGTAATCTGTTTTTTCTTATTGATGTGCCTCCTCATTTGTTTTTTTCTTTTTTCCCTCAGTGTTTTCTCTATGTTTCCCCTTCTGTGGTGCAGTGTGCTAGCCAGTATCCTGGCTGAGTTTTCCCTTCCCATTGTTTCCAGACTTGCAACAGAAACTCAACATGCATGCCAGTGGTTACATTTGACCTGTACCCACTGTAGGTGCTGATGAATTCAGTGGGTAAGTTGTGATAGATAAATCATTATGATACATGTTTCTGTTGGTGGTACCTAAACAAGTGAGAGACTGTCTGTGCTATTCATACTGCTAGTCTTATTATTCTTTTCATTCTAGTTCTTCCATTCTGTGTTTTTCTTCTTCCTCATTCTTCAGTTCTTTTCTGGGAGTCCTTGGTTGACATAAAAAAGCAAAGATTTTTTACCTGGTCCTGGTTTTCCTTTCACAAGTGATGAGATTTCTTGACACTATGAGAGTTATTTCCATTATGGCAGCATGTTGCAATAGCATTGGCCCCTGCACATCCAGCCCCCAGGCAGAGTCCTACCTCTGCCAATGCAGCTGTTCTTGCCCGACACGTCCTTCAAAGCTACAGGTATGATAGCTGACCTTGGAAGAATATAAGTTTCAGTGTTGTAACTGATTGGTCTTGTGAAGAGAGAAGGGCATTCTTTTAATCTGCCACCACCATGTAATGAGCTCTTTCTCTGCATGGTTGTTGGCCCTTCAGCAAAAAAGCCAGTTGCAATGCATGGCAGCCACCTCTGCCAACACAATGTATAGAGTAAGGACCTTGAATAAGGCTGTCTCATGTGGGGTCCTCATTCCCAGAACAGCCCTGTTTGAGGTCCCTACTGGGCATAAAGAACCAGTAGAATTTTTCTTTCATCAATGGAGGACTGTGAGACATTTGAGAGGAGAGGAGGCACCTTACTTAAGGTTCCTCATTTTGAGGAGCCTTATGCCTAAGGTGCTATCCCTCTGTTGAGGCAGAAATTTTACTGAGGGTCAGGCACCTCCACATTGAAAAAATTCAACCATTTCCTTACGTCTAGATGCATCACTGCAGCATAGAGACATTGGGTACTTTATTTTTGCATATAGCATGATTTGATCATCTTGAATAAGAAGAATTCTATTTACGGTACTGAAGGATGTCTGGTCATGGAATTGAATAATAACTCAAAGCCAGTGTTATAACAATGGGATACTGTGAAGATCAATTTGCTGATATTGCTTGTGACTGTACAGACTCAATTTGGGCATCAATCTAGTGGAAATAGATGCTGGAGATGATGACTCGCAATTCGAAATCTTTTGGCAACACTCTGATGCCATTTTGTGTTGTGCCTGGAAGGTAGCCTCAATATCCTTTATTTTCAGAGAAGTCTTTTACAACACTGTAAACCATCAACCTAAGGTAGGTACTTGAACACTGTCCCAGAACAGAAGGTAGGTACACAGTCAAATGATACCGCTGATTGTAGCACACATTAAACTGCAGAATTTCAGATATAGATGTTCTGGTGACCGTCTGGTGGGTGGATGAACAATGCTATTTGCTTTGAACATTGCAGGGTCCATAGATTTAGAGTGAGGTGTAGATACAAGGAGACTTATGAAAGGTCTGATCTGGAGCCGCAGGGATTTCCACAGTTCTTATTTGCAAATCGAGCAGGTTTGAGTATGTTGGAAACAACATCTGGGGCTTTACAAGATATGCTTTGGGAAAAGACACTGGATGAAGAAGGGCAGAAGACTATATATGCTGACTTCACCCGGGTCTTACAACAGGTAGGATTTTCCTAGCTCATTTCATAAAGAGATTTTGGAAAAATTTCCTTGAAATTTGAGTGTGCTTAATTGTGTGAAGCTGGCTAGAGCTCTCTTAGCATGCATTCACTGAGTGTAACACACTTGCCCAACGTGGGTTATGCTTTGTTTTTTAATGAAAAAAATAAAATTTTGTGTTATCAAAAATTTGCCAAATTTTTCTACAAAATTAGCAAAATTAGTCAAATTTAAAATAAAAACAAACAGTTGCAACCAATTTGTTTGTTGGAAAAAGGACAAAGTTTATCAGAAATAAGAACACTAATTAACTCCCTTCTTTTTTCAAGAATTCCAAATTTCTTTATGAATAGTAAGGAACTGACATGTGGGGCCTGACAGGTTCTCACTTCTCACCCAAATTCACTCAGACAGTAGCCCTTGTTCAGAGGGCATGAACCTGTGAAGCTTCTTTGAGTGGGAGCCTTACCCTACATTTCCTTCTTTTAATCACAGGCTAGACAACCTTTCCCTAGGGTCAGTTTCATTTTTAAATAATCCTCCAAATATCGGAACAAATTTATGTGAAAATATTAAGCTGAGGTGTTGCAAATGGTCATAATTATGAAAGGCTACAGTATGAATAAGTCCATTACTCCTATGACAATATTACAGTAGACCACTGTAGATCATGAAAGATACAATAATTCCAAATCTGAAAGAGGAATTTCTTTTTGAAAGAAAATAATTATGTGTTTTGTCAACATGAACTCTAACCCTAGGCTACAGCACTGATCAGCAGTGACCCTGAAACCAAGTAGGTGATATATATGAGTACGACAGACATGAACTGTGGATGACCTTTAGGACACAGATCAGTGTACTGAAACCAAAGCAAATGCATATCTAATACCTAAAATTTTGTTCCTAATGTTTCATGCTGCCTGAATTATCAGATGTCCTAGTGATTGCAGTATGAAATGGCTAATGAAAGCAATGAAATGACCTTGTGGGCGGGCATTCTCTTTTGCAAAATGCCTCCACAAAGGGCAGGCTTTGTAATTTGTAATCACCTATTGTACTGGCATGTCTCAATCATTACACTGGGTAATGCTCCCGCAGCAGCATATTACACCCTGGACAGACACCCTGGACCTCAGGCTCTGCCCTCTCTTCAGTGTGTAATGCCCTTCTGTGTTAGGGGATTGCCTTAACACAATAGATCTCTATCTCCCAAACTAACCACTTTATATACCCAAGAAAATGTGTGCTATTTCTACAGGGGTATGCATATCTACCTGCTGGTGTGCGTATTTCAAGTACGGGGCAGCGGGTGAATTATGACAAGGCACTTGCATGGAAAGTTGTGGCCAAGGATGACAGTATTCAGTGCATTGCTTTTCTGTTCATGAATTGGTCATTCAGTTGAGCTCTTTCCAGTCTCTGGTATGTAGGCTGCAGAACTCACAGAACAGGGAAGAAGATTTTATAAAGACAAATGCTAGGGAAAAACATCTGTACATCAATGGCAAGAAGAACCAGTTGAAATTTTGTATCATCACTTGGTCAATACACTACAGAGGTTGCCTCAAGCTCTTCACAAGCTATTGCTTAGGAAGTATTCAGAGATAATGCTGAGATCTGCTGTCTTATTGTTGGAATTGCAGCAGTTTTAATGGCTGAGCTATATAGTGTAGAGTGGGTATCAATGATGTGCACAGTAATGGAAGGTGCAGAGTCTGAATTTCAATGAATTGTGGTTGTTCCAGTATTTCAAACCTCTTAAGTTGATAGGTTGTGTAACAAAGGCTTATGTAATAATAATGGTAACAGTGACCCCCCTCTTTGTGTCTTCTGTAATTTCAGGTGCCATTTGAGATCTGGGGGCATGAGCCTTGACCCTGAAGCACACAAAGAAAACATCAAGTTTGAGGTTTCTGCACTCTTCCATTTCTGGTGGGTTCAATATGTGTAAGTATCTATACAGAAGTCAGAGAACTTTAGAATTACTGAGAAAATGCAATTTGATGTTGTTTAGTTGCTCATGACATGTGTGAGAGAACTTTGTGGTTTCATCTATTACAATGTACACTATCTAGCATTTATTGTGGCATATGTGATACTAAAATGGCAATTTGACATTAGGTAATGCCGCATACTACACAATTGTTTGGGTTCATTCAAAATGTGTAGAGATACAATTTTGCAATTACACATCAGTTGTAAGATTTTGCCATTTGTGTGTGACATCCATTTTGACTAGTGGACTTTTGTGCCATTGGTCCAAGTGCAATCATCTTCAAGGCTTAAGGGATAGAACTTTCAAAGAAAACCTCTTCAACTAACTGCAGCTCACAAGATCCCTACATAATTCGTCGAATATGAAGAATAATAAGCCATAGGAGTCAACAATGTTGCAGGGTCTACAATAATTGTGTTCCCAGTTTTCTTATTCTGGTGTTTTGTGCAAGGATAACAGTAAAATTGTTCCGTGATTTAATTTTATTTGTCCTGGTATGGATAATTGCACACAATTGAAGGTGGAAATTATGTGTTTTCAAGTGGCAATCTAACAGGGTGCTGAGAATTTGTGATGAGAATTTGTCTAGGGTAAATCGGCCAGTGACTGAACACTTAGGTGCTCAGGGCAGGCCGGATCCAAGGGGAGGGCTCTGTTGTTTTTTGGTGTCCAAACAAAACTTGAATACCTCCTATTGGTGCATTTGACGCACTATTGTTTTTGGTGTCCAAACAAAACTTGAATACCTCCTATTGGTGCATGTGACACACTATTGTTTTTGGTGTCCAAACAAAACTTGAATACCTCCTATTGGTGCATGTGATGCACTATTGTTTTTGGTGTCCAAACAAAACTTGAATACCTCCTATTGGTGCATTTGACGCACTAAAAATCATCAGAAACAGAATAGAATTGAGAAAGTTAGGAGAGGTCAAAATGAAAAAAGATGCATATTGCAGTTCGAAAAAATGTGTTTTCTTTATAGCTCTTTTTTTTCTGGTCCTTTGGCTTTGCATGTCAAAGATGAGTTGTAAAGCTTGAGAAGGTGCTCCTGTAACATTTTAAATCGCTCAAAATGGAGAAGAATTGAGAAAGATCTGCCAAAGTGTTTGGTCATAGGCAGGCAATTGGCGATGGGCTGGTTTACCCTGGATAAAAATTGTTATCAGTGAGTAAGTGACAAATTCTGCTGGAAACTGGCTTCTTGAGCAAAGTTGGAACAAACTGTGTGTCGCAGTCTGTACCACTCAATCTATATCTGTAAACTTTGGACTAGGTAACTGGCAAGAGCACTCAGGTTATCGTGAATTGTCAAGGCACACAAGTGCTGAGACTATACACAGGAACTTGACATGCTGAGACTATTCACAATAACCTGTGTTGCTCGAGCCGGTTACCAGATATAACTGGCTGGTTACCAGTTGTTGTGTGAGAGCAGTGAGCATACAGGTTATGCATAGAAGAGGGTGAGTAATGAGTTTTGGTTGGTATTAGGAACGTATGAAACCGTCAGATGCCAACAAGATACGTGATATAACCGGGGAGCTCTTGTACAATGGCATGCTGCCATGTTAGTGAGAGACTCCTTACAATTGTTTGTCGAAATGTCTTTGCAAACAAAGAATTTCCTGAAATTAATTATCAAAAGGATCATAGCTTTACTGTTGTTGGCCCACCTCTCTTCTCTACACTATCAATCCAGAGCCTTCAAATTAACTGTTTCAACAGGTCTGAAAAATACCCTATTGAGAGCTGGGGCTGGTGTCAGGAATCATGCGAAATACAATACACTACAATACAATACAAACTGTATTGTGTATTCTGCTGTGTCTGTTTTTATTTTAAATACACAAAAATTAGAAAAACCCAAATGAATCCTGAACTCACAAGTTGGGGGCGTAGTTTTCTTCTCTCATGCTTGGACGATTGATGTCAACTCCGGAGAATTTACATGCACTTCCAGATTTGAAAACTAATGCAAGTATCGTCATTGTGGATTCGGTATGGTGTTCCTTGACACAGTAGCAAGGCCTAGGGTGTACAGACAAAACATTATAAACACAATGTATTACAACAGGATGATGAAGCTACAAGGTAGCTAGACTTACTAAGCTCTGCCCATGGATCCAGAGAGATATATATATGGGACAGAAATTCAAAACCAGTAATATACATGGGAGTGACCCAAATGACAATCTAGAGCTAGCAAATGGAACAAGACGTTGACACTACGATTTAGCTAGATGACATGAATGATGACAAACAAAAGAATTAGCAACTTGGTATGTGTGTCTGTGTGTACATGTGTGAAAGTTTGAATGTGGGCGTGGTCTAGATCTGCAACCAACCTTGAGATAGTTGCTGTGGTTAAGCGTGAAGCGGTGGTACATGCCTGGTGGTAACACAATTAAATCCCCTTTCATGATCTCAATGCTGATCCACTGTCCATCAAAGTCTCGCTCATCTTCGTATCCTGATCACAACAACAACAACAACAACAATCGACCAGCATAAATATTGCAAAATTTAATAATCGAATTTCAACGTCAATTTAGACCTAGATTCTATATTTACCACTTACAGCAACAGCAGCAGCAGCCGACCATGCATCATAGGGTCGTCCAGCGGCTGACTCCTACAGCTTTAGGCAGTGAGTTCCTATTAGTCGCCAGAACTAAGCAGGATTCTTAAAAACTTCTACTTTACTGTCTGACCTCTGGCCAAAATTTGCTCCTTCCTCTTGTGGATGATCGCCAGTCCAACTACTTGAAAAAATTGCAAAATGAAAAAACCCTGGTTTTGTCCGTTGATAATTCTGAAAGCCTGCAGTAGTGCTAGCAGCTCGTTTCAATGGGGTGGGAAAATTTTGTTATATGTACCTATCCCATCAAGGATGAAGCAAATCTCTTCGTGCTCATGCAAATGCTCTGTGAAGAACGTCAAAGTTATTCGGCCTGCCAGGCGCCACTGTTAGCACCTCCTGCGATTTCCAGCCATGCAGCCATCATCTGGCATTAGATAGATGCATGATAATCTACAACCAGTCTCCATATATTCACCATCCACACGTGAGCCAGGGTAAGTTACTTTCATTTTCTCCTAATGAATTGCAAAAAAGTTATAGGCTGCAACTTATTGAAAGAATTAAATGTTCAACTGGAATTTTTCTGTTGGGAGTGTATCGATGAGGAAGGTCCGGAGGATCTTCGATGCATGGGTTATAGTACCCATGCTCGAACGTGTTCTGAAGCCTGATCTATCGATCTAGTCACCATCGAGTACCTAATTCCTTGGCAGATCCATCAGCAAAGATACAAACTGTGAGAGCTGAAAACAAAATAAAAGGAGTCATGAATGCCAAGCTAAAAGTTTTTTTCCTAAGGATTGCATATGACATTTGTCATTTTTGTGTTGGTTTATAATTTATAATTTATTGTTTTGGATACAAAATTTAACATTGCATTGCATGTTAGATATAAATACTTTTAAATTATAATTTTATTTTATATCATGTATATTATACATTTATGCCCTTTATCAAATAAATATTAACAATTTTTATCAATTTAAGTCATTTTCTCCTTCTAATCATCAATGGTAAACTCCTTTCCAATTTTTAAAGAAATGATGCACATTTGGTAAAAAAATGGATGTTTGAAAAAAAATAGGGATTATCTATTTTTGAAGTTTTTGAGTGCTTTGAAAATGTAAAAATTTTTTAAAAAATTGTTAAGCTTTGAGCATGTAAACTTTGCAATTTATGAAAGATATTCCAAAAAAAAATGACAATCCAAATTATTATATTTCCCTTGTGATTTTTTCAAACATGCAAAAATGCAATTTTAAGGATTGTTCAATCACTTGGGTGGTTCCTTTGATTGTGTTTTGCCTTGAGATTATTTGAAGTTACACCATAGTGAACATTCAACTAATGATAAAAATCAACCTTTTGTAAATATATTGTACATAACGTGTAGTAAAACTTTACATACATTTAATGCACACCAATTGTTTTCACAACAAAGTTTGTGGTCTTTAAAGAGAATATTTTTGGGAAAAAAAAAGTAATTCCAAAAGCTAAAGGACCAAATGAATCAAATGTCCATGTTGTCAATGGAGATTTCTTCATATAGCTCAATCCAAAAGCTAGTTAATTATGGCATAGAGTGTGAACAACTTGTTTTCAACGAATTACACATATGTGTAGAGATCAAATAGGTGTATATGTTCATACATTACTATGTGATCACTTTGATTCCTTAAAGATTAACCCATAAATATACCATATGCATGAGTGCCAATTGTTTTGAAGATTAAATAGTCAACATCAATCACAGGATGAACTTTTACTAGTTAATGTTTATGCACCCATGCATGATGTAAAAAACACCATGATTAGTACTATTACATTATGTCTGTGAGAACAACAATTTTGTAACAACCAAAGCTAAGAGTTTTTCCAACTACTTGTAAGGCCATAATTGTTTTTTTGTGTTTTTATTAGTTTTTATTAGTTGTAGTTGCATAACAAGAACAAAAACATGAACATCATAAGATGGATTTGCTCGTCTATATCAAGTAGTTCACAAACTATTAATGAAACACCATTTCCACAATTGGTAGTACTAGCTAAATAACAAAGAGTTTAAGATCCCACTTCAAGAAAAAATAACCCCCTCCCTTGGGGGATGGAAAATTATGGTTTAGAACATGACCTTTGAATACAATACGAAATTTTGTTCAAGTCCTTACTAATGTTGGGTGGTTTTTTACTTTCATGACTTGAAACCTCTAGTTCCAGTTCTTAAAAAAATGAAAATTTGAACAACTATGGTTTTGGTTCCACACAAATTGAGCTCAAAATTTGATTTCTCAAAAAATAAATTTTAATTTTAATTGTAGTTTCAATTTTGAATACAAGACCTAGTTCCAAATAATTTGGATTGGAATTGATGGTTAATTGCTAGTTAACCTCCAATTAGCCCTTAATTCTTTTTTTTTTTCTCAAAAACTTGATCATGGGTTCTAGTTTTGATTTGACATGTGAATAAAACCCACAACCTAGTTTTGGGTCTCAAGTTCTTGAAACAATCTAGTTCTAGTTCTAAAACCAATTCCAATTCCGTTTTTAACAATTGGAATTAGAACCTATGCAGTTCTAATCTACAAAGTAGGGTACATAACTACCCATCATTAGTCCCCAAATGCATATTAGTCTTGTGGGGGGAACCCTTTGGATTTTAACATATCAACCTAATAAACATAGGATTTAAAGCACTTTCAATCTAGGTAAGCATAAGAGTATGTATAGGCTTTCCAAAATTGTCTCTAATTAAAGGTGAATTTAACTTATCATCAGTTAATGATGAACAACTATTTTGTTGAACATAATGTAAAGGTTGAGGTGTAAGTATTTATCATTTAAACTATGTTTACCTTATGGATATAAATTGGTGAAAACAAGTGAAGTCAAAATATGTATAGCATAAGCACAAATATGCAAAATTGATAAACATATGGAGAAAAATAAAAGTTTGCACCTTGGAAATTAATAAATGACATTGAAAACATACTTCATTTGGGGGGGGGGATTTAAAGTACATGGAAAACACTTTCATCAACTTTCAACATCATTGTATGGCAATTGAAAGTGATCTCCATTGAACTAGATGGCAATCTAATATTTGATTTCCATTGTTGGATGGTGATTGAAAGTGATCACCATCCATGAGTTGAAATCTCTTTTGGTTACTAATCATTGCATGGTGAAGATCAATTTCAACCATTATCCAATGGTGGAGATCAAACTTTATCATCATTTGATAATGGACATCATTTTTTATTGTTATCAAAGATGTATTAAGAAAATCAATGGAAAAAACTGGTCTGAAAATTTTTTATCACCAAAAAAAAATGGTCAATGTCCAACTTGATGAATGAATTTGACACATTTGATTAAGTGTCAATGTGGTGACTAACTCAAAATGGACATATCATGTTAGTTTTGACAACCTTGGCACTCGCTACTAATTAATAAAAATCACAATTAATATCGCTAGTTATAATGGGGGTATTAGTCCAATAAAGATTACAACTATACACAATTTTTGATAATTTGATTAAATAGTTTCAAGAACTTCCTATCTATCATTAGTGGCATTGAACTTCTATTTGTGGTGAAGTTTCAAGATTTGGCAATGGAAAAAGGGGGCTCCAATTCATACATAAGATTTATTGGGAAAACATTGCCCAAAGTCATCATATTTGTCGGATTTTTTTTAATTACCAAATTCAAACCATAGTCTTTAGCTTGTCACCAATGTATAAGGTTTACATTCATGTCTACTAATAGCCAAATTTGGCTAAGTCTTTTTTTGGATGACTATTAATCCACCCACTTCATAAAATTGGAATAAAAAACCCCTTATCAAGATCAATATTCTTTTTTTGACAAAAAATTGGTGAAGTTTTGGAATGTTTCATTTTTCTAGCAAATTCAACTTATTTTCAAAAATTTCACCATTTTTTATATCACAATTTTCTTTAAAAAAAACCTTGAATATGTATTAAAGTTGGAATTTGGTAATAATACGGTTAATAAATTGATAGCTCTTCATTTTACAACATCAAGTAAATTCTTTAAAATGTATCTAATTTTGAAAATTAATAAAGTTACTGAGACTTTTTTATTTCCACCCTCCATCATATGTTTTCATCCACAAAAATCCATTAGTCTAGGTCACCAAGACACCAAGGGAACCTAGTTGAAGAAATCCCAACTATTATAATCCATTGCCTTTTGTTAACAATAATAAAATTTGGGCTTACATCTATCCAAAAGCACTTGGGGAAACTAAAACAATATCAACATTATGTTCTTAAAATGTAATTAAAGAAAGCAATGCACCTTGCACCCATCCACTAGTTTGTTTGGTGATTTTTTTCAAAATGGAAACACACGTTTGTGTTTATAGGGTTTTGTAGTCGTTAGATATTAAGAGAATCTTTTTTCAAAATTTAAAAAAATTGTCACATTCTATATTAGGTTCCAAAAGGTAGCTAATAGTATAGAAGGATGCTTAAAGTTTCTACATTCATATTTTGTATTCCATTTGATTTTGTGATCAAACTCTACCTATGCTTGAAATTGAATGCATTTCATAAAAGGCATGTGATGTGTTGGATTTGGAGTAAAATTTTGATTGGAAGCAATGAAAATTTGCATTGAATGGACATCATTTTACTACTTATTCAAATTTTCACTCATATGAATACAAAATATGAATGTAAAAACATAGAAACAAGCTTAAAGTTTCTACATTCATATTCATGGACATTGAACATGTGGAAGTTGGACTTTGGATGAACATGCATAATTTGGCAAACATGAGGCTTAGTAAATTGAAGCAAGGAAATTTGAGAAAGTTTGACAATGAAAGACCAAGGAAAGTGGGAAAGTTGAACAATGGATGACAATGAAATTAGTTGAAAAATATTTAACATGAGAAAGTTGAATTTGGGGTAGACCTATCATTGCCACAAGATAAAAATTGATTTACAAAAATTGTTAAATGTTTTTGAAGAAGAACAAATGATGAAGTGATTTTTGTCATATTTGAACCTTATTCCTTCCATGTAATAATAGTCTTAAATTAATGCACCACCACAATATCAAAAAAATATTGAAAAACCATCCATTATAAGAACAATTGCTTTTCTTTCCCAAATTCCAATTTTTTTGACTAAAACATGTTTCCTTCCTATGTACCTTTTCTTTTGGAAACCGTAATCAAGAATAATCTCAAAATCTTGGTTAATTATTATGGAACAAGTTTAATAGAGCATGTTTAACCTAAAAATGTGGTGAGTTTAGTAGGACCAATAGTTGTTCCATTTGATGGTAAGGGTTTCTTTTTGTATTCACAAACATAACCAATTTTTGACTACCAATTCTCATTTCAAACACCTTTTTTGATCATTGATATGCATTAAAATTGCCAATAACATCACAAAAAATAAAGCCAATAAATGGTTAAATTTCCCACCTAAGAAAAGGTGTGCAATAGTGTTGAATAGGACATGGAAATTAGTTATGCATGTAAAAAATAAAAATTTGCATGATCATTTCTATTGACACATTGGATCCAACATTCATTAAAATTTGGAGATCTTAGCCACCACTTTACTTTCGACAACTATAAAAAAAAGTTAAAACCACGTATTTTTCAAGCCCACTGTATTAAAAAACTTAATTGTGTCCTTGAATAAAGACACCTTTTTGGGTCACAATACACATATCACAAATGCATCCATTCCACATATCATTATTTTCAAAATTAAAGACTTTGAATTAGCAATAAGTTTCACCACCAAGGTTGAACATGGTAGGTGGGATATTACTTCCCATATCCCAATATGACCAACACATGACATAAAAAACTTGACACAATTGCCATGCGTTCTTGCCATACTTAACCCATATTTTGAAGTTTGATGGGTCCATTGAACAAACCACCACTAAAAGAACATCTAAACTAGTGTTGTGTGGGTTAATTGGTTACTTTGGGACATTTTTGGTTTTAAGTACCCAAAACCTAACCAAAGTCTAATCATAGATATGGAATTGGGTAGGAATTAAAAGCAAGATTAGGTTGGGATCTAAGAATTGAATTGAAAACTAACCCTTAGTTCCAAGGTTTCAAAAAAGTGGAACCAAACCTAGGTTCAATTCCTATGGAATATAAAAACAAGAATTGGATCTATTTTTTTAATATCAATTTCAATTCTAGTCCTTGGTTTAAGGTTTTCTTGTTTTTAGTTTGCTTTTCATCTTTTTTTTTCCCTCATCCTTATTTGTGGTTGGCATTGTGTTTTTCTTTTCATTTCAAAAACAAACAAACAAACAAACATGCATTGGATTTTCTTTGTGGCATTTTTGGCTATGGATCATCTTTGTGGGCTTCATTTTTCATATTAATCTACATCTTCTTCACATTTTTTCTTTCAATTGCATCACCACTATTTTATTTTTAGTTATTCCTATTTGTGATCGCTTTATTGGTCTTTTGCTTGTGATTCTTAATGCTCATTGTCATCGCCTTCTTTATGTTCTTAGTCATGATCGCCTTGTTAGTTTCATTATTGTGATTTTTTTGTGTTCATTGTTGCATTGCCTTTTTCTCTGTTCCTCTTGGTCATGATCACCTGATCGGTATCTTTCTTGTGATTTTTAATGCTCATCACCATCATCATTGTTAATTTTAGGTGTAACAAATGTGGGGTTGCATTTGAATGTGACAAATTTTGAAGGATGTTTTAAGAACAAATTTGGGGCTGATTTTGGGTGGGGTTGATTTGGGGAGTGTATTAGGGGGCAAATTTGGGGTCAATTTTGGATGTGGCACATTTTGGGGATTTTTTTGGGGGCAAATTTGAGGTTGATTTGGGTATGGCAAATTTAGAGGGTGTTTTAGGTGTTTTGGGACAAATTTGGGTTTAATTCAAGGGTGATAAGTTACAAGAAAACACATTTCAAAAACCAATTGGCATGAGAAAAAAAGGTTCTAATCCATTAGAAAATATAAGTGTAGTTTTAATTTATAATTTAAAATAGGCTTGATATATTGTAATTTGTATCAATTGATTTTGTGAAATTTTTCTATAATCTTCTTTTTTGGGAATAAATATTTCATGTTTTGGCATTATTTTTGGTAATGTTTTGGATTTTGGAAACTATTTGGAAAGTAACCTAGAACCTACCTTAGAACCAAGAACTAAATAAGAATTTAAAAAAAAACAATGATAACTAAAACCACCCCTACATTGGAAAAACCATAATCAAAATTGAATCCCATTTTAAAGAAAAATTAAAATCAAAACTGAAACTAGAATTGATCCCATGAAAATTTTCAAAACTAAAGCTAAAAGTTTTTCTTAAAATTTTAAAATAGCACAACATTGATCTAAAACAACATTCTTTCTACTTGGGCTTTTATCGTTGGCCCCTAATTATCATTAGTGTTGGGTGATTCCATCCCATGCATTTCATTCAACATGCACGACTTCCTCCCCATGTAAGTTGATAAATCTTCTTTAGGGATGAACTTTAATGTGAAAATTTCCTTCTCCCTCATTAAAATAACCTTCCATTATGTCGTAAAAGAAATGTTGATGGTCATTATTTTCATCAAAGTAGAAAAATCTTTGATTACGGCCATTGTTTCATCAACAATTAATATTAAATTGGCATTGGCACCATTTTGCATAGGTTTCACACTTTTAATTCATGAATTTGAAAGTTGATTTAAACTTCAAATTTGGGTGCAAACAAGACACAGTGAACAACATGATTACTTTTTTAAAAGGATTGCATGTCTTTTTTCCCAAATTTTTTTTTTCATACAAATGAATTTTGGAGTAATTTTTTTTTACAATTTGTTATAATAAATGCTTATTGTTGTCATAGTACACAACATTTTTTTTTATCATGTTTGAATAAATATGAATTTTTTTAAGTGTTTTGATTCCTTGTAAATTTTGTGATGTGTTTATAAAAATGATAACAATTTCAAATGATTTTTTACATTTTATGTTTTTTCCTATAATAAGATACAACTTTTTTTAACACATCATGTAGATTATACCTCATTTGTATGTGGTAAAGAACTTTTAAAGTTCTAAAATTTTGGAAACTTTTTTTTATTTTTAAAGTTTCAAAATTCCACATATTTTAAAGTATGAGTGTTTTTCAATGTGGTTAATAGGTCTTTTTTTTCTTCTTTTTTTCCCATCAAATATGTTTTATTATATGAGTTCTTTTGATATTCCTTTGCAAAATTGATTCCTATATGCTGCCATAGATGTTCATTTTTAGAGGTCCTAAATCAAAACTTAAACTTAAAATTTCATCAACTAGATTTTTGGTTTGGAATTTCTTGACATTCATATGATCCGACGCCCTTTTTGGCTTGTCGGATTGTGATTGCACCCATTTCAAGATTAATTAGGATATTTGTTAGATTCCATTCTTGACTTTTAAGCATATATGTTGGTAAGTTAAATAACTTGTACAAACACTAATGAAGGCTTTACAAATGGGACATCAACAATTTATGTGCATTTAGGTGATCAAACATGGTGGATAGAACATATGTGGGCATGTTTTTAAATCCCATCCACCTTTAGGCCTAAAAGAATTAAAACATATGCAACATGTAGTGTCATCATATGTGAATCGTTGGTGTATAGGCCATAAGAGTTAATGATCAACTTCATAATTTTGATGGGTGGACCATTTGTTGGTGTATTGTCAATTCAAAGCCAAGTTTTGGGCCCAATCTATGCTTGAGTTGTCATTAACATGCAATGAATAATCATCAAGAAAGAGATGGTAAACTTTTGGGCATGATGTTAATTGGAATTCCTAAATATGGTTTGCACATCCATATTCACCTATCGTTTTCAACTCATTATTAATTTCAACTTCTTGAAATACAAACACAATGAATATTGACATCATTTGTTAGTATTCCTTTTCTAGTCTTGCATTCTAATCCAACACCTTTCGATGTAATTTTTCATTAATGGGTCAAAACAAGATCAAAGGGGCCACAAACAATATTTTACATTGGTCTTACATGTTTTTTTTTCCCCAAAATAACTTTTTCATACAAATGATTTTTTGAAACTTGTTATGAAAAATGATTAAAATTTCCCCAATAAGTTTTCTTTTCTTAATCATTTTTAATACATATATGAAATTTTTAAAATGTACAAATTCCTTGCAAATTCTATTTTTCATCTTGAAAAATGATGATAATTTCAAATCATACCAAAAAATGTTAATTTTTAAAAGGTGAATTTAATGTAATATAAAACAAATTTTTTTTTAATACATCATGTACATTATACCCCATTTATATGTGTAAAACATTCTTGAAGTTTTGAAATTCTAAATTTTCAAATGTACATACTTTGAATTTTCAAAGTTTTAAAATTCCACATTTTTAAGATTGTGAATGTTTTTTTAATGTGTCTAATAGGTTATTATCATCTCATATTTTTTACCATCAAGTTATTTTTATAACATGAGTCCTTTGAAAGTCCTTTGTAAAAATGTCCTTTTTTAATGACAGAACTTTTCACTTTCAAAAATCCTTAATTAAACCAAAATTAAAAATTGGACCAAATGGATTTTTAAATTTGAGTTTCTTGACATTCATGTGTGTAAAAAATGAATAATGTGCAATGATTAGCACATTGGTTTCAAATGGAAAAATAAATTAATCTTTAGTTTTTTTATGACAATATCTGACATCTAACACCTTTTGTGGCTCCTTTAACTGTGTTTTGACTCGAATGCATCACTTTTTACAAAATCCTCCATGAATTGGATGTTCGATTAATGTAGGGACTGTAATTTATTGTACATTTGTTAGGTGTATTGTAGTTGTTGATATAATTGGTGCCTATATTTTAATTTCAATTCCTCACTGGTTGTCATAGGTTTCTTCCTTTACACATCGAATATCTTGAATGCCCACAAATTTGATCAACCTAAAGAAATTGTTTTGTAAAACGTCCATTTTTTGACCATGCATGTTTTTCAAGTTTTGAATTTTTGTTATATATGTCGCTTCAAAAAATTTAGTGGATATAAATGCAAGTTTTTCAATAGGATCTTGGGCTAACAACATCATCATATCCAATGCAAGCTTTAGTGTAAAAACATGTATTGATAATGTCAATATCAATTATTATTTTTCTCTACCTATAGATACAAGATCTAACCTTTACAAGGCATGCTTTAGTTAGACCTTTTGCAGGGGTGGCCCTAAAACCTTTAACCCGTTCCTCTTGCACTAAATGTCATTAATTCAGTTTGTTGGGGGAGCTTAATCCTATGGAGGTTGATTGCTTGCCCATGGACCTTTTGTGTATCCTCTAATGTCGAGAAAAAAAACTGTATGGGATATGCTTAACCCTTGGAAATGTCTTCACAACTTTAGTATTTGGAATCATTGTTCAATCCACATCTCATTGAAAGATGACTTCAACATACACCATTTGACACAACCATAAACAAGTTTCATTGTTTGAAAAAAATATGGGCTTGCCATGCAAAAAGTTCCAAGTCTTTGCCATTTGGGATTTAAGGCCTACATGTTTGCATTGGGACCAAAAGATTACATTGTATGAGATCATTGGCCTTAGCCTATATGATCATTTGGATGTACATTGGTCGGCAACAAGCTAATGTCAACCAATATACATTCAAATCATGTATTATTTTGTGTTATTATATTTCCAAGGTTGAAGGATTCCACTTTAGCTTTGTTTTACCAATAATTGTTCCTCATTTAAAACATCCATGTCAATTTCATGTCAAACATTTTTCCTTTTTTTACTAGTTTAATGATCATCATCCTTAGGATGTTTGTCCTTAAAACATAAATTTAAAACTAAAATAATTTTAAAATTAATTTAATTGAGTAAAAGTTTAATCTATTTGGTTTAGATGGTCATGCACTTTGAAAATAAGTGCAATTTACTGAATGTAATTAGAAATTGTAATAAATTATAAATGTATCAAAAGGTTTAAAAATAATGTGGATATTGAATGTGCAAAACCCATTAAAATGGATTTGAAAGGTTGTTTCGACCTTTTAAAGAACAACATTGTTTGATAAAATTAAACACCTACCAAATAATTTGTTATAGTTCATAATAATGAGTGTGATCTAAATGAAATTTTATAAAATGTTTATTAAAGAATAAAAATGAATCAATGTTAGTATGGTGTGTTAAAAGTGACATTAAATAGAACAATTTGAAAACATGTTGATGAGCAAATATTACTATGTACATTAAAATATGAATATTTTTTCAAATCTATTACATTTTTAAAAATTAATTATTTTTATTTTTCAAATATAATATTTTCATAAGCTAAATTAAGGTTGTCAAAGTCCTAATGATGAAATTTTAATAGAATTTTGACACATGGATAATGTGATTTAAACAATCTTGCTTTCATAATGGTAATTTGAACAATTATGAACTTTCACACATAAATATGCCAAGAAGATATTACATTAATCAATAATATTCAAATTATATATGAAAAATGACATGTAAAATAATGATGATGATAAATTTTAATCACATGTGACACATAAAAGTTGATGTCAAAAATGGTCAAATTATAGTCAAATTATACATGTCATTTAAGTGTTAAATAGTCCAAATGCATTTAACAATGTTCAATTTGACTGAATTGTTAGTCAAAGTTGATTGATACACTTTTTTGCATAGATGTTAAAGTGCAAAGTGGAATAAAAATAAGATTGTGATTTTTTTTAAATTATGATTTTAACAAACTTGAATGGATGTGTTCATGCAAATGAAATAGACAAATGCAAATAGGAAGGTAGAAAATGACCTTGTCATGCTCGCATACATGGCCTCATGCATGACGGTCAATTATGGGCATGTCAATCATGCCTTTTAGGGTTAATTACATTTTTAAGTTACTGTACGCTATTAGGTGTTTTAGGGTTTTAGCTTGTCAACGGTTGTATAAAAGGTCAAGTTCTTTCCTTTTCTTGTTAATTTTTTTTTTAATTCCTTTGTTAGGGAAAGTTTTCTCCATAATCAAATTGGATTTCTAGATGCTCTCAATGACTATTGCACGATCATCGTTTACATACATTACATTTTCTTTCCTTCTTTTCAATTTATTATATATGAAAATTTCATCTCAACCTCCTCTTGTGCATTATATATATATGTACATGCATCTCTTTTTGATTGATTAATTTCTAACTTTAACTAATTTTAATCTTTTTGTTTAGTAGAATTTACTATGGATTTACACCTTTACAACATCGAAGGTCACGACACTACACATCACAACAACATTGCATTAATACATGATGTTTGACAATCCAATAATTTTTGTACATTATATACAAAAATATTGAATTATCAAATATGAATGACAAAATGTTTTTATATGTAATTGTCAAATTATATCTTTATCCATATATCTAGTCTACTAATATAAATCCATTTGGATAATGTGACTATAGAATTATATGCACAATTATCTAAATTTTGTAATATTGAGATTTTATGCCTTGTCAAGTAACAGTAAAAACAGGAAACATACTTGAATTTAATTTCATCAACTAGTTTAGAACACAAGTAGATAAACAACCCAAAAAAAGTTTTATTTATGAATCATGTGCATTCTCTAAATTGTTAGACCTTTTCATGTTGAAACATTTGGTTATAAAAATAGGTTGTATGTTTTGAATCAATGTCATTGAGCTGATTTCTAAAACATGTTCAATATAGTATCATATGACCATATACCCTTTAATGTATCACATGTTATACAATTGGATTTGAATTATTATCAATAATCAACAACAAAAGATCTGAACGTATTGAAATCATATTTTCATAATGAAATCCAAATGTCCTCATGTCTTCTTTGTTAATTACACATCATCGTTAGTTAATGACATGCCAAAACATGTCTTCAGTTTAAGAATCCTCTTCAACATAACTTCCTCAAACTCTTTTGTCTCAATTCATGTGCTAAAACCAACAACCAAACCAATTTCATAATCATGAAGTATCACTGATGACAACCCTCTCCAAGGAAGTAGGGTACATACCATTTGCATCCAGGGAGGCATGGTTATAACAGGTTGCGTGAGCTGAAGTGAAAGCATCTTGGGAAATGCCTCATTTCCTGTTCAAGCATTTGTCAATCAACTGATCACTATAACAAATCCACAATCAGTTTTAATGCCTCAAAAACAAGAAGAAAACTAATCACCAAAGGTAAGATGCAACGAAAAATGTCACTATTTTCAGCCACCTTGGCAGCCTGCCCTAAAAAGCTCAACGAGCCTTAAAAAACAGATTTAAACTTTGAATGGACTCATGGCTACTACAAAGGCAACTACAGAACAACATTTTCATGAGGAGATTCTTTGATGAGATATAATAGATGAACGGGTCCTTTACTTCATCCAGCTCCTGATACATCCAAGAAAGATCTCAATACTTTTTCTGTGGTATGTAATATTTCCTACCATCTGACAAAGACTGCCTCTGATCCAGTGGTACTGCATTTACTGGTTAACTGGTGTGTTAAGATCCAATACACCATCCAGTAGCTGTATGGATCAAAAGGGAGGCAAGGGGCAAACCTCTTCTTCTATACAACTGAATCTTTAGCTAGATCAGCATTCCCAGATGCATTAACCAAAGTTGGTGAGAACTTTGCCAATCACATGGTCCCCATACACCACAGGTGTGAACCTTGGCACTGCACTCCCTGTTTGTCGCTTACAAATCTCAAGGGGCTCCACAAGTGCATCAAAATTTGGCTGCATTAACACAAGTGACCAAAGACTTAAGGACAACAAACAACAGATTGTAAACTGGCCATATCTGTTTCCTTTCAAGTGAAGTAAGCGAAAAAAGGGGCCAGCAGAACCAAAATCAGTCTGAACATGGACTCATTCAACACCAATGCTACTAGAGTCTCTTCTTAACGAGGAAACAAGGTATGGATATGAATATGGCTTACTTCATAAAAGAAAGGGACAGAAACACGATACTTGGAGTCATCATTCATGACTCGATGCAATGTTGACTGATATAACCCATTGGTCCAAATCTGTAAAATCCGAAATTTGTACCTCTTCAGCTCACATTATTTTCTCAACATGTTTGTCCACATGAGCAGAAAGATGGTGATGTAAGAGGCAATAAGCACTATAATAGGAGCCTGAGCTCCAATAAGCAACAAAGTACTGGGGAAAAAAAAACAATGGTTACAATGTTGTAGAGAAGGTTGGACTAACAAAGAGCAAACACATGCAACTGACTATTACATAAAAATTGGTAAATGATTGGCCATTTCTTGAACATTCCACAACCAGATGTGTAGTGAGATAGCACCTACACAAGAAAAACATATGATGTTCAAGAGCAAGAGGAGTAGAAAAGATAGGTAGGGTACCTTAAGCATATCACCAATATTAACCACAAATGTTCCTGGGATTGGTTTTGCCCATATCCAGTTCCCTTCATTGTTTTTCACCTGTTTTTAGCAAGTTCATGACTACTATTTGTTAGTGCTTGGATCTATCCCCATGACGCAATCAAAGAGGGAGAGGTAGGGAATAAAGACATAATGATTCTACGGTAGGGAAACTGGATGCACAACCAAGTCAGCGAAAGGAACCTGCAGTGCAGGAATAGTTGGGTCTTGATTGACCAGTGTCAATAAGCCTGCACATCCGAAGATGTTCAGTTAACTTCTGGCCATGTTTCATCTTTTGACACATGACATCTGGCTTGCAAAGTTTCTTCATCCAACAAAAAGGCTATTGAAAAGCCTGCCTTGACCATACTATTCCTCATAGCACCATACAGAAAGTGATTCAGTCTTTCCCTTCTATACAAGGCCGGAAGATACAGAGTTTACAGTACAACTTTGCTGCATATCTGCCAGCATATCCAATGATGAGATTGTCACATACACCCGTAATCAAACAACCAATATGTGGATAAATACCATAGTCAGTGTGGTCACCACTGCAGAAGCGTATTCCGAAGTATAAGGGGACCAGTGTCCAGCCACAAGGAAACCCAGCAACCAGCAGAAGGAACAATCATCACTGATTAGAGTGGAGTCATTTAGGACAGTTGCAAGCTGAGTGAGAAACTTAAGGGCAGATGACTGCAATGTATTTGATGCACAAGTTACAGGTCTGAAGAACTTCAATACTCCTGTTGCACAACCAAAACCCTAACAAGAATATCTTCCATATCTCAAACTTACAGCATTTGTCCTGAAGTATAGACCCAGATTCAGGGTAAAAAAAGACCAGGCTTCTTCTCCAGTCACACTAAGACAGAAAATAAACATCTACAAAACATTGAAATATGGGGGAAAAAGCTGCATGAAAACTTACCAGCCAACTTCAAAGTCTGATTTTTTCATTGGAGGGTATCCAATAACTCTCAGAATCCAGAAAGGGTCACCAGCCCTTTTTCCACCAAATGCATCTTTTTTTCCACTTAGAGCTAAGGCTATACCTTGTATTATTGCTTCTCCCAAATCTAGACAACAATATGCACCCCATTTAATCAGCTCAATCCTTCAACCATATCCTTGAGGGAGAGGGTGTGGGGATAATATTCATATTCAAAATCTAATGTGAGCCACAACTGTTAGATGATACAGCAGATACATGGGGCTTTGCTAGTCTGAATGTCATCAAACAAGGCATCATAAACGGATATTGAGCTACTCCAGGAATCAACCAGCCTGTTTGGGTATGGTGGCCTTAAGGATTGAGAAGTGAATACTGGATTACTCCCTATGGAAAACACTTGCAAGAAACAGGGAAGACACTTAGTTGGCCAATCCAATGTGATTGAGTGGCTCTGCACCTTGTAGGCCTATTTGCCTCAATTTGAAAGTGGTCACTCTCTAACCACCATTGCAGGGGCAACATGGTTGCCTGACTCTCCCTCAAGGGTTCATCCCAAAGTACCAACATGGATTTTGGTAACTGGTTCACCTGTTGGCCTCTGATATTGCTTGGTTTGCTATAGTAGATAACATTTATTGTGGCCTAGTGGTGAACTGACCCACCAAAACCACCCACCAGGGGACCATGAGCTACAACCACTTGGGATGTTGGATTGATGCTAAAACAGTTGCAAAATCAGCTGAGTGTCAAACAGACAAGCCTCTGAGACAACAAGAAATGAATACCTGTCATGACATTGACATACTCTTCAATCAGAGGTTGAAACCCAATTGGTTCATTAGGCCTGTATACACCACAGCACATGGAGCTCTTGCTATCATGAGTGATATGCTGTGCATGAGGAAACTAAAAGATGAAGAATGAGCAAGAGAATGCACATCTGTCTATGCTGGGGTTGGTGTGCAGTTTCGTAAGGGACAAGAGAAAATGGACTGCTGTCCCACTCACCACTGATTTGAACCCATCAAAGGATTTTCCTTCCTTGTTGACAACTTTTGGTTTTCAAGCTCCCTGAAGTACTGCAAAATTGAAGATATACTCCCAAAACATTAAAAAAAAGAACTCCCCATTCATCATTTCAAAAGATACTACAGGAGTTAACAGATAGATTTTTGGCAAAGGGATATTTTGGAGTGGTACAAGAAACTCAAGAATTCTTCAAAGAGCGGTGATACAAGAATCAGCCCCATTGACAGAACAGATAAAATGCACATACAGAATATTAGAGGATATTCTCTACAACAGGGAGATGTTGTGGTACATCAATGGCCTCATGCAGGTCAGGTTGTCCTTTGGTGATATTCTGTCCAAGTTTCTGGTATCCTCTGCCATTATTAACCCCACACAAGTGCATGATATGTGTTAGACAAGTATGACAAGACTGCTCTCATCAGACCGATACCTCCTATGCTTGGCACACCTCCTTTTTCAACATGTGTTCCTAGTAATGAACTAAATCAGAGATGGACCATACTTGCTCTATTGCTATGGGACCTCCTATACAGACAAAGAATTTGCGAAAAAATTCAGAGCCAAGATTCAAGAGCCTCTAAGAACAAATATCAAACAGTCTCTGACAACCTGAATCCTGTATCACTGCTCATAGCAATTTGGAGCTTATCTTCTTCAGGTAGAGCAAAGAATTTGTAGCCCATATCCAGCACCTGTTCTAGCAGACAAGGGGAAACCCCATGTCCTTTCTACAACCAGAAAGTTGCAAATTAGTCAAGCCTCTGAAGACTTCCATTCCTTTAGATCTCTAACTGTGTAAAGGCAAAACGTATGGAGATCCCTGGGACTGAATACAGTCATACTCCTGGATACAGGTGGATTGAAGCTGATGTGAAAATGACCTCCTCTCAGTATGTGGTGCACGTATGGGAAGAAAACCCTAAAAGTCATTGTGATTCCAGTCTTAAGAGAGAATACTTGAACCTGTTCTTAACAGCAAACATGGCTGTGCATGCTACCCTAAAGTTTGAGGTCTAACCAAAGTCACAGTGCACATGGTGAGACAATGTGCCTGAGATGTTTTGACAATTTTCAAATGAGGGGTTACACCAGAAGGACCCAAAGTGCTTAGAGAAACCTGATTCATAAGGCAACAGACCTTGAGATGTTTAGACAGCCTTTCACAATTCAAGCACAATAATGAACACCATTCAAAAGCCCAAAGAAAAGAACAAATCCAAGCAGTCTTGGGAGGAGGAGGAGGAGGAGGACACCAACCACATAGAAGAAGCCAATTTCACGGCAAGCCTCATCAAGTTGTCGAACCACATTCATCACTTGTGGATCTTCTGCCATGTGAGGATCTGCCTTCTGCTGAACAAGAGGCCCTATATCTGCATAGGTACATAGATCCACTTCCCATCATCAGTGTTGATTAACAGGTGCTCTCTTTTATCCTTACATGGTGTCTGAGCTAGTTCTTGAATCTAGATATTCTGTACTGGTCTCCATGAACTTTCTAAGATGGAAGAACTCATTTCACCATCATGCAGTTGCCCTAACTGCAGTCATTAAGTACAGATTCTGGAGCTGGGTCACAGGAATGGAGCAATCTTTGAAGCAAAATTGTTGCCTCTTGATTATTTCTGATATGTGCTCCAACTTTCGAAGAGCATGAGTCAGAAAAACTAAGAGTAAATCAGCTTGTGACAAAACTCAACCTAGAGAAGACACAGACTGTGTCTTCTTACAAAGGAAGACGACGACGACGACGACAATGATGATGATGATGATGATCACAACGAGAGAATGCAGCGCATCTTCTTGTTCTATCCATTCATAAATGCTGAATTTGGTTAAAATCCACAAAAGCTTTGTCATGATTTTCCAAAAGTGTTGGAAAAAAGGCGAGTGTCTGTCTATTTGTCGCGCCCCCCTCCCCCAACTTGCATAGGTTTTCTGCTTTTGAAAACACAAGAGGTAAAGTCGGGGTCGATACACCTCTTCCTCCTCCCCCTCCTCCTCCTCTACTACTACTACTACTACTACGACTACAAGAGACACAAAAGCAGTGATGGAAAAGAAGACGGACAAACCTATAACAGGAATTGAATCCGCCATCTTCGAAGTGCCAAAACACTGCGCGCAATGACGTTGAGAGAGCTTGCAGGGGCGCATCAGATGATCTTCACGCTCTTCTTAGTGCCCCCCACTGCAAAGTGAAAACAACAACACCACAAGTAATGTACCAAAACCCTGTGTCACAATGTGGCCTTGCTATTCACATTGAAAAGTATCTTAAGGCAAAAGAAGAATTATGGAAACTCAAATCTTTCACCACGCAAAAATTATAATCTTCCAAAAAAATCCTCTAAAAGAAACCAAAATCCTTCAAGATATTATAACTCTGTAACAAAATCTCAAGTTTCAATTACACAAGCCAAAATATATCATCTTTCAAAAATCCTTATTTAAAAATAGACCTATTATTATTACTTAGGTGCCAAAATCTCTTAAGCTACTATATATACTCTACAGTGAATCTAAACACAATATCCTTTGCCTTGGTAGTAGGCAAGGCCAATAAAATAAGTACCCCCAGAGTTTATAATGGGGGTATTATTAGCCTAGGCCAAAAATGGTGATCAACAGTTTTGGAAATAGAAATTTCATGCAGCCAATGGGAAGGCTCAGCACGCACTCAAAGTGCCTTGATTTTTTTCTTTTGAGTTTTAGGTTGGGGAGAGGGGAGGTTTTTTTTCTTTTTTCCTTTGTTCCCAATATGTTCCCTTCAAGTTCCCAATGGGTTCCTATCAGGTTCCAATAAGTTCCTTAGGTTCCCAATGTGTTCCCCAAGGGTGTTCCCAATAGCACCTCGCTTTAATCCCAAAGTCCTCCCCTTCTCAGCTATATGGGTGGGCCAAAGGGGGAGGCACTCCATCTTTCCATAGAATCTTTATTTTTGTGATGGGCCAATCAAATTGGCTCATCCAATTGCCCATACAAGCTTTTTTTTTTCATCCCTAGGTACATAGACCCCTTATATTTGCATTTATTTTAACACTTTCCTATAATTGTTTGGTTAACAACAATGAGACAAAAAACTTCACAAATTAAGAGTTATTTACACTTTTTGAAGATATAATAGGGAAAATGGTGTATCATCAACATAAAGCTTTGGATGTTTTCAACCATATGTGTGTACAAACAAAGATTATAACATTAGTGTAAAAATATATACGCAAATATAATGTGAGAGGTATGTGGAATAGGATGGCATCTATGGGGGTGTAAAAGAAAGCTATAGAATCAATGAGATTGTTAGAATGGGAGCCTTGAGTTGTTTCGAGGATGTAACTTCAATACACTTCCAATTAAACCTTGTAATAGCCTCATAGGCTTGTACCTAGGTGCAAAGAAAAAAAATGTGGTCAAAGATTGTTCAAGTGAGGGCTTCCAATTCAATGCAAATATAAATTTTAAAATAATTAAAAGATGTGAATATTAAAAAATTAGATATTAAGAAGGTGAGGAATTTGTATCCTCTCTCACATACCCTCAGAAACAATATCCATTTTAATTCACATAGTGTCAAAAACATTTAACATAAAAAGCTCTCCCAGTTAGAAATATACAAGATATGTGAAATTGGCTAAGTTTGTGCTTAGAGCATCTCCAGCTGTGCTCAGTATGTGATCCTGCAGAGTACAATTGGAGGAAGAAAGTCAAAATGTGTCCATTTGGCTTAGGAAAATGGTTTTAGCTCAGCAAAATTACACAGTTTGGTGAAGGGCGCAGCGACACTGTCCACCTGCAGAAAAGAGTGTAATAAATATGAGTGTAATAAATATGATCTGACTGCTGCTCAGTGTTTTTTATCAGCCCATCCTAATGGTTGGTCCACGTGGTTTGCTATTAGTAGTCCCCACCTATTTGCTGTCCCAGTTTCAGTTTTATGGGTGGGGTTGCAAAAAAGTAGATAACTAGACTTGGATGTGAAAAATATTTTTGCAGGTTCACATACAGAATACCACTGAAGATGCCAAACAACATTCCAACACATTAGGTACTTGTGCTCTTTGGTAATCTTACCTACATACAAACAAACAAACAAACAGAGGTTATATTATTATTATGGAAGCCTTGAATCAATATGAGTTGATTGCAGTAAACTAGGACTAAATGTTGCAGAGCACATCAAGCAGCAAATAATACATGAGACTTGACTCATAGTGCAGCAATTGCAGTAAAATGCAGAGAACCAAAACAAGAGATAGTACGTGCTTTCAAAGGCAATCAGATCAAGCAAAGTATGAATCAATTCAATGGCAACTTCTGGCCTCATTAGGGGCCCAGCATTTGCCAAAGCCACGGAGTGTCTTGAGGACAGCTGCCTGCAACACCAGTGTAAAATGGGAATTCGTTGAAGCAATTCAAAGATCTCTGTTAATATCAAGCAAGCATATTACATGATAAGAAATTTCACCAAGGACTTTGAGATATCTTGCAAAGGGACGACTGCATGCTTTCTATTCAACAAACTACCATGTCCAACAGCAAATCAAGTTCTTCTTGGATGAGATCATATGTTGGCATCATATCCTCAAACCCCTCCTAAAATCAGTGGAGTTGAAACCTAGTAGACAAGCTCTATGCAGCACTTTTCTCCCACTTCAAGGGTTTCACAACTTCCCAGGTGAAGTCAGGGTCATCTCGGCCGAAATGGCCATAGGCAGCAGTCTTCTGGAACCTCTTGTTGCCACCACGCTTGAGATCCAGATTGATGGACATCATACCAGGCCTGAAGTCAAAATTCTCCTTGATGATCTTCAGAATTTCGGCATCAGGGATCTTCCCAGTGCCATATGTATCAACGAAAACAGACAGGGGCTCTGGCACACCAATGGCATATGAGACTTGTACAATGCAGCGGCGTGCAAGCCCAGCAGCCACAATGCTCTTGGCGGCTTGCCTGACAATGTAGGCACCACTACGATCAACCTTGGTAGGGTCCTTACCAGAGAAAGCACCACCACCATGGGCACCCCATCCTCCGTATGTGTCAATGATAATCTTCCTCCCTGTCAAGCCAGCATCTCCATGAGGGCCACCGATCACGAACCTCCCTGATGGGTTCAAGTGAAAGATGGTATTCTCATCGAGATACTTCTCGGGGATCACTGGCTTGATGACATGCTCTCGCAGATCAGCAGCAATCTCATCATTGGTAACTGTCTCATCATGCTGAGTGGATATCAAGACGGTGTGTACTCTCAGTGGCACCATGGCACCACCATCATTCTTGTATTCTATAGTCACCTGGGTTTTTCCATCAGGTCTCAACCAGCCACAAGTCCCATTCTTCCTCGCCTCTGTCAGCTTAGCTCCGAGTTTCGTGGCCAAGACATGAGTCAATGGCATCAACTCCTCAGTCTCGTCTGTGGCATAGCCGAACATGTGACCCTGGTCACCAGCACCAATGTCCTCAGGTTTCTTGGTGAGATGGCCATGGACGCCCTGTGCAATGTCGGGGCTCTGAGCCTCGATGTTCATCAGCACCTTGCAGTTGTCAGCATCCAGACCCACAGCGTCTGAGGTAAATCCGATCTCCCGGCAAGTATCCCTTACGATTTTCTCGTAGTCGACTTTGGCCTTGGTGGTGATCTCTCCGAATACCATCACCATGTTGGTCTTGGTGCAAGTCTCACACGCCACCTTGCTGTCCGGGTCCTGCTCAAGACACGCATCTAGCACTGCGTCTGAGACTTGATCGCAAAGCTTGTCTGGGTGTCCCTCGTTCACAGACTCGGACGTGAACAGAAAAGTCTCCATCCCTACATCCCGAATCACAAAACCCACAGCAGAAAAAAAGCTCAGTACAAAACTAGACCAAAAAAAACCCCATTCACTTTGAGCGGAGACAAATCCGAGCTAAATAAAACTCCAAAACATCGACCTCCATATTACCCAAACATGTACAGCAACAAGGTTACAGCCACAACAGACCGTTCTGTTGACGGAGAAACAGAAGAACGAGAAGCAGGTAGGAAGTGAAACAGTGAACCCAATCTAAAAGAAAAAGAAGTTAGAGAAGAAGAAGAAGAAACACGGAAGAAGGAATATAATATATAGCATATACCTGGCGAGAACTTCGTAAGCTTCTCCTTGGAAATGCGACAAGAAAAGAGAGACCAGCCAAGGAAGTCGGACTGCGAAGGAAGAGAGGAGACTCTGCCGGGGAAAGCTCGCGACCCTCTGTTCTTGTACACGAGCAGAAGAGAGGAGCTTTTCTCGCACAGTAGCGGCAACGTCCAGAGGTGCGAGACGAAATCTGAACCGTCCCCTGAATTCGACGGTGAGGATTAGATCAGGCTTGTCTATATTATGACCGTAGTCCTACGCCCTCACCCCACCCTCACGAGTCACAACTGTAACAATGTAACCGGCAATAGCCAGTGACTCAGCTGCAACTTCCCCGAAGTAAGACGTTATTACAACCAATCATATATTTTTGTGAGAAATTATAAAAGAAAAAATAGTATATTCTGCCGTTTGGTGCTTGCTTTTTTTGGGAAAACAATATTGCCAAATTTCGGAAATTATTGAAAACTTTTCGCCACATTTTCACTCAGATTATACAGAGGGGAGGGCAATTTTCTTTACCAGTGTGTGAATAGGGTATTTTGGTGGAATTATCATAAATGATTGCTTCTGTATTTACTACTCCAAGCCTTTTTGGTGTAAGAGCATCTCCAGCGGTGCTCAGTATGTAATCCTGCACATTAAAATTGGATTAAGAAAAGTCAAAACATCCCATTTTGGCTTGGAAAATGGTTTTGGCTGAGCATAATTGCACACTTTGCGGTGGCTGGTAAATTGCACCACACTAACGCTGTACACCTGCATAAACGAGTGTAATAGATATGATCTGACTTCAGGATCAGTGTTTCTGATTGGCCAATCATAATGATTGGTCCAGGTGGTTTGCTATTAGTAGTACTTCCTCACCTATTTGCTGTCTTAGTTGCAGTTTCATATGTGGGGTTGAAATCAAGTAAAGAACTAAACTTGGATGTGAAAAACATTTTTGCAGGGTCACATACTCTCCACCATTGGAGATGCTTTAAGGGATTGTAAGAGGATTGATCTCAATTCCACATTTTCACCTGCATAGTCTTCAGAAGAAGAAACTATAACCCAAGCTTCTACTTGTATACTTTGAAGCCAAAACAAGTCACAAGATATCTACTTGCATAATCTTCAACAGTGGAAGAAAATGTAGCCCAAGCTTGATGCAATTTCAAGCCCAAACAAGCCACATGTAAAGATCTACATGTAAAAATCGCAATGTCCTTTCAACTTGCTTCTAAGCATTGTAAGTTTCCCATGCTTAGACTAAATCAAGGTCTACAAGCTGAAATCCAACAGTTTGTGGGCTTAGGGCAACTTTAGATGAGGGTCCAAGGTCCAGGGACCAACGAATTCAAGCAATCTTATTGGTCAAAAGATTTAAATTGGTCCCAAGGCCTTTAGACGAGGGTCCAAGACCAAAAAGTGATGAATTGAGGCTAAACCTACATGGCACAAGTTTTGGAGGGAAAAACAATTGGTTCAGACCAAAAAACAGTGCTAAAAGGAGAGCTCCTGATTTGGAGAACCAAGAATCAGGCTAGGGACCACGGTACAGTCCAACTCAAGGATTCAATTAGCTTCAAATCAGTCCAAATTGGTTCCTAGGAAATTGGACTCTGGACCCTCATCTAAAGTGGGCCTTAATATGGCCACAACTAGACTGCACTCAAAACGGTGAAGGTATCAGCCTGGGTGCATAAACTTTGGTAGAAGAAAATAGAACCAAGCTTGGTGAAATTGCCACACCTAAAATATTGACAAATCTTCTAATATACATAGATGAAGCAAAATCAAAGTTTAAAAAAAAAAAAAAAAAAATCATTATTTGATTCTCTATAGGTGAAATGATTTTTATATATATAAAAAAATAATTGGAAATTTTTATATTGAAGGATAAAATTAAAAATT